>Ga0182024_10003700_pt1 | contig 36110 bp, 31 predicted proteins | sample P32metaG_FD_120480 | JGI IMG/M metagenome (GOLD analysis project Ga0182024, IMG submission 120480) | Permafrost microbial communities from Stordalen Mire, Sweden - P3-2 metaG (Illumina Assembly) | ecosystem: Environmental > Terrestrial > Soil > Wetlands > Permafrost | place: Sweden: Stordalen...
AAGTGCCATGCGGGAGCTTGGTGACAGCATTGCGAGCTTTGGGTGCCCTCACCATCAGCTGACGAGGTACAGTCCAGCTACCGGCAAGGATCGACAGAGATTGCTCTGGGGAGAGGCACCATTGCGTTCCGAAACGCTCTCTTAGGTAGACCGCGCAGAACTGCCAGTAAGAGGCGTACCAAGCCGTGCTCTCGCCCGTTGCATCGTCCGGACGGCTCGGGATGAGCCAGCCTTTTAGAACCGGTTGGAGAAAGCCTTGAGCGAGCAGCCGCTCCCGGTGCGTGCGAGACAGCTCCCTTGCACGAATCGCCGCGCCACCGTCTGCCCTCTGGAGCTTGGCAAGGGTCTCCAAGGATTGCGCTAGTTTCTCGGACGGCGTGGCCATGTTGCTCCCTTAGCTTTTTCCGCTGCACGGAACTTATCTTTTCATGTTGTACGCTTTTTATCCTATTGTGTCGAGATTGGAGATGCAGAGGAGGCCACAACACCAACAAGCTAAGGCACACAGTGAATTCTCTCAATCTTAGGTACGGCGGCCATGCAGGTTTTCCCTGGAAGACCATTCATCACGCAGAAGCGTGGAAAACGACGGGGTTATGGGTTTTGCTGCTAGCTATTGAACGTGCGCACCGATCAGCCGTGAAGTCTACAGGCTAAAGTGACGCTGCGTTCGGACGCGCCTTCGGTCATCACGAACGGTGCAAAGCCAAAGCTCCCGAGAAAGCGAATGGAGTCCGCGACACGAAAGCTAATGCGCGAACGTTGGAAACGTGGTGATTACTAGTTCAAATGAGCTGTTCGACGTGCTTGCCAACTCTCCACCGGTCCAGTAAGTAGCCATAACCCTCCGGGCCTCCGTTAGTGAACGAACGCTTCGGAGGCCACATCACCCATTCCTTTTCGGTTGGCCAAATCCGAATCAGCTTCTGCTCCCACGGCCCGCTCTTGGGTTGCATTTCGGGAGCGTCATCGTTGTCGTATTCCGGTAGAAGATGATCGGTCACGATCTGTGCCGCGAGATGCCCAACCGCCAGAGTGATTGTGGTTGCTGTCCCCAGGCGCTTTTCATCTGTCTTCGCAAAGCGAGCAGCGTCATGTCCATCTGTGCTGAGGTGCGAACTGGTAATGTGCCCGATCCATATTCTGGTGCGCGGCGGGATCGTTCGATCCTCTGCAAATGCTGCGCCTTCATCGCGGGTATAGAATCGCTTTCTTCTCCCGTCATCGCGGGTCCAATCGACCAAGCAGGCCATCTTCGTTAGCCACTGAGAGACAGTCTTTTGTTGACCGCGGTCTAGCCGAATGCTGATGTCTTGCATCATGGCGCCGACGAGCGGGATGTTCACCCCTTCAAGGTCGCTCATCCAACCGTTATTACACTTCTTGCAGACAGCTTTGACCGTGATCTTAGGATCGGGGACGATAATCTCCCGGTTCCCGCGTTTCATCTTGATGGGGCCAAAGTCTTTGCGGTCGTGAATCCACTGCGGCCACAGATGCTCGCGACTTCCCGAGTTGTTGTCGCAGAAAATGCAGTAGTTCGGCATTGCGAAATCGTACACCCGGCCTTATGGCCTCCGGGTCAAACTCTCGCGCCAATCTCCCTCATACCCAAACGAGGGAGCCGGTTGGCTATCCGTAAACCAGAAATCCGTGAATGCGGCGATGTTCGGCGACTTGAACCAATGGGCTTTCCCGTCACCGTCCACGGCCCACCACTGTGCAGTTTTCGGAGCGTCTTTCCAGTCAACGCCGGGGTGCATAAAAGGCCTCTTTGGAGACGATAGCACCTGGGCCCGTCGTATCATTGATCGCACCGGAGAACTGACGGCATGTTCATAGGTTGGGTTGGCGGGTTGCTCGCCCTTTTGCTCCCATACCTCTACATAAGGGACTGGCTCCGTTCAAAGTGGTGCGGGCATCACGGTGTCTTCGGTCGGTGCCGTCGTTGCGAAGACGAAAATGCGGCAAGATCCAAGCCGAAAGCACAGGCAGATGCAGAGGCAAAAGCTGAAGCGGAACGCCAGCGGCTCGACATCGAAGAGACCTACAGCAACATGGATGAAGCCCTGAGAAATGAAGAAATGAACTGACAGCCATAGTGCTAGAGCGCGCCGAACGAGAACATCTCCTGATCGGTTCAGGCAGCAGCTTAGAAACGGCCGTCGTGAGGATATACAGACGGCGGCGAAGCAACTTACAACACTGATCTCTGAATACCTGCGGGAACAGCGACACGCAGCACGGCAAAAACGGATTGTGAACTCATCTGACGTCGTTTCGTCCTGACGAGAGCAAGGTTTTAGGATGGTCTAGAGGCACGCGGTTATATGCTGATCGTCATGCGGAGAATCGTTGGCTGGCTGGTGCTATTGTTCATGTTCGGGTTGCCCATCTGGTATGTCGCCCACTTGATCCGAAACTACGTCAAGATCGAACAAGAGCTGCACCATAATGAAGCCTACGTCGTTCATCCAAAGGTCACAGACACAGACAAAGCCGAAATCGGCTATATCTACGAGCTGCGCAACGAAACCGAAATCAGAGAGGGGCGCCTCAATCTCGTTTGGTTTGTGGTCGTCCCCGCCACTAATGTGCATTATTCCGGCATCTACGATTCCGGCTACACTGGGTGGAAAAAGGGCGACTCAATTCAGATCATCCACAACAAAGATGACGATGAAGCTGACTACGGGTTTCTCGTCGGACTGCATGAACCTAAGCAGGGCAAAGCTACGTTCGCGTGGATTATCAACTCCGACAACGAAACGGAAGACTACGATCCAGATGATCGATAGTTTATGAACAGGGATAGCATTTGGTGGCTAGAAAGCTTGCGACCACGCTTTTGGTGCGCTCCTTCACGGACGCGGGAATAGCCGTCTCTGTCATCCCCTGAAGCGCGTTTTCCGTTCCGGCTTCAAGATTCTCAGTAGGGCTGGAGATCGTCTGAATGACAAACCCGTCAGCGTCCTTCAGCACAAAGTCGTAGTGACCTTCGAGATGCAAATTCTCGGGAGGACCATACTCGAAACCGTCCGTCCCTTTGGTCGTCTTCCGGTACTTCTCTGGCAACGACGATGTCGGTAGGGGGTCGAGGGGGAGCTTTAGGACAAACCCCAGCATGAGGCCGTTATCTCTGGAAACGAATTTAGCCTTTCCAGAGAGCGATTTGGCCTTCGGTATCGGCACGTCCGCAACCAACGCGTCCATCTCGTATCCCATCGGGTTAGCATCCGACACAAGTGTGATCCATCCGTCTGCGGGGTTCGGCTTCGGCTGGCGCTTCAACATGTACATGCAGCTCGCGCCTAGGACGAACGAGATGACGGCGACGGCGAGGATCGTGAGGGTTCTTCTCATGGGCAGATTTCAGGTCAACCCATGATAACCGGGTCGGCTCCTGAGACAATCAAACCGTGATCGAAGGCGACACAATCCGCCGTATCCGTGAAGCGGTGACCGAATGCCGCATAACGTGGAACCCGGTCTAGAATCGCTACATGAGCACGCTGACCATATTCTTAGAGCCGATTTGGAGGAGTGCCTGGAAGTACATAGTTGGGTTTGCTTCGTTTCCGATCGCTGTACGTGGTTCAGGACTCATTCTTGAAGATGTTCGCAAACGATGGCAGTCCGCGAGTGCAGCCAGGAGGGTTATTTCGACACAACTCGATCCGCTCCTCAAGGCCGCGGACGAGCTGCAAGGGAAGCTGCGGTCACTCGCTGAAGAAGACTTTTGTGAGTTTCGATCCATTGATGCCAGAATCGCAAGTGGCACGGACCTCGTGAATCTGTGCAGTACGCTCTATTTGTTCGCACAGTTCTGGGGAAGACTCGAAATCCTACGACGGGAAAGCTTTCACGCAGAGTTGACCAAGAATCCACAAGGCAAGCTGCTAATGAATTTTCTTAGGTGCCTTGAATCGAAACATGTGCGTCTCGTTGACCGCGCGTGGCAGCGCGCGATAGGCGAATTAGTTATTGCGCAGTCCAAGCCAACCGCAGATGTAATCACGTTTAAAGCATTCGTCGAACAGTACGAAGAGGTTCAGCGAACACGCGAATGGGTTCGACCATTGGAAGAGATATTGAGAGAGACCAAATTCCGTCGTGCTCGCCAACGTGTACTCCAATACGGAGTCATTGTCCAAGCATTGATAGATACGCTTGACCCCGACCATCACACAACCCGCGACCGGCCGGCATATCCGAACAAACTTTCAAGAAGAGCAAAGCGGGAATTAATCGGGCGGGTTTTTGGAGTCTATCTGCCAGAAGTAAAACGTGTTCAGAAGTACACTGGCATACCCGGCTAATGGAAGTAGAAAGGGGACTTCCGCTTAATCAGGAAGTCCCCTTCAGATGCCGTTGGCCCGCCGGGATCTGGCCCACTCTCAAAAAGCAGAGGACACCACCCATTGGGCTCTTGGCTAGATCGCTGCCGAAGCAACCGGCATACATAGATTGTGCCACAACTGCTGGCGAGACGCAACGATTGCCTGTCAGAGGTGCGGTGCGGGTCGGTTCCCCAATAATCGGCAACCTGTAAGCAACCAGCAGCATTCTCGCCAAAGCAGGGGCAGCCTCACTTGTCCTGTCACCCGGCCCGCCGTGGAACAGCGCGCAAATCGACTTTCTTCCGCAATGGTTACAAAAATGGTTACAGTAGGCAAAAAGAAGGCCAGCCGTTTCTGGCTGGCCTTCTCGTAAGTCATTTACTTTCAGATTGGTGCGGAGGAGGGGACTTGAACCCCTATGCCTTGCGGCGCTAGCACCTCAAGCTAGTGCGTCTGCCAATTTCGCCACCTCCGCATGGAGCCTGACACACGCGTCGAGCGCGGCAGGAGCGAGCCGGAATCCGTAGGGGAAGTATAACATTCGGGCGCGCGGTTGATTGCGCTCGGCGGATGGCTCGCCTAGACTGAGGACTGCCGCGAAATGGGCGGTTAGCTCAGTTGGTTAGAGCGCCTGCCTTACAAGCAGGATGTCGGGGGTTCGAGTCCCTCACTGCCCACCAATTTCTCGGCGTATATCCCTAGCTCTGGGAATCTAGCCCTGTTTTGTCGACGTCTTAACCGTGCGAAGTTGCAGGAGCAGCGCTTTGCCCTTATCAGTCAGCGACCAGAAGAGCGACTGGCCGCCGTTGATGGTGCCATGCATTTCGACATTCGCTAGGTTCAACGCCATGAGCTGGACTTTCACAGTTTGATAATAGCTGTCAGGCATCTCCCAATTCGGCAGCGAGGACCTTCCTTCCTTCTTGAGTAGCTCTTTCACTTCGAGATCGAAATAGGTGGACATGAGGCTGTCGTTCGGCTGCTGTAAGATGTGCGGCCCGATAGCTGCAAACAGATCGCCCCATGTCACTTTTAGGCTCCACACGGTTGCATTGCTGTATGTGTTCCGCGCTTGGATTGTCCCGGAGAGCGTGATCGTTTCGTCGAGTCCTGCGAGGTTGCTTATGCGCGGCCTCATCTCGTTGATCGCCGTTGATAGCTCGTTGTTGCGCCTCGTCAGTGACTCGTTAGCCTTGCGGAGTTCATTTAGGTCGCTGAGGGCTTCCGAATTGGCTAATTGGTCTGCGCGCACCCACCCTATGGCAGGGTGCAGATTCATTGTTTGAACGAGGCTTGTCGTTATCAGCTGTACAAGTTCAGCCGCATTCGTCCAGTACTCTATGACGCGTCCGGTCGAGACCTTGCCCCGAAAATCGTCGAGTAGCTTACGTGTCTTGGGATCGCCCTCCGATTTCCCGAGCGGAATTTCTTCCGGCCTCTTGTGCAGGAACGCAATGACTCGGAGACCGCGCTCGACTGCGTAGTTGTATTCTTTCTCCGTGTAGCTCAGTCCTTCGGCAGTAACAGTCCCGTACCGTCCTCCGATGATGAGTACGTAATAGTCGCTGTCGTCGATGATGCGCTTAATGAACTGGAACTGCTCTTCATCGACCGCTGAGAAAAGTTCCATTCCAGCAGGGATGTGACCCATTTTCATCACCGCTTGAATGACGGCACTTCGTTCTTCTGCCAGGTCCGCGTATGTAGAGCTCACGAAGATTTGGTATCGCTTATCCATAGGTGTCCCTGCGCAGTCTTCCTGTGGCACAGATGTTATCAGGCAGGCTTTGCCGAGTGTCATTTACGAGAGAGTGGATTCGGGGAGTGGGGCGGGGGCGGTGATGCGGCGGTACTGGAGGTACATGCGGACGCGCCAGTGGAGGATCATGCCGAAGGCGAGGACGAAGAAGAGGGCTCCGGTTTGGGTGATGGAGAGGAAGCGGTCGAAGTAACTGTGCGCGGCGACGCGCACGATGGCCAGCACGATGATGACGAGAAAGAATGCGTTCGACCGGTGCATCATGACGTTGTTGCCGACGCGGGTGAGGCGCGAGGTGTGGAGCATCGGGTAGGCAAAGACCGTGGCCCCGAGAAGGAAGGCCCCGAGCGCCCAGAGCCAGGGGATACGGCACTGCGGAGCGAGGAACATGCAGAATCCTGTGGACATGCCGAGGGGCGGGATGAGGATCTTGCGGGCGGTGACGACGGAGCGGCCCTCATGCACGCGCCAGACGAGGACGGCGCAGGCGCCGAAGAGCGATGCGAGGAGAGAGAGTTCCTTGGGCGGGAGCATTGGTACTCAATTATGACCCACCTTGGCTCCCTGCGGTCGCGAAGATGGGCACCCAATTCTGTATCCCTCATCCCACCCAAGCAGAGCTTGGATGGGGCACCCCGTTCGTCGGTGAGTTTTAGTTGTGGGTGAAGATGACGGACTGCGAGTCGGAGTAGACGAGCTGCCAGCCGGGCATGAGGGGCAGGACGAAGGTCATGGGCGAGCCGCGGTCGAGCAGGCAGAAGGCGATACCGTACTTGTCAAGCAGGATGCGCGGGTCGGTGCGCAGGGTGGCCCAGTCGCCGAACTGCTGCGTGATACCGGTCTGGTCGAAGGGATCGCCGCGACCGTCGATGAAGACGAGGTGGTCGGGCGCGGCCCAGACGAGGTAGCCGCCATCGGGCCAGTCGTTGAGCATGGGGCCGGAGAGATGGTGGGCGTGGATGAAGTCGACGGCGGCGACGGGGCTGCCGGCTGCGACCTGCGCGGCGAGGTTTGCGGGCGAGGGAAACGCGAGCCAGCAGACGAGCAGGGCGATCGTGATGAGGACTGCGTTGGGTGTGGGGCGGTCGTGCTCGGGGTCCCAGGTCTCCCATGTGTTGGCGAGGAGCCGGCAGAGGATGGGCGCAGCCAGAATCCCGAAGACGAAGAGCAGGCGGCGATGGCTGGCTGCCAGCCAGGTGGCGGCGGCAAGGAAGAGCAGCTCGTGAAGGAAGAGCTGCGAACGGCGGACGATGACGAGGAGAACGATGGAGGCGAGGACGGCGAGCAGGGCGAGGGCGCGGATGTCGCTGAGCTGGAGGGGTTGCCACTCGGAGACCGCGCTGGCGGCGAGGGTCATGCCTCCGAGTGCGTGGAACGGATAGAGGATGAGGCGGAGTCCAACGGGATTGAGCAGCAAGGCAAGAAGGGAACCCTCCAGCGCCAGGGCCAGCGCGCGGCGGCGGCGCGGCTCCCAGGGGGTTGAGAGCAAGAGATAGTTGTCGATATCAATATATGCGGTAATGAGCAGGATGAACGCGAGAAGCAGGCCGAGCGAGAACGATCCGTGGCAGTTGACCCAGAGGGCGAAGAGCGGCGGCAGGGCGAAGAACCAGCGCGGATTGCGGGTGCGGCCGAGATGGAGGAGGGCAAGCTCGGCGATGAGAAGAAGATAGCCGATCATCTGCGGACGGATGGAGAGGCCGATGGTCGCGAAGAACCAGACGGCGAGTGCGCCGACGAAGCTGACCTTGGCATTGCCGGAGCAGAGCCAGCAGAGGCCGTAGCCGGCGATGAGGATTGCGGAGGACGCAAGGCAGAGCCAGAGCATGAGGCCGAAATAGCCGCCGAGGCGGTAGGCGGCGTAGATGAGGGTCTGTGCGAGCCACTCATGCGGGAGGGTGGGGTGGTGCTGCGTGGTCCAGGAGAAGAGGTCAGTGGTGGGGATGGTGTGGGTGGTCCAGATGAGCTGGCCGGTCTTGAGGTGCAGCCAGAGGTCGGGGTCGTCGAAGCGATCGCGCACGGTGAGTACGGCGAGTACGGCAAGGAGGCAGGCAATCAGAGTGGGAAAGGAAAAGATTCTACGCAGAAGAGAGATGCGAGTGGAGTTGGTTGCGGGACCGGAGGCCAGAGACGCAGCGCTCACGCGAGTTCCAATTTGGCGCGCACTGGCTCCTGGTCCAGATCCTGGGCCGCGGCGCCATCCGAATCGGCGGTGCGCAGGAGGCGATGCAGATAAGCGCGCGAGATCTGCAGGCTGCGCGCGGCGAGGGTCTTGTTGCCGTTGTGCTCGCGCACGGCGGTGATGGCGAGCTTGATCTTGTACTCGCGAAGCTGGCGCTCAAAGGAGCCGGCGGGCTGGTAGCCGTCGATGCTGACGACGCTCTCATCCTGAATATGCTGGGGCAGGTCAGAGACGGCGATCGCGTCGCCTTTGGCCAGAATGATGGCGCGCTGCAGGACGTTTTCCAGCTCGCGCACGTTGCCGGGCCAGGTGTAGGACTCGAGGGCGGTCATGGCGTCGGCATCGACAGAGGTCGTCGACTTTTGGTAGAGGTCGGAGTAGTGGCGCAGGAAGTGCATGGCGACCAGCGGTATGTCCTCGCGGCGCTCCTGCAGGGTGGGGGCCTCGATGCGCATGACGTTGATGCGGTAGTAGAAGTCCTGGCGGAAGCTGCCCTGGGCGACCATCTCGCCGAGGTCGCGGTGGGGGGCGAAGAGCAGGCGGGCGCGGAGGGGGACGAGGCGGGTGGTGCCGAGGCGCGTGAACTCGCGCTGCTGCAGCACGCGCCAGAGCTTGACCTGAGTGGCCAGCGAGAGGTCGCCGATCTCATCGAGGAAGAGAGTGCCGCTGCCAGCTTGTTCGAGGAAGCCGACCCGCGCGCCGACGGTCCCGGTGTAGGCGCCCTTCTCATGGCCGAAGAGCTCGGCTTCAATGAGGGTCTCGGGGATGGCGCCGCAGGAGACGGCAATAAAAGGCTGGCTGGAGCGGTTGCCGAGGTTGTGGATGGCGCTGGCGATCAATTCTTTGCCGGTGCCGCTCTCTCCGGTGATGAGCACGGAGGCGTCGATATCCGCGACGCGGCGCACGAGGTCATAGACCTGCAGCATCTGCGGGCTGGAACCGATCATGCGATCGCAGCTGATGGTTGTTTCGAGGCGCTGCTGGACGGTCTGGAGGGTGCGGCGCAGCGAGGTGCTCTCGACGGCGCGCAGCAGCATGGCCTTGAGGTCGCGGATGGAGGGGGGTCTGCGCACATAACCGTAGGCGCCCAGGCGGACCAGCTCGGCTGCGGTCGAACGCAGGCCGTCTTCGGCAAGAACCAGGATGACCGCGTAGTCGTGGGACTCGATGATGCGGCTGAAACACTCTACCTTTTGCGTGAGGGGAGTGTGGCGGGCGTCGAGATCGAGGATGAGGACATCGCAGGCACGGGTGTCGAGCAGGCGGTTGGCCCCCTGCTCGTCGGTCTCCAGGAGGACCTGGAAGTCCTTGCCGAGCGCCGAGGAGAGGAGCGGCTTGAGTGCGCTATCTTCCGAGTGCAGCCCAATGCGAATCGTCAAGCGGCTTCCTCCTGTTCCGGCTGAGGCACCATTGCTGAGGTGAAGCTAGGGGAGGAGTGAACGATGAGAAAACGCTCTGGCAGGCCCATCTTCCTGGGGTGTTCGGATATGCGAGTAGAACTGGAATCGTAGTTGACCGCGGCTGCAAAGTCGAGAGGAAATCGACATGGCCCCGCGAGCGGGTTTGGCTGCACCTTTCGCGGGATTGTTGCTATGCATAGCATTGCGGATGATTCAAGAAGCGCGGAACATTGCCGATGATTGAAGATGAGGAGCGGCGACCATGCGCTCAGCAGAGCGACGGAAGACTGATTCCCAAAATGGTGCAATTTAGGGGCCGGTTGTAAGTAATTATAAAATAATAGGGATATGATTCTGGATGGATGGATGCCGCAAATTTTTGCATAGAAAATCGAAAAAGGGATTCCACAGGACTTGGGCGTCTCGAATCTGCCAGAATGAACTGGCGTGAACGATGGCTTCGGCGGCCGGGCAATGACCGCTGGTGTATATGTGCAGCTTCACCGGGGTACACAGGATGTAAACAGACGTGAACACCCGTTTGGGACGGATGCCCTGTAAGCTGCTGAAATAGCACATTTCCGGGTCTGTCAATCATTGGATGGCGAATTGCAACTCCCCACGGGATAGGCAATTCGGGAGAAGGAATGGCAATGCATTGGATCGCCTGGTGGCCGACACTGATTGTTCTCGCCGTGGCGACCTTTACCGACCTGCGCAGCCGGCGCATACCGAACTGGCTGGTGCTGCCGTTTATGGCGGCTGGCCTGATCGTCTCGGGGTGGGCGCGCGGATGGCACGGAGTCGGGCACAGCCTGGGCGGCGTGGCGCTGGGCGGTCTGCTGTTCGGCGTTCTGAGCTGGATGGGCGGCATGGGAATGGGCGACGTGAAGCTGTGCGCCGCGATCGGCGCGTGGATCTGGTCGTCGCAGCTGGTGGTAGCCCTGGTGCTGGCCGGGATCATGGGCGGTGTGATGGCGCTCTGCTGGGCGGCCTTTGGAGGATTTCTCGGCGAACTGTTCAGCAATACGGGGAGCGTGCTGCTGGGCGTGAAGGAGCGCGGACTGCGCCCTCACCCGGAGCTGGCGCTGGACAACCCGAAGGCGCGCACGATGCCTTACGCTCCGGCGATCGCGATTGGAACACTGATCTCTTTTTTTTCACGTTAGAGGGGGAGTACGCCGAATATGTCAACGACGGTGAAGCCGCAGGACAAGATCGAACCCCCAGGGAGTTGGACCACGATGAATACGACCTCTAGCAAGCCACCTGACGCGCTCGGCAGCAACGTACTGTCGGTGGCGTTGATCGGACCCGTGGAGCCGCGGCGCAAGGCCCTCGCCGCTGCACTGGCGAGTCTGCAGGGCAGTGTGACGCGCGAGTTCTCGAGTTATCCCGAGCTGGACGATGTGCCGCGCCTGCTGGAGACCGAGTACGATGTGATTATTGTCGAGCTGGACAGCAACCCGGAGTATGCGTTGGAGTTGATCGAGAACATCTGCAGCGCGAGCCCGGTGACGGTGATGGTGTACTCCGACCAGGTGTATCCAGAGATGCTGGTACGCTGCATGCGGGCCGGCGCGCGTGAGTTTCTCTCCCAGCCGATCACCGCGACCACGATTGCGGAGGCGATGGTGCGTGCCTCGGTGCGCAAGCCGGTCGGGCGGACAGCAAAGAAGACGGCGGGCAAGCTGCTGGTGTTTGTCGGGGCCAAGGGCGGGTCGGGAGTGACGACGATTGCCAGCAACTTTGCGGTTGCCCTGGCGCGAGACTCCGGCCGCAGCGTGGCGCTGATCGACCTGAACCTTCCGTTTGGCAATGCGGCGCTGGATCTGGGGCTGACCTCGCCGTACTCGACTGCCACGGCGTTGATGAACCCGAACCGGCTGGACTCCAACTACCTGTCGACGCTTCTGGTGAAGCATGACTCTGGACTGTCTGTGCTGGCGGCTCCGGACAAGTATGTGTCCGTACAAGCCACCGAGGGCGGGATTGAAAGACTGATGCAGGTGACACGGCAGGACTTCGACTTCGTGGTGGTGGATGCGGGATCGCGGTTCGACTCGACCAGCAAATCGCTGTTTGAGGCGGGATCGACGGTGTATCTGGTGCTGCAGGTGGGCATCTCGGAGTTGCGCAATGCCAACCGGCTGATCACGGAGGTATTCAAGGCCAACGGGGTGCAGCTGGAAGTTGTGCTGAACCGGTTTGCGTCGCGCGCGCTGAGCATAGACGAAGCGAGCATCAACAAGGCGCTGACCAAGCCGGCCGCGTGGAAGGTGCCGGGGGACTTTGCCGCGGTGCGCAGCGCGCAGAACACAGCCACGCCGATGGTGCTGGAAGACACGCCGATTTCGCGTGTGATCAAGCAGATGGCGCGGGCGGCCTATGGCGCGACCGAGCCGCTGGAGAAAAAGAAGAAGTTCACATTGTTTGGATAAAGAGCAGGAACGGAGAGCCGTGGAACAAGATCTGGAGAAGCTGAAAACTGAGTTGCACCGCACCCTGATCTCGAAGCTGGATCTGGAGAAGCTGTCGCGCGTGAACTCCACACAGGCGAGGCAGGCAGTGGCCAGCATGATCCACGAGATCATTCTGAACCAACGCGTGCCGCTGAGCTTTGAGCAGCAGGAGAAGGTGCAGGATGACCTGCTGGACGAGGTCTTCGGACTGGGCCCGCTGGAGCCGCTGCTGAACGACAAGACGATCTCGGACATTCTGGTCAACGACAAGGACCATGTGTTCGTAGAGCGCGCGGGAATCCTGCACCGGGTCAACGTCGCGTTCCGGGACGATCGCCACCTGCTGCAGATCATCGACCGCATCGTATCGCGGGTGGGCCGCAGGGTGGATGAGTCCACGCCGATGGTGGATGCGCGCCTGCCCGACGGCTCGCGCGTGAATGCGATCATTCCTCCGCTGGCGCTGGACGGTCCGGCGCTGTCGATCCGGCGCTTCGGGACCGGACCGCTGGCCCCGAACCAGCTGGTGGAGCTGAAGAGCATCTCGGCGGAGATGATGGAGACGCTGGCGGCGGCGGTGCGCGCGCGCATCAGCATCCTGATCTCAGGCGGCACGGGCGCGGGCAAGACCACGCTGCTGAATATCCTGTCGCAGTACATCCCGAAGAACGAGCGCATGGTGACCATCGAAGACGCGGCCGAGCTGCAACTGGCGATGGAGAACATCGTGCGCTGCGAGACGCGACCGCCCAACATTGAAGGCCAGGGCGCGGTGCGCCAGCGGCAACTGCTGATCAACAGCCTGCGTATGCGGCCGGACCGCATCATCATCGGCGAGGTGCGCGGCGAAGAGGCGTTCGACATGCTGCAGGCGATGAATACCGGTCACGAGGGTTCGATGACCACCATCCACGCCAACACTCCGAGGGACGCGCTGACCAGACTGGAGTCGATGGTGGCGATGAGCAACCTGAACCTGCCGGAGAAGACGGTGCGGCAGCAGATCGCCTCGGCGATCGCGATTGTGGTGCAGGTCTCGCGCATGAGCGATGGAACGCGCAAGGTCACCAATGTCTCCGAGATCACCGGCATGGACGAGAACGTCGTCAGCATGCAGGACATATTCAAGTTCAACCGGAAAGGTGTCGGGCCCGACGGCAAGGTAGTGGGCACATTTGAACCGACGCAGATCCGGCCGAAGTTTCTGGAGCGTCTGCGCATTGCGGGCATCTTCCTGCCGCATAATCTGTTCGAGAAGACGCTGGAAGTGAATTAGGAAGGCAGAGAGGCGGACGCTATGTTCCTGCTGATATCGGTTGTATTTGTAGGCATATTCTCGGTGCTGGCGCTGGTGCTTTTTGCCACCGGGTCCGGCTCCGCGCAACGGGCCAAGCAGACCCTCGCGCATCTGCAGACCGCGCTCTCGACCAATATGCCGATGTCCCGCGATCAGAATGTGGATGTGCGGAAGAGCGAATTGCTCAGCGCCATTCCGTTCGTCCATCGCTGGCTGCTGAGAGTAGAGCTCGCGCCCCGCCTGCGGGTGCTGCTGCACCAGGCCAACCTGAGCTGGACTGCGGGCGGCCTGATGATGGCTACGGCTGCCTGCCTGTTTATCCCGGCCTATCTGATCAATATGCGGACGAATACCCCCATCTTTGCCGCTATCATCGGGCTGGCGTTCGGCTATGCGCCGCTCGGGTATGTCCTGCACAGACGCGCCAAGCGCTTCGATAAATTCGAACAGGGCCTGCCGGAGGCGCTCGATCTGATGGTGAGCGGCCTGCGCGCCGGCCACAGTCTGGTAGCGGCGCTTCGGCTGGTCGCGAGCGAAGCTCCGGACCCAATCGGCACGGAGTTCCGGCTCTGCTTTGAAGAGCAGAACTACGGCCTGGAGCTGAGAGCGGCGCTGGATAACCTGCTGGCGCGGGTCCCGCTGCAGGACCTGAGGATCATGGCGACGGCGGTCATGATCCAGAAGGAGAGCGGCGGAAATCTTGCAGAGGTGCTGGAGAAGACGTCCACTGTGATCCGCGAGCGATTCAAGCTGAAGCGGCAGGTGCGGGTGCATACCGCTCAGGGACGGCTGACCGGATGGATACTCTCGGTTCTACCTCTGGCGCTGGGCATTGGGCTTTATATTCTCGATCCGCAGACCATCAGCATCCTGTGGACCCGGGCGATCGGCATCAAGTTGCTGTATGCATCGGTGAGCATGACCATTGTGGGCGGGCTGATTATTCGCAGAATCGTCAACATGGAAGTTTGAAGAGGTCCTATGGGAATTGCATTCTTCAGTTTCGTCGTCATATTCCTGCTGGTAGGCAGCGGCGGCATGCTGCTGTTCTATCGCCAGGCCATGCTGCAGCGCATCTCCGACGTAGTGAGCTCGAATCCGCGGCGCACGGACTTGCTGGGCACGATCCAGCAGACGGGCAGTTCGATCGGCGGGATGATGGAGCATCTGGACCGCATGGTGCCCAAGAGCGAAGCGGAGAAGTCCGTGGTGGAGAAGCGTCTGGTGCGCGCGGGTTACCGCGAGGATTCGGCCATCAAGGTTTTTTACGGGGCGAAGGTGTTGACCCCGCTTGCGCTTTGCCTCCTTTCGATCGTCACCGGTTTTGCCAGCTACAGTCCTTTCTTCGCCTACGCCGCTTCCCTGGGGGTTGGCTTTATCCTGCCGGACTTCTGGCTGGGCCGGCGCATCGCCGCGCGGCAAAAGAAGATCCGGCGCGGGCTGCCGGACGCGCTCGATTTTCTTGTGATCTGCATCGAGGCGGGGCTGAGCATCGACCAGGCGCTGGCACGCACCGCCGAGGAACTGAGCGAGGCGCAGCCTGCGATCAGCGATGAGTTGGATGTGGTGGTGCTGGAGCAGCGCGCCGGTCGGCCGCGCTCCGAGGCGTGGAAGCAGTTTGCCGAGCGCACAGACGTGGACACGGTGCGCGTGCTGACTACGGTATTGATCCAGGCGGAGCAGCTTGGCACGAGCATCTCGAAGACCCTGCGCGTGCATTCCGAATCGCTGCGGACCCTGCGCCGCCAGCAGGTGGAGGAGGCGGCGGCCAAGACCAGCATCAAGCTTGTCTTCCCGCTCGTGCTTTTTATCTTTCCTTCGCTCTTTCTCGTGGTTTTGGGGCCAGAGTTGATTATCATGTCAGAGTCGTTCAGCACCTATTTCCCTCATTAGAAAGAAAGGAGGTTTGACGTGGACACTATCTCGATTATTCGTTGGGTTTGCGGTGTTCTGTTTGTGGTTGTGCTGCTGTTTCTCATCCAGCGCCGCCGTACGCGAGTCCGCTAGGAACGATCGTTCCGGTGACGCGGACAGCCCGTGGTGAAAGCCGTTCCCGCACGACGCCACTGTCAGGAGGCTATAGGGACGTGTCTTTTATTTCTTACCGCACGCTTACAGGCTTAGCCACGGACTGTCGCAGCGACTTTACGGAAACGGCGGTCTGAGTCAACTTGAATTTGCCGGAGATTTCTCGATCGGAGGGAGGCAGAGACAGGGGCGTTTCGAACAGGCGACGCATAAAAGCCTATAGAGACGCATCCAAGCGGATATAAGGCCGTTGCAGGGACCAGTAGAGGACCGCAGCCTGTGGGAGCTGGTTGCGGACACTTGGGGAGGGGCGGGGATCGATGGACAGAAGGAAGTATTGCGTATACAACCAGACCCGCGAATGCTTCCTTAGCCTGGGGGTGACCGCGGCGGACACGATGCTGGCGCGCCTGAGGGGGCTGATCGGGCGCAGTCTGCGGTCTGACGAAGGGATATGGGTGGTGCCGTCCAGCGGCGTGCATACGCTGGGAGTGCTGATGCCGCTCGACCTGATTTACCTGGATGCGAACCATCGCGTGATCCATCTGGTGGAGCATTTTCCTACGTTTCGCATCGCGCCGCTGCGATCGCAGTCGGAGAGCGTACTGGAGCTGGCCCCGCATACGATCTATTCCTCGCAGACCCAGGTAGGAGACCAACTCCTGATCTGCGTCGCCGAAGAGATGGAGGAATGGCTGAGCCGCACTGTTCCCCGGGTAGCGGGGATGCGCAGCTAACACAGAGTTACGGAGGGATGAGATGGCACCGGGGAAGGGTTGGCTGGATTGGCTGCTGTCCAAGGACCGCCGACACGGAAAGCCGCGAAAGTCGCTTCCGCTGGTCGTGTATTACTGGGACGGCGCCCTCCCGATTGCGCATCAGGTGCGCGACGTCAGTGCTTCCGGGCTCTATCTGCTGACAGAGCACCGCTGGTATCCGGGAACGGTGCTGGCGATGACGCTACAGTGGACCGAGGCCCAGATCGGCGACCCGGACCGCGCGGTTACAGTGAATGCGAGAGTGGTGCGGTCCACCGAGGATGGCGTAGGTTTTGAATTTGTGCTGCCGGAGAAGGGCACTCCCTTCTGGCCGCTGGGCCTGCCCGCCGATGGGACGGACGCAAAGAAGCTGAACCATTTCCTGCAGCGGGTCTCCGACACGATAAAAACAGACGCAAGTGAATGAAGAAGGACTGAAACCGGCTTATGCGTGGGCTTGTGGGGACTGACGTTTACTCGCCTTCGGCAGGGATGATGAGCAGGATTTCTACCGTCGCGACCTGACCATTCTGCCGGGCGGGCCGGAACTGCCACTGCTGCAGCGTATTGAGCACGAACTTTGTCTGCGCCGATTCTCCGGGAAGCACCATCGTGAGGCGCTCGAAGCGTCCTGCCGGGTTGACGAAGCCGTGGACCATCAGCGCGTCCGAGGTGTAGTCGTTGGGGTCGAGGCGCGGCACCACGATGTCGTAGGGCCAGGGCGCATCCGGCCTGGTGTTTCCGGACGCGGCCGCCTGGGCGTTCGGCGGCAGCGAGTATTGCAGGATCCAGCTTTTGCCCATGCCGACGTGCAGGTAGACGGTGTAGACCAGACGACCGCTCCAGACGGCGGCCGTCTCCGGGTACTGATCGGCGAGCGACGAGCCAACTACAACAACGCCGAACTGTCCGTCCTTGGGCAGGCTGATACGCGTGACGGAAGACGGATTCTGCGTGCCTATGCCTGCGTCTGAAGATTGCGCGGGTGCAGGAGCACCCTGGCCGGAAGGCGCGGCTCCGCCGCTGGCGCCGGTCGCGTTGCCTGCGGGCGTTGCCGATGCCGCGGGCTGTTTGCCGGATGCGCCGCCGCGGCCTGCGTCGGCGGAGTTCTCAGACTTGCCGGCGGTGAGCGACTGCGATGGGGATGGGCGCGCGCTGGCATTCGCGAGCGGCACTGCGACCGGACCCTCCTGCATCTGGCGGTCGGAGAGGGAGAGGATGCGCACGGAGGTTGGCGGCTCCGGCGACTGCGACGCCGTTGTTGGCATCTGCTTTACCGGCTCCGGCCCGCGGACGACGATGGGTGATGTGGTGCCTGGAGCAAGCGCAGGAAGCGCGGTAGTGAAGTTCGAGGAGGAGATCCTGACCTCAGCCGGGGCCTGCTCGCGATTGGGCAGGGCGATGGACGGATGCACGTTGGAGATGATGGCCTTCTGTGGAGGTGTTGGCACAGTCTTGGGCGGCGCGACCTGCGACCACATCATGACCAGCGGAATCGGCGTGGGGTGCTGGAGCAGGAGGTCCTTGGGAGCATCGGGCTGCACCAGCGTCTGCGACTGATGGACGGTCTGCGCAAGCTGGACCGCAGCAGGCAGCGCGGGGGCGGGTTTATCCGGCAGAGAAGGCGCAGGCGGGGCGGATTGCGCCGCCGCGGGGGCTACAACTTGTGCGGGAGGCACAGGCGCGGAGATTGGCTGCGAAGAAGAGTGCGCAGGCAGCGCAGCAGGATGGACGGGTGAGCCGGCCGCCGCATATTGCCGGACCTCAGGCTGGGTCATGGGCACGTTGAGGATGCGGACGGTGAAGCGCTTGTGGATGGTGCGGTTCTCAATATACGGAGCGCGCGCCAGCCCAAAGACCAGCCAGGCGAAGACGGCGACGTGCACCAGCAGAGAGGCCATCCATGAAGAAGAGCCGCTGCGGGAGCGCGGTTGAGGCGCAAAGAGCGTGATGGTTCGAGCAGACCTCAATGAACATCCTTGGAGCGATTAATGCGTTCGGCTCGGTCGTGTGAATCCAACGGACTGCTAACAGCGCTCGTCCGCGCGAAGCTGGCCGCGAGTACGCAGACCCCCCGGATGCGGACAGGATACAGGAGCCTCGGCGCACTTCGAGTGGAATCTCAGGGCATGAGCCTTTAGTCACAATTGACGCTCCCGTTGCGGGCGATTGCAATGCGACGATGGTGTTATCTATCTTGCGACCTCTGTGGCTACACAGGCAGGTTCGCTGGTATACACTCAGTCCACTTACTCTGGCAATCGGCCTTAAAGCCGCGATTCATCAGGTAAACGAACGATCGAGCACGGACAAGAATTGCCGGTAGTCCAACGAACGCAGAGCTGGCCTAGCCCCAGCTGGAACGGGTCTCCTCGATGAACAAAAGAGTGCAGATGATTCTCCTCACCGCATTCGCGATCGCAGCCGTGTGCAGCTACATGGTCTATCGGATCGTGGGCAATCGCATTGCGTCGGCGCAGCCGAAGACGACCAGCGTAGTGGTGGCGGCTTCGGACATCAAGCTGGGCACGCTTCTTCAAGCCACCGATCTGGGAACGGTTGAGATCGGCGGGACGATTCCTGAAGGGGCCATTACCAACCCGCAGGAGGCGATTAACCGCGGCGTGATCTCGGACCTTTACAGGGGGGAGCCGATTCTGGAGAGCCGGTTGGCGGCCCCCGGGGCCGGCGGCGGACTGGCGTCGACCATCCCGCCGGGCATGCGGGCCTGCGCGGTCAAGGTGGACGACGTGGTGGGCGTTGCGGGATTCGTAACTCCGGGCATGCGCGTGGATGTACTGATCTCGGGCAACCCGCCGGGCGACGCGAACCCGGTGAACGGGTCGAAGGTTAAGACGCTGCTGCAGAACATCAAGGTGCTGTCGGCGGGCACGGACATCCAGAAGGACGGAGAAGGCAAACCGCAGCAGGTCCAGGTGGTCAATCTTCTAGTGACTCCGGACCAGGCTGAACAGCTGAGCCTGGCAAGCAGCCAGACGCATATCCAGTTGGTGCTGCGCAATCCATTGGACAACCAGATTGCCAAGCCGGAGGGAACGGCAGTGGGGAATCTGTATGCGGGTGAAAATCAACCGCCGCCGCCCAAGCCGAAGGCGGCGCCCGCTCCCAAAGCGGCGGCGCCGAAGCCGCAGTCACAGACTTATGTGATCCAGGTCTACAACGGGTCAAAACAGAGTGAGCAAAAATTCAGCTCCGGCGAGGGTAACCAGTGAAAGTGACAATTGGAGTTCCTGCTATCGTCTGTGCATTGTCTCTCGCGGTTTGTGCGCCGCCGTTCGTGAGGGCCCAGGATGCGAATCCGCCCGCACAGCTGGCCGCAACCGCGCAGGACCAGGCGAACGACCTCGTGGTGCAGATGGGAAAGGCCGTGCTGGTCGACACCGCAGCGTCGATTGAGCGGATCGCGGTTGGGTCGAGCGACACGGCCGAGGCTACCGCCGTGACTCCGACCGAGATTATGCTCAACGGCAAGGCGGTCGGCGAGACCAGCCTGATCGTCTGGCAAAAGGGAGGCGGACGGCAGTTCTTCAACGTGCAGGTGCGGGTCAGCAACTTTGCTGAAGGCGACAAACTGGATTCGCTGCGCCGCGAACTGAGAACCGAGTTGCCCGGCCAGACGCTGCGTGTCAGTGCCGAGAACGGCACCGTCTTCCTGCGCGGTACGGTAAAGGACCTGAACAGCTCCGACCGCGCGGTGCAGATTGCATCGACCGCGGGCAAGGTCGTCAATCTGCTGTATGTCGACGTTCCGCAACCGGAGCCGCAGATCCTGCTGAAGGTACGCTTTGCCAGTCTCGACCGGACGTTGAGCAACCAGCTCGGCCTGAACCTGTTCAGCCTGGGTGCGGCCAACACGCAGGGTACTGTGACGACGCAGCAGTTTTCGCCGCCGACGGTGACACCGACTACGACCGCGACCGGGAGCTCGACCGGGGGGTCGTCGCTTTCGCTCTCCAACCTGCTGAACATCTTTGTATTTCGGCCGGACATCAATCTGGGAGCGACCATCCAGGCGCTGGAAGCGAAGGGCGTCGTGCAGGTCCTGGCGGAGCCGAATGTGCTGACCATGAACGGCAAGCAGGGCAGTATCCTGGCCGGCGGGCAGTACCCCTACCCCGTGGTCCAGGGATCGACCGGCTCGGGCGTTGGCGCAGTCACGATCGAGTTCAAGGAATTCGGCGTACGGCTGAACTTCATCCCAACCATTACTCCACGAGGCACCATCCGGCTGCAGGTCGCCCCGGAGGTCAGTTCGCTGGATTTTGCCAACGGCGTCACCATCTCGGGATTTACCGTCCCGGGTCTGGATGTGCGCCGCGTGAGGACCGAGGTGGAGCTGGGCCCAGGACAGAGCTTCGCCCTCGGCGGCCTGCTTGACAACCGCGAGACGCAGACATTCTCAAAGATTCCTTTCATTGGCGATGTGCCGGTGCTCGGCAAGTTTTTTCAATCGATCTCGAAGACCAAAACCAACACCGAGCTAATCGTGATCGTTACGCCTGAGATCGTGAATCCGATACCGCAGGGAGCGGCTTTGCCCACGCTCAAGTATCCGCAGAGCTTCCTGCCCTCTGCCTCCGGCATTGCCATGACGACCCCGGAAAGCGCGAACCCTGTCGCCCCAGCGCCGGAGACAATTCCGGTGGAGAAGCTGTTGCAGAGCATGAAGCCGGAGCCACAGCTGATCATCGACACCAGCATGTCTGCGACCGGGGGGAGCTCCGGCGCCCAGGGCGGTGCCCAGAGTAGCGCGCCGGTCGGTGTGCAGACGACCGCGCCGTGATCGCGCGGGTCTCGGGGCGGCATGTCCTTCTTCCGCCTAACTTCCCACTCAGAGCCGCACCGCGGGCCGCTCTCCCGGTGCGTGGATTGTGTGAGACCTGAGTATCCACGAGGCAGAACGATGCGCGGCACTATGGACGCCCGACAACTCCATCCGTCAGTGTCGGCGCAGCGAAAGGCCGTATGGAGCCTGGCCGAGTTTCTGGTGGTTGGCTTCTGCACGCTGGCGCTCATGTTTACGGCTACGGGTATCGTCGCATTCCTGAGACATAAGAATGCGGCGGGCCAGCGCGACTTTGTGGAGTACTGGGCGTCCGGGCAGCAGCTTGCACACCATGCGAACCCCTACGACGGCGGCGCCCTGCTGCCCATTGAACGCACCGCGGGATTCTCCTCTGACACACCCGCTCTGATTATGGGGAATGCACCTCCGGCGCTGCTGCTGGTGCGTCCGCTCGGCTCTCTGGGGTCTTCTGCGGGCGAGTTGTTTTGGACGCTGGCATTGCTTACGGCCCTGGCGTGCTCCGTGCATACCGTGCGGGGATTGTACGGCGGCCAAGAGAGATGGCCACTGCTCTTCTTCGCGTATTCCTTTGGGCCGGCACTCGATTGCCTGTTGACTGGCCAGATGTCGATTTTGATCCTGCTCGGGCTTGCTCTGTTTCTGCGCTTGCATGGGACGCGCCCATTGCTGGCCGGAGTTTCCCTGTGGCTCTGCCTGCTGAAGCCGCAGCTGTTTCTGCCGTTCGGCGTGGTGCTGCTGGTGTGGATCTTCACGTCGCGGCGTTACAGAATCCTGATTGGCGCGACGGTTGCGCTTGGCGTGAGTGCGCTGCTTGTGTACATGCTCGATCCGATTGCCTGGACACAGTATCACCAGATGATGGCTACGGTGCGCTACGACCGGGGAGTGGTGCCGTGCCTGAGCAATCTTCTACGCAGAAGCATTGGCGGGAATGCAATCTGGCTACAGTATGTGCCTGCGGCGCTGGGTTGCATCTGGGCACTGGGGTATTACCGCAGGCATCGACGCGAGTGGGATTGGCTGTCGCATGGCTCACTGCTGATGCTGGTGTCGGTGCTGGTGGCGCCTTACACCTGGCTCACCGACCAGGTGGTGCTGATCCCCGCGCTGCTGCATGGACTCTCCGTGACGCGTTCCAGGGCGATGGTCGCTGTGCTCGCGCTGGCCAGTGCATCGGTGCAGCTCTCCATCTTCCGCGGCGGAACGCATCTGCTGCACTCCTCGTTTGTGGTGTGGATCGCGCCGCTGTGGCTAGCATGGTATCTTCTGGCGGTGCGCGACGGGATGCCGGAGAAGATGCCGGCTGCGGCGATGCTACGCGACTGTAGTCCTTCGGCGGGCGATGCCTAAGTGAGAGTTAGAGGCGCGTGCTGACGCCGACCAGCGACTCAGCAGGTGCGGCAGAAGAGGAACGCCAGCGCATCCAGCAGGTTACAAAGTATCCGTGGCGGATTACCTTCGGGTCTGTATACGCGTGCGCGTCTTCTGGGGCGCCGCTGTATACACGCGTTCACACCGCACAAGCATGCAAAATGCCAAATGGCTGATTTTGCAGGAAAATCCAGGTACCACAAAAGTGGCATTCTGCTTGCAGGGTTATGGGCAATCAGCCATCGGCTGGAATCCCAAAATCCATGGACGGAGAAAAAGACATGAAGAACAAGATGATGCTGCTGTTGGTCAAGGCGCAGGACCTGCTGAGCCGCGAAGAGGGACAGGATCTGGTTGAGTACGGGCTGCTGATTGCGCTGATCGCATTTGGCGCGATCACTGGCATGAGGGGCCTCGCCACGAGCATCAATACGGCGTTCCAAGGCATCGGGACAACTCTTGCCGGCGCCGTCTAACTGAAGACTGTAACAATCGAGATTCGTTTTTTCAAAATGGAAGTACATTTGGCGCACGCGGCGGCAAACGCCTCCGCGTGCGCTATTTTCTGCATTTGGGATCGGCCATTTATTGGAGATTGTGAAGCCGCGTCGCTCTGCGATTCTTTGAAAAGCGCTGAGGTCGTAATGAAGACACCTTCCTTCGGCTTTCTGCCCGTGAAGCGCGCTGACAATTTTCCTGAATTTCAGGAGGGTACTTCTCGTTCCACAAATGAGGGCAGATCCCACAAAAGTGGCATAGAAATGGCCTTCGGTATGCAAGTTATTGCATGTTTCGCGAAATACAACCCGCTAAATCGTTGATTCCGCGTTTCCCAATTTGGTCTCCCAAATGCACTAAGGAGGGCGCATCGGAAGCTCTGAGTGTGAAGGACGCAATCCTCCGTACGACGCTCTGGTTCTGTGGCAGGAAAGAGATTTTAGCAGTCTTTGGCAGTGCAAGCAGTAAACCGCTGCTCCGCAGCGGTCAATTCAGGAGGCCATTCATGAAGAATATCGGTAAACTTGTTGTCCTTGGTGCGGTGCTTACCGCGTCCGCGTCATTCGCTTTTGCTGACACCATCAGCCTCGACTCGTATGGCGCGACAGGTCTGTCCGGCACTGCCTTCACGGGTGTTGGAAACTCGACGACGTACGTTGGCGCCGCAGATCTGAGCACAACGACTGCGCCCTCAGCGCCGCCGCCCGCCCTCAGCGCCTTCAGTTCCGTGGGCACGGAGTCGGTTAACCTGAACCCCGAGACCCCCACGTGGAATGCCGCGCTGACTGGCTCCAGCTGGGTTGGCATCAACGCCAACGCTGGTCCGCAGAGCACGACCAACCCTAAATACGGCTATTACGAGTTCTCGACGACGTTCTCGGCAGCTGGCGGAGTTTACAGCGGCTCGCTGGACGTGATGGCGGATGATACGGTCGAAGTGCTCCTGAATGGCGTACTTCTTCCGGGTGCCGGGTTCGGCGCGCTGGGCGGCGACTCCCACTGCGCGGACAACGAGCCGACCTGCTTTGAGCAGGACGTCGTTTCCATCAATGGGGTCAGCTTGAACAGCGGGACGAACGCCAACACCCTCACCTTCATCGTGGAGCAGGCTGGAGTCTACAGCAACACCGCCCAAGATCCCTCGGGTCTCGACTACACCGCGAGCCTGAGCTCGACGCCGGAGCCCAGCAGCCTTCTGCTTCTCGGCACGGGCCTGGTTGGCGCAGCGGGACTTCTGTTCCGCCGCCGTCTGGTTGCCTAAACCAATTAACCTCCTGAAGAGACACACAGACGGAACACCGTACGCGCGGTGTTCCGTCTTTTTTGCTGCCTGCGAACCTCGGTCGGAGTTCGATTTTCGCACCCAGGGGGGGACTCAAAGCAACGCGTGTTGATGGACTCGGGTTGCTCGAAGCAAGGCAGACCGCAAGAAACTCAGCTACTACCGGCGAGCTGAATGCTAGGCGCGAAAGCCTCGTCCTGTTACACTCAGAGAGTTGCCTCAGAGGCTGGTTGCTTGATCGTTCCGCAGCGGGACTGGATCGGCAGGGCCCCAGGGTAATTCTGGTGGGGGGCTGTAGCTCAGCTGGGAGAGCGCCTCGTTCGCAACGAGGAGGTCAGCGGTTCGATCCCGCTCAGCTCCACCAAGTCCCTGCTCGGCGAGTCCATCTTGCGACTGATCCCGGAGTCCAACGCACACTCACAGATTTTGATTGGGCGGGCGATAGACGCTCAAGCCGGATCGCGGTCGTTCGCACCCTCCGATGAGGATAGAGGGTCAGCGTGGTTACGCGCTTCAGGGCTTCGTGGGGAGGATTGCTATGACCCTATGATTTTGACCCCTATTGCCTGATGTATGGCCTGATGATGTGACCTGGGTACACCTCAGAGGGGCAGGCAAGTAAGAGCATTCCAAGGAAGATGGGACAAGGCTGCCTCGCTGAGTTTTCGCCTGCCTATGCGCTGCTCTTCCGCAACGGCCACACGACGCAACCGCCCGACGGGCAAAGGCTGTACGGCCGATGAGTTGCATGCATCCCGTTCTCGATGGCAGATGGTTAGCGAAGGGCGCCGCGGTTATCCCAGCTTCGCCAGCTCTGTGCTCGCGTCCTTGCCGGCCTTGGTATTGGGCGCGATCATTGCGGCCTTCTTGAGATGAAGCTGGGCGTTGGCCTTGTCATTGAGCTTGAGATAAGTCATGCCCAGGTGGAAGTGTATCGAGGCGTCATCCGGCGACGTTCTGAGGGCGGATTCCAGAAGGTCGCGAGCCTCTCCGTAGTTCTGCTTGTTGTAGTAGACCCAGGCCAGGGTGTCGGCGGTCTGCGGCGAATCGGGCAGGACGCGCCTGGCGGTCTGCGCGAGGCTGAGGGCGACGTCCACGTTCTGTCCGCTCTCGACCATCATGTAGGCCAGGTTGTTCGACGCGACGGCATTGTTTGGATCGATCTGCAGCGTCTTTTTGTATTCGTCCATCGCCTTGGAGTCATCGCCCTTTGCCTCATCGAGCGCGCCCAGGATCTGGTTGGCCCGCGCGTCGCCGGGGTGCGAGTTGGTCCAAGTCTGCCAGGTCGAGAGGGCCGAATCGAGATCGCCCATCGCGATCTCAGATTGGACATATGTCTGCACCGGCTCTGGGCTGGACGGGCTGAGCTGCATGGCCTTGCGCGAACTGTCGAGGGCGTCCTTATAGTCCTTGGCCTGCAGCTGGAGCATTGCCAACTGGTTATAGAAGCCGCCGTTGTCCGGCGCCTTGACGATCTGCGCCTGCACACGCGCGGTCGCCTTGGGTAGCTGCTTCGCCTGGAGGTCGTAGGTCAATAGCATCCCCATCGCGCGGGTGGAATTGGGGTCCTTCTCCAGGGACTTCTCGAACATCGCCTGGCCTTCCGGAGCGTGCCCTTGCGCGATGCGAAGCTGGCCGAGCTCCAGATACGCGGCCGCGCTGTTGGGGTCTTTCTTGAGCGCCGTCTGATAGTCGGCATCGGCTTTGTCGAATTCCTTGCGGCTGGCCTCCGCGGTGCCGCGCCATAGATACGCGTTGGGGTAGTCCGGATGCAACTGGATGGTCTTCTCCGCGACCTCGGAGAGCATCGACGCATCATTGCGCTCGATAGCGATGGTCGCCAGGCCGTTGGCCGCCTCAAGGTTGGCAGGGTCCTGCTTGGTGGCCGCGCGCAGACTGGTCTCCGAGGTTTCGAGGTCGCCCTTCGACGCCGCAACCCGCGCCAGCAGAAGCTGCGTCTCGACGCTGTTCGGGTTCTCCTTGACCGCCTTCTTGAGCGTGTTGAAGGCGTCGTCGATTTTGCCTGTGTTCAGCAGCAGCAGAGCATTCAGCGTCTGCACATTGGTATTGCCCGGATCGCTCTTGGTGAGCTGGTTTGCCACCTCGGTTGATTTGGCAAAGTCTTTCTTGTCGAAGAGCAGACGGGCGTAGGCGAGCCGGATGGCGAAGCTCTTGGGATACTTCGAGTCGAGGTCCGCAAAGACAGCCACCGCGTGGTCCAGCTGGCTTGTCTGGGAGTAATACTCCGCCAGCATGGTGGATGCGTCGGCATCGTCGGGATTGTCCTGAATAGCCTGCTGCAGAATCTGCTCGGCCTTCGCCTTGTCCCCCGCGCGGAAGTAGAGTTTGGCCAGATCACCTCGCGCCTGCATGTTGGCCGGCGCGGCGGAGACGGCAGCCTGCAACTGCTGCTCGGCGCCCTGGATGTCGCCTTTTTTCTCCAGTAACCGCGCCAGCAGCAGACGCGGCGTCGGATTTTTGGGATCGAGCGATGCGGCCTTCTGCATCTCCTGCTCGGCGTCCGGTTCTTTCTCGGGATCGCCGGCATCGAGCAGGGCCAGCGCGCTATGGAACTCCGGGCGGTTGGGGTCGAGCGCAAGAGCGTGCTGAATGTCCTTGAACGCCTCCGCATGGTCTCCCTCGCTCTGAGCCACACCGCCGAGCAAGGCATAAGCATCCGCATCGTTTGGGTTAGCAGCGAGCACCGCATTCGCCTGGGCCGCCGCACGGTCCGTGGCGTGGCCTGCAAGCAGCAGATCGCCGAGGGTGATGCGCGCCGGCAGGTTTGACGGAGCGAGATCGACCGTCTTCATCAGTGCCGAGTAGGCGGGGACCGGGCTGTTCATCTTGAGGTCGACCTTGGCCAGCTCGTAATAGGCATCGGCGAAGTTCCTGTCCACCTTGAGGGCGTTGGAGAACTGGATTGCGGCCTCCTTATACTTGCCGACGGCCTCATATCGCTTTCCGCTCTCCAGGTACTTCTGCTTGCGCACATTGGGATTGCGGCTGCAGCCGGCGGTGAAGACGAGCGCCAGAGATACGACCGCTGCCGCGGAGATGCTGGCGACCTTTACTTGACGTGATGTTGACATGGACTTCGTACCTCATTTTCTTCGATCATTCGCGCCGTCAGACCTTCTCGTCGTGCAGGGCCGGATGACACTGGATTGCGAAACCGCACAGCCGTTCTTATATCAATTGGTCCGGATCAGTTGGGGACGTAGGCCGGCAGCAACGGCACGATCTGCCGGGCAAACCCGAGGGCCCGGTCGCGCGCCGAGGCCCTGTCCTCACTGGGAAAGACCGGGGTGATGATGCGCACCAGGGCGGCGTCCGTGCGGCCGTAGCGGATGGAATTGGCCAGGGTGTAGAGCTTCGCCTTATAGTCGTTGGCGATGCTCTGCCCGTGCATCTGGTACCAGTAGAGAACTTCCTGGGTCGAGCTGCCATTGGTGATGAGGTCGTCGTTGGCCTGGTACTGGATGCCCTGGGCGTCGGCAAACTGCGTGATCTGGGACGATTCAATGGTCCATCCGGCGCCGGGCAGGCAGTTCTGCGGCGAGTGGATGGACTGTCCGCTGCGCTGGGTGGGGAAGTAGGCGATGTAAAGTTGGATCTGCGCGCGGTCGCCGAGGCTTGCCGCGGGATGGTTCGGCTCCGGCAGATAGTTGCGATTGAGAAAGATGCCATTGCCCAGAATGGCCAGCGTCTCATCGTCCAGCGGAACGTCGATCGCGCTGCGCGAGCCGATCGCCATGGGCAACTCACTGAGCGGACGGCTGTATGGGACACGGTCCACATCACCACGCACATGCAGCACCAGGGCGGTGAAGCACATGAGCACGACAACCACCCAGAGCCGCGGGGACCTCATGCCGGTTGCCTGCCTTTCCTCGCTGTCACGTGCATGGCGAGATGCACAAGATAGAGGCACGAGAGCGAGACCAGGAACATCAGCCAGCCGGAGAACTCATGGAAGAACCCCATGGCCTTTTCCGGGTCCCAGTACTGCACACAGAGTCCGGTGCCGAAGATGCGCGCCACATTCGCCACGACTGCAATGGGAATGCTGCTGAGGGCGAGAACCACCCGCCGCCAGGTGGTGCGCTCCAGAAAATAGCCGGCGAACACGGCGACGGCGAAGAGACTCATCAGGGAGCGGATTCCGCTGCACGCCTCCGCGACCTCGAGCTGCATGGCCGGAAGCTGGATAACGTTGCCCTCCTGCAGCACGGGCACGTTGGCCAGCGGGAGCAGGTCGCTGGCCAGGCGGGAGGCCAGCAGTTGCAGGGGGAAGGTGATCTGGTTGAAGAGGATGGTGGGCAGAGGGATGGCGAGCAGCAGCACGAACAACACAAACTTCACGCGGCTGAGCATTGCCTTGCCCAGCAGCGTCCAGACCAGGCCACAGGCGAGGAGGATGAAGGAGGTGCGCTGCAGGAAGAGGTCAGCGCCGAGTACGCCAAGCAGCAACTCGAAGAGCCCGAGCACGACCAGCGAGAGACCGGCCCAACTGGGCGCAAGCGGCGTGCGGCGGATGGCGTCGCGGCTGTCCCAGAGGAGGTAGGCGGCGAAGAAGGGGATGAGGAAGCCGTGCGAGAAGTCGGGCAGCTGGTACCAGTCCGTCACCAGCTTGACCGCGATGTGGCGATACATGTAGACCAGCAGGACGCTGAGCAGGATGACCGGGCCCCAGGCGATCTGCCAGGCGGAGGCTTCGCCGCTGACGCCGGGTCCATTGCCGGCCACTGCCGCGGCGCGGCCCGGTGGATCGGGGTCGGCAAGCGGGTCGATGATGGGGGGAGGCGCGACGGTCTGGCTCATGAGAATGAGGACACAGGCTTCTGTCGACTACCCAGAGGCCTCTCCGATTATCGCATGGGTGCAGCATGCCGCCTTTCACACAACGCCGGACTTAAGTAGGTCGCAGGCACACACTTAAGTGGAATAACTGCGTTGGCTGAGGTGGCATAAACTTGCCACTGAATCGGCAAAGGAGTTCACACACTCTGCGATCGTCGCCTGGGGTTACCAACGTATTCGCCAGCCGTCATTTATCACACTGTGCAGGTGTAAAATCGAAGGTACGCATCGCTATTTTCGCCGGCGAACGTGACGCAAAGGTCAACACCGGATGCAAGGCTAATTCAAGACCAGATGGTGGATGCGTCAAGCTCGCCCCGGCGGTATCGGCATCCAACGTATTATCAGCTTCAGGAAGGACAGTTCACCGCAGACGTTTCACTGCAATGGAATGGACTTCGGCTGCTGGCCCAGCGAGAAGCGGCCACATCCCGGCCAACTCACACGAATCGGTAGGAATATGAAAGCTAATTGCCGCACCTTGTATCTGCTCTGGCTCCTCCCGGCGTTTGCATGCGGCCATGCCCAGATGGCGGGCAAGCCGGTGTTGAGCGCTCCTCCCGCCGCGTCCGCTGCGTCCATGTCCACGGCGAACGCCGCTGGGCCGTTGGACGCCAACAGCTACATCATCGGTCCTGACGATCAGATCGCGGTAACAGTTTATCCTGAAATGGAGCCGCGGCTCTCCGGAACCTATATCGTCCGGCCTGACGGGAAGATCTCGCTGCCCATGGTGAATGACGTTCAGGCGTCCGGGTTTACGCCAATGCAGCTGACCGCCGACCTGACGGCGCGGCTGAAAAAGTTTTTCACCGATCCGACCGTTGGCATCACAGTCGTTGCCATCAAGAGCAAGAACATTTATCTGATGGGCGAGGTCGTTCACGTCGGCCCGATTCCCATTGCGCCAGGCATGAACATCCTGCAGGCGATCGCAACCGCAGGAGGACTGACGCCGTACGCCAACAAGAAGAAGATATACATCCTGCGCGGCGACCCGGCGAACCAGAAGCAGATCCATTTTGACTATAACAAGGCACGGAAGGGGGACATGCAGGGCATCACACTGCAGCCCGGCGACACCGTATTCGTCCCATGAAGAGAGCCCTCCAATCTGCTATGCGCCATGACGCGCGGATGATCGCCGCTCGCAATTGGGCTGCGGCATTTGCGCTTGCGGGGTTGCTTGGCGCTGCGCACGCCGCCCTGGGGCAGGCCATTCCGGCGGCGGAGGCCTCGCCCATCTCGACGGGATTCAGCATACCTAGCCTGGCGGGCTCGTTGCAGTGGGGGGTGACGGCTTCGGAGTCGCTTACCTGGGGTTATTACTCCGGCAACAACGTGGCCGAGTTCACCAACCTCTCGGGCGACCTTGCGTATCTCTCCAACAGCGCGAAGGACCCGTTCGGCATCGTCGCCTCGGGCGGGCGCTCCTGGGCCACGTCGAGCGCGCCCTCGTATGGCTTTGTGGACCTGGGGATGTCGCAGAGCGTTACCGCAGGGCGCTGGTACTTCGTGTTTTCCGACAACGTCAACTACCTTCCAGGCACACCTACGGTCGGCCTCTCCGGAGTTGCAGGCGTGGGCGATCTGGGGGTGGCCCCGGCGCCGGTGCAGGTCGGCCCCGACAGCGGACAGGGCGTGTTGACCAACTACTCGCCGGAGATCACCAACACCGCGGCGGGCAGCGTGCAGCGCCCGATCACGGGCAAGACGTCCCTGACCGGGTCAGCGTCCTACACGGTGCTGCGCTTCCTGGATGGCCAGGGCAGCACGGGCAACTTCGGCGTGGAGAGCGATGCGGTGACCGGGTCGGCGGGCCTGAGCCATCGCGTGAGCGGGCGCGATACCATCGCCGGGAATTACTCCTATTCCAGTTACATTTATCTGAACAATCTCTCCAACGGCATTCCGGAGCCTAACTTCGTCAGCCAGACGGCAAGTATGTCCTACACGCATCTGGTGAGCCCCAAGTTCGCGTTGAGCATCGCCGCCGGCCCGGAGTGGGTCAAGATCAATCTCTCCAACCAGGGCCAGACGCTCAATGCGTTTGTGGACGCTTCGGCCAATTACAGCGGGGAGTTCTCCCACCTGTCGCTGGCTTACGTGCGCAACACGAACAGCGGATATGGCGTAATCGGAGGGGCGATCTCCGACAGCGTGACCTTTGCTGCCAGCCGCGTCTTCGCGCGGGTGTGGAACGGCGCGGTCAATCTGGGCTACGCGCAGACCGAAGGCCTGCCGACGCCGGGCGTTCCGGCCTATGATTTTCACACCTTCATCGAGAGTGTGCAGATTTCGCGCGCCCTGGCGCGCAGTTTCTCCGCCTATGCCAGCTATACGGTGGAGGATCAGTCCCATGCGAGCGCCGCATCGACGACCGACTTGTTCGACGGATTCTCCCAGACGCTGGGTTTCGGTGTGACCTACTCTCCCACTTCCAAACACTTTGGACGTCCGTAATCCGTAAGGAGCATCTATGCTTGGCCATCGCACTTTGAACGCGGAAGATTACTTCACCATCCTGAAGCGGCGGTGGTGGATCATCTGCATTCCCGTCGTCATTCTACCCATCGCCGCGGTGGGGCTGTCTTACACCGTTACACCGGAGTACCAGTCGCAGTCGCTGATCCTGATTGAACAGCAGAAGGTGCCCACCGATGTGGTGAAGGCGGCGGACACGGGCGACCTGCAGAGCCACCTGGCCCTGATGACGGGGCAGATCGAGGCGCGCTCGACCCTGGAGCCCATCGTCACAAAGTACAATCTCTACGCCTCCCAGCACCTCTCGATGGAGGCGCGGGTCGCTCTTATGCGCGACCCGAAGCACCTGACGATTGCGCCGTTGGTTCCTCAGATTGGTTCGACCGGCCTGCCTGGATTCAAGGTACTCTTCACGGCCGAAGACCCGCACACCGCACAACAAGTCTGTGCCGACATTACGGGGCTCTACACCGGCACCGACCTGCGCGAGCGGTCGGCCGTTGCTGAAGGCACAACCCAGTTCGAGCAGGCGGAGCTGGATGAAGCCAGGCACACGCTGGACGACATGGGCAAGAAGCAGGCCGAGTTCGAGCAGAAGAACATGGGGATGCTGCCCGGCGATGGGGGCAACGACGCCAACTTCCTGAACTCTCTGAGTTCGCAACTGGATGCGAACAACCAGCAACTGCAAAGCCTCGAGCAGAATCGTGCGGTCTACCAGGCCATGCTGGCGCAGCAGACGCAGCCCGCAACGCCTGCCGTAGTCTCCGCGCAGACCGAGCAGGCGGACCAGAAGCAGCTCGACTTGCTGCAAGGGCAACTGACCGATCTGCAATCGCACTACACCGACGATTATCCCGAGGTGAGGTCGACGAAGCGACAGATCGAAGACCTGCGCGCGCGGATTGCCAAGGCGGCTTCTGCCCCAGCACCCCCACCTTCTCCGACTCCTGCGTCCAACCGGGCCGATTCGATGGCTACGGTACAGCTTCGTGCACAGATCCACGGCATCGAGCAGCAGATCGATGAGAAGCACAAGATGCAGGACCAGATCACTGCGCAAATCCGTTCCTACCAGGGGAAGATCCAGGCCAGCCCTGAGGTGGCGGAGCAGTACAAAGAGCTGACGCGCGACTACGCGACCGAGCAGACCCTCTACGACACCCTGCGCGCCAAGATGGGCCAGTCGCAGATGTCGACGGAGCTGGAGAACCGCTCCGAGGGCGAGATGTTCAATGTTCTGGACGCGGCCAGCCTGCCCATCGACGCCGTCTATCCGAAGCAGAGCGTCTTTGCCATGGGCGGACTTGGGGGCGGCCTCATGCTGGGCCTGCTGATCGTCGCTCTGCTGGAATACAAAGATACTGCGCTGCGCACGGAGCGCGACATCTGGGCCTTTACGCAACTGCCTACCCTTGCCGTCATCGCGTGGTCGGGCGATGTAGCCGAGACACAGCAACGCGGCCGAGTGAGGCGGCTGTTCAGTCGCAAGACCTCTAAAGAAGCGCTCGCCGGATAGCCAGGACAACCATGTACAAGAGTTTTTTCCACCTGAAGATCAACCCGTTCGCCAGCAGCCCCGACCCGCGGTTTCTGTACATGATGCCGCATACCCGGGAGGCGCTGGCTACGCTCGAATACGGGATCTCGGCGCACAAGGGCTTTATCGTGCTGACCGGCGAGGTGGGCACGGGTAAGACCACACTGCTGCGCCGCGCGCTGGCCTCACTGGACCAGAGCCGCGTCTTCAGCTCCTTCGTCTTCAATCCGCGCCTGGACGTTCTCGATTTCCTCGAATTCATCCTCTCGGATTTTGGGATTGCTCCGCAGAACCGGACCAAATCGGGAATGCTGATCCAGCTTAATCGCTGGCTGATCGAGCGGTATCGCCGGGACGAGACCTGCGTGATCATCGTGGATGAGGCGCAGAACCTGGAATGGGACCTGCTGGAAGAGATCCGCCTGCTGACCAACCTTGAGACCACCAGCGAGAAGCTGGTGCAGATTGTGCTATCGGGACAGCCGGAGCTTGAAGAGAAACTGCGCGCTCCCGACGTTCGCCAACTGCGCCAGCGCATCGCGCTGTGGGCGCGCACCCACGCCATCTCCTCCGAGCAGACCGCCAACTATATTGCGCAGCGGCTGCTGATCGCCGGCTCGTCGGAGCGCATCTTCCCCGATGAAGCGATTGTGGCGATCCACCGGGCCAGCCGCGGCATTCCGCGCATCATCAACCTGATCTGCGAGCATGCGCTGATTCTGGCTTACGTGGAGCAGCTGCGCCAGATCCCCGAAGAGCTGATCCACGCGGTCGCCTCGGATCTCGATCTTGATCCACAGCCTTTTATGGTCTCAACGACGCACAACGGACTTAGCGCGAACTCCACGCTTCCATCGCAGAAGCACCCAGAAAGGGAAGAGAGATGAGCAAAATCTACGAAGCATTGCGCCAGGCCGAGGCGGACCGCTCCAGAAACGGTGCGGCCCAGTCTGACGGAGGCAATACCGCGACGGCCACGCAGGAGGCGATCGAGACCGTGCACGAACCGGCGCAGATCCCCGCGTTTTCGAACACCGGCAGAGCGCTGGCCGCGATCCCCACGAGCTCCAAACGGCCCGCGGACATCGAACCCAGCCTTGCGGAGTTCCCGATTACCGGACCGCGCAGTGCCGCCGACTCGGCGCTGGTCGGGGTGGAGGCGTTGGATCTTTCGCGGGTCCCGCGCGTCATCTGGCACCCGTCCCTAGGCCAGCTTCCCGCTCTGGATGAGCGAGGCAGCGCGGTGGAGCAGTTTCGCAGTCTGCGCTCTCGGATGCAGGAGTTCCGCGACCTGAACACGCTGAAGTCCATCCTCGTCTCCAGCGGCCTGCCCCGGGAGGGCAAGAGCTTCGTTGCCGCCAACCTCGCGATCTCGCTGGCGCGGCACAAGGCGGGCCGGGTGCTGCTGATCGACGGCGACATGCGGCGCGCGACGCTGCACAACCTGCTGGGCTGCCCCATCACTCCGGGGCTGACCGAGTACCTTACCGGCAGCGCCTCCATCGTGGAGGTAATGCAGCGTCCCAACACGGATGCGCCGGGAGCGCCTATTCCGCCGGGCCTGACCTCGCTGACCTTTATCGCGGCCGGCAAGGAACATGACAAGGCCGCAGACCTCTCCGGCAACCGCCGGTTTGAACGCCTCATCACGGCTGTCGCACCCTACTTCGACTGGATCGTCGTGGATTCTTCTCCGGTGAACCTCGTCTCCGACGGCGTGAACCTCGCGCGCTCTTGCGACGCAGTCCTGCTGGTTGCCCGCGGCGGAGTCACCAAATTCGAGGTCGCCCAGCGCGCGCTTGCCGAACTGAAGGCCTCCAAAGTGCTCGGCTTGGTGCTGAATGCCGTCAAGAACCCGCCCATTGCAGGGGGCTACTATGGCTATGACGGGTACGACAAGATAGAGGAATAGCCTGGGGCGCGCCAGCAAATGATCCGCTTCCTGAACGTCTACTATCCCACCCGGACGGTCGCCCTGCTGTTCTGTGAAGCTGTGGTGGTCAGCGGCTGTTTTTTTGCCGCGACCTGGTTCTGCCTGCGCGACCAGGCGATCTATGCGCTGCAGCTGCAGGACGGATTGCTGAAGATTGCAGTCATTACCATCGTCAGCCTGATGCTCTCCTACTACTTCGATCTCTACGAGCCGACTATTGTCAGCGGCCGCATGGAGATCTACTTCCGCACGCTGCTGGTGCTCGGCTTCGACTGTTTTATTCTCTCTATATTCCTGCTGATCGACCCCGATGTTGCCATCGGCCGCAACGTTTATGTGTGGGGATTCGCAATGCTGGCGCCTGCGCTGATCCTGCTGCGCAGGGTCTATGACTGGGTGGCGAGCCGCAAGATCTTCCGCGAGCGCATTTACGTTCTGGGGTCGGGAGACTACGCGCGGTCGATCGTCGATACCATCCGCTCGCGGCCCGATCTTGGCATGGAGGTGATCGACTGGGAGGATGTGCAGATGGATCCGGCCGAGCGCAAGAAGGTCTGGATCGAGGTGCTCGACAATATCTCGCGCGCCAACCCGCCGGTGCACCGCATCGTCGTTGCCATGGAGCATCGGCGCGGCGAGCTGCCGGTGCAGGAGCTGCTGATGCTGCGCTTCCAGGGCATCACGGTCGAGGAAGATGGCACGCTGCGCGAACGGCTCTACGGAAAGATCCAGCTGGATGGGCTTCGTCCCTCCAACTTTCTCTACAGCGAGGGATTCCGGCTGCGCGCTTCGCAGCAATTTACGCGGCAGGTCGTCTCGATTGTTGCCGCAGCGGTGGGGCTGCTGCTCTTTCTGCCTTTGTTTCCCCTGGTGGCCCTTGCGGTGAAGCTCTCGTCCAAAGGGCCAGTCTTCTTCCGCCAGTCGCGGGTGGGCATGGGCGGACGCCTCTTTGACGTGGTGAAGTTCAGGACCATGGGGACCGATGCGGAGGCGGACGGCGCAAAATGGGCCACCAAGAACGATCCGCGCGTGACCAAGGTGGGCATGCTGCTGCGCAAGACGCGCATCGACGAGATTCCTCAGCT
>Ga0182024_10003701_pt1 | contig 36089 bp, 40 predicted proteins | sample P32metaG_FD_120480 | JGI IMG/M metagenome (GOLD analysis project Ga0182024, IMG submission 120480) | Permafrost microbial communities from Stordalen Mire, Sweden - P3-2 metaG (Illumina Assembly) | ecosystem: Environmental > Terrestrial > Soil > Wetlands > Permafrost | place: Sweden: Stordalen...
CAATCGGATCAAACACTTCCGACGTCTCGCCACGCGTTACGAAAAACACGCCGCAAACTTCCTCGCCATGCTCAAACTCGCTGCCGCCCAACTCTGGCTGCGCCATAATGAGTCTGTGACCTAACTCGCAAATCATGCGCATTTGTAAAAAACAGTGTTCTCTTACAATCGCTGGGGGCAATGTGATTAGATAATGTCCGGTGCCGGCGTCCACCGCTGCGATACGAACTCTGATTTCTTCCATAATCTGGCGATAGAGGTTCAGCGCCTGTGTCTGGCGAGCCGTTGGCATGGTATGATCCAGAAATGTCTAAGTCAGAGAAGTCTACATCACTTCCTCAACCAATCGACGAGCCCGGCATGGCCGAGCGGTTCCAGCGCGGCCTACAGCGCGCGTTCCAGACCCCGCACAAGCCGCACCCGACGCCTAAGCCGAACGAGCGCCCGGCGAGCAAGGGCCGCGTCCATAAAGGCAAGGCGAGGACGATCTAATGCTGTATAGATTTGATGACCGCGAGCCGCTGACAGATCAAGAGCTTAAATATCATCTTCGGCGTTTGTCACGTCTCGTTTATTATCTGTCGAGCTTTGTCGCGCTTATTGCTGCCATAGGAACATCGTTTTTTGTTTACCAAAGTCTTGAGGTGTTTCACGCAAATGCCGATGTTCTTAGTGCTGGCCTGCTCTTAACTGTGCTTTTTGTCTTTAGCGCGCTCCGATACGGCACATTCAGGGATGAATGACCCCTAGAATATTCCTTGACGCCACAATCCGACTCTGAATCAATGGTGATGGCGGTGGCAACTGCCGCCCAAGGTTATCTTCCTACCGCGCTAACGATCCGGAAGACCCGAATCGAAAACGCTGATACGTCGAAACGTATACGCCCTTCGGCCAAGTGCAGACCAACAACATGGCCTGCCTCCTTTCTCAATGCCGGACTGAGCCGCGCTCCGGGCCGCACGATTACGCCCACGCGCTAGAGCGGATCGTGCCTTGGGAGGTGAAAAAGTAGGCGGCAGTTGCCAGCGCCGAGGAATCCAATTAGTTGAACGGTTGTCAAGCCGACCCGGTATGGTCGTCGGACTCGAAGGTAAACTCTAGTTGTTTTGGCTGACGATAACCGCCGGTCGCGCGCAGCGGCGGCGCTGGCGATTCGCGCTTCTTACGCGGCGCTACCAGTCCGCCGATAGGTGAGGCGCTTACCCTCGGCACCCTTGATGGCGATCTCGGTACGCTTGGCGTCGTCGATCCCAAGGGCGATGCGGTACGAGTATCGGAAATCGAACTCGGTCAGGTAGCGTTGCAGGTGCTTCTCGCCGCAATGCTGGTAGGTGCCCTTCATCCCGCGCTTGAAGATGCCGAAGAAGCCTTCGACCGTGTTGGTCGTGACCTTGCTGCCATCGCGGCCACGGCGGGCGTATTCCTCGGCGCTGTGGTTGACGGTCTCGTGCGACTTGAAGGCGCGGCCCGGACGGATGAAGGCGGTCGCTTGATCGGTATTCAGCGCGCTATCGCGATCCGCGTTGAGATGCAGGAAATCGAACACGTTGGCAGAGTTGAGGCGATCAACATGGATTGAGCGGGAACCGCCGCCGCGCTCAACCAGCGTCAGGACGCGCATCTTCTCGTCATTGTGACGGCGCACCCAGCCGCGCCCGTTGATGAAAACCCAAGCGTCCGGCTCATGGCTGCCCGCGTGACCGAGATAGGTTTCGTCCATCTCGATGGTCTTACCCTCGCCGCCCAGCGTCGGCGGATCGGTCGGAACCCTCGCCTCGCGGATACGATGCGCGAGGAACCAGGCCGACTTGTAGGTGATGCCGAGGGTTCGGTGTAGCTGGTGCGCCGAGCAGCCTTTCTTGCTCGACGCCATCAGGCGGAAGGCAAGCAGCCACTTATGCAGCGGGATATGGCTGCGCTCGAAAATCGACCCCATGCGGACGGTGAACTTGTCTTTGCAGGCTTCGCAGTAGAACCAGCCCGGCCCCATGCTCTCGCCGCCGAGCGGGCGGATACCGTCTAGGCTGCCGCAACGCGGGCAAACCACGCCATCCGGCCAGCGAACTTCCTGCAAATAGAGGCGCGCGGCTTCCTCATCGTGGAAAACCGGATCGCTGAGAAGTTCGGGTGTCTGCATGGCCTATCTCCTTGATACGAAAGATAGTCCCTGCCGATCCGTCAGTCAAGTATATAATACCCATAAGCTGTCGAGCGATTGTGTTCATGTTTTATTCGTCTTTTGCGCGCTTGCGCGGCGAGGCGGCGGCGTGGCAGAAGCGGCGAGGACTGAAGCCCGGGGTGGGGCATGCCGGATTTCGTTATCGAGGATAGCTGCCGGGGCGTTGTTTGCGGTGTCGACGAGGCCGGGCGCGGTCCGCTCGCCGGCCCGGTCGTCGCCGCGGCGGTGGTCATCGACCGCGGCTGTTTCACCGCGGAATTGGCCGCGACGCTGGACGATTCAAAGCTGTTGCGGCGCGAGGTGCGCGAGGCCTGCTACCGGGCGCTCTTCGCCTGCGCGCGGATCGGCGTCGGCGCGGCCAGCGTCGCCGAGATCGACCGGATCAATATCCTGCGCGCGAGCCTCCTGGCGATGGCGCGCGCAGTTGCGGCGCTAGGCGTGGCAGCGGATGTGGCGCTGATCGACGGCAACATCGCCCCGCCGATCCCCTGCCCGGCGAAAACCGTGATCAAGGGCGATACGTTGAGCCTGTCGATCGCCGCTGCCTCGGTCGTCGCCAAGGTGACGCGCGACCGCATCATGCGCGCGCTGGCGCCCCGCCATCCCGATTACGGCTGGGAAACCAATGTCGGCTATTCGACCGGAACCCATCTCGCCGCGATCGGGCGCGTCGGCATCACCCCGCACCACCGGCGCTCGTTCGAGCCGGTGCGCGTCGCCGCGGGCAAGGGTCAGCTGGCCCTGCCGGCGCTCGCCGCGCCGGAGCCGCGATGAGGCCGCGCGGCGCGCTGCTGCTCCTTGCCGCGCTCGCCTCGCTACCGGGGCGGGCGGCGAGACCGTGGGCGGCGCGATGGAGCGGCTCGGCATGCTCGGAACCTGGGCGGTCTCGTGCGAGGCGCCCGCCAGTTTCGACAATCCTAAGCTGAATTTCGTCCGGTCCGCCTCCGGCGATGTGGTGCGCCATCTGCAGGTCGGCCAGCCGAACCGCGAACTTCTGGTGGCGGTCGAACTGGCCGAGCAGATCGATGCGTCGACCTTGCACATGCGCGAGCGCAATCTCTCGGGCTACGGCGCGGCTGACGGGCGTATCTATAGAGGAACGGCTGACCCTTTCGACCGTCGATGGCCGTCGGCGCACCCGGTCGATGGACTCGGTCGGCGATGACGGGCGCCACTACATCGAGAATGGAATTGTCACCGCGACGGGTAAGCAATCGGTGTGGATGACCAAGTGCCCGGGTTCGGCCGCACCGGGGAGTGACGGGTAAACCAATCGAATCATTGACGGATTCTGCGCTGTCGCGCAGATTGCCCAATATGGACGCGGTTCAACCCCCCTTCTTGGAAGGCGTTCTTCAGGGCGATTGCCTCGCCGAAATGGCGCGGTTGCCCGCGGCTTCGGTCGATCTCGTCTTCGCCGACCCTCCCTATAATCTGCAATTGAGCGGAGAGCTGACCCGGCCGGACAACAGCCGGGTCGACGGGGTCGAGGCCGACTGGGACAAGTTCGCCGATTTCGCCGAATACGACCTTTTCACCCGCGCCTGGCTCGCCGCCTGCCGCCGTCTGATGAAGCCGTCGGGCGCGCTCTGGGTCATCGGCAGCTACCACAATATCTTCCGCATCGGCGCGACCCTCCAGGACCTCGGCTTCTGGATCCTCAACGACGTGGTCTGGCGCAAATCGAACCCGATGCCGAATTTCCGCGGCCGGCGGTTCACCAACGCGCACGAGACGCTGCTGTGGTGCGCCGCCGACCGCGAGGCGCGCTACACTTTCAACTACGAGGCGATGAAGGCGCTCAACGACGAGCTGCAGATGCGAAGCGACTGGCTCATCCCGATCTGCGGCGGGCCGGAGCGCCTCAAGGACGCCGAGGGCAAGAAGGCGCATCCGACGCAAAAGCCCGAGGCGCTGCTGCATCGCGTGCTGCTGGCCTCGAGCCGGCCGGGGGATCTGGTGCTCGATCCGTTTTGCGGCACCGGCACGACCGGCGCGGTCGCCCGACGGCTTGGCCGGCGCTTTATCGGCATCGAGCGCGACCCCGCCTATACGGTGCTGGCCAGCAATCGCATCGCCGCGGTAACCCCGGCTGGCAACGATGCCGTCATCATCGCATCGAAGCGCGAGGCGCCGCGCGTGCCGTTCGGTAGCCTCGTCGAGCGCGGGCTGGTGCGGCCGGGCGAAGTCATGTTCGACCAGTCGCGCCGCTGGACCGCGCGGGTGCGTGCCGACGGCAGCCTGATCTCGGCCGAGCACAAGGGCTCGATCCACGCGGTCGCGGCGCAGCTGCAGGGTGCGGCGGCGTGCAACGGCTGGGCGTTCTGGTATGTGCAGCGGCAAGGCGGGCCGGTGCCGATCGATGCGCTGCGCCAGCAGGTCCGCGCCGAGACCCACTGAGCTCGGAGTCGTCATGGCCTATGACCGCGACAACATCTTCGCCCGCATCCTGCGCGGCGAAATCCCTTGCACCAAGGTCTACGAGGACGAGCATGTGCTCGCCTTTCGCGACATCGAGCCGCAGGCGCCGAGCCACGTCGTGCTGATCCCCAAGGGGGATTACATCTCGGCCGACGATTTCTCGGCCACGGCATCCGACCCCGAGCTCACCGCCTTCATGCGCGCGATCGCGGCGATCGCCAAGTCGGAAGGGATTTCGGAAGGCGGCTACCGCATCGTGTCGAACCACGGCAAGGCCGCCCACCAGCAGGTGCCGCACTTCCATCTGCACTTGTTCGGCGGCCGTGACCTCGGCGCGCGACTGCTGCAGCGCAGCTAACGCTTGAAGAGTTCCAGCAGCCGGGCAGGGATCGGCTCGTTGGCGACGCCGCCGTAAAGCGCGGCGAGCACATCTTCGCCATGACCCTCGCCGGCAAGGAAAGCGCGGATGCGGTGGTCGACCGAATTGCCAGCGACGCCGGCGGTGCCGGAACGACACTGGACTGCGAAAGTTTGATGCGGGACGTACATTGCTGGTAGGCCTTGCTTTTCCCTGGTCACGAAAGTTGCTTCTCGCAATTGCAAATTGTGAACAGCGTGTAACACTGTTGTATCCGCGCGTGATCATGCAATCCTGATATGCGAATTGTGCATGACGGAGGAGCGATCCTGCCCCTTAGCTTTCAGCCCATGTTTTACACCATGCTCCGCCGCATCGAACGACGCCGAAATCTGGCGGGCGGAGCTTTTGTGCCCGGGGGAATGGGTCGCTGCTGACCGGTTCTCCCGTGCTCAAGACCTCCACCCCGCCGATGACCCCCGGCGGGGTTTTTTGTTATCCGAGCCTGTGTTGATGGAGCGAGGACAATGGCATCGAACAAGCCCAAGGTGTTCATCGACGGCGAAGCCGGAACCACCGGACTCGGCATCCGTGCGCGCCTCGAAGCCCTGTCCGCGGTCGAGCTCAAGAGCATCGCCGAAGCGCACCGCAAGGATCCCGTCGCGCGCCGCGACATGATGGAAGAGGTCGATCTTGTCATCCTCTGCCTGCCCGACGATGCGGCCAAGGAATCCGCGGCTCTCGCCGGCAGCCTCGGCAATGCAGCGCCGAAGCTCCTCGACGCCAGCACCGCGCACCGCGTCGATCCCGCCTGGGAGTACGGCTTCCCCGAAATGGTCGCGGGGCAGGACGGGCGCATCGCTGGCGCCGCCCGGGTCGCCAACCCCGGCTGCTACCCCACGGGCGCAATCGGCCTCATCCGTCCGCTCGTCGATGCCGGGCTGATCCCGCCCGACTACCCGGTTACGATCAACGCGGTCAGCGGCTATTCCGGCGGCGGCAAGTCGCTGATCGCGGCGCACGACCGCGACGACGGCCCGGCCTTCGAGCTTTACGCGCTCGGGCTCGAGCACAAGCATATCCCCGAGACGCAGAAATATGGCGGTCTCACCCGCCGCCCGATCTTCGTTCCCTCTGTCGGTCATTTCCGCCAGGGTATGTTGGTCTCGGTGCCGCTCCATCTCGACACGCTGACGGGCAAGCCGTCGGGCGCCGACCTGCGCGCGATCCTCGCTGAGCGTTACCAGGGTTACAGCTACATTACCGTTGTCGAGCCTGCTGCCGACGGCAAGCTCGAGCCGCAGGCTCTCAACGATACGAACATTCTCGAATTATCGGTCCACGCCAACGAGACGCGCCGCCAGGCGGTCCTCGTTGCCCGGCTCGACAACCTCGGCAAGGGCGCCTCCGGTGCCGCGGTGCAGAACCTGGCGCTGATGCTGGCGCTGGACTGAGGATGCTGACCCGCCCGATCCCGTCCTCCGGCGAGCCGGTGCCGGTGATCGGGCTCGGCACCTGGCCGGTCTTCGATGTCGGCGGTGACCCGCCCGATCCCGTCCTCCGGCGAGCCGGTGCCGGTGATCGGGCTCGGCACCTGGCCGGTCTTCGATGTCGGCGCGAACCAGGCGGCGCGCGCGCCGTTGCGCGCGGTGGTGCAGCGGCTGGTCGCCGGCGGCGGTACGATGATCGACACCTCGCCGATGTATGGGCGCTCGGAAGCCGTCGTCGGCGACCTCGTCGCCGAGCTCGGTCTCCGCAAACAAGTCTTCCTCGCGACCAAAGTGTGGATCGGCGGCCGTGACCAGGGCGTCGCGCAGATGGCGCGTTCCGCCAGCCTTCTCAAAAGCCCGGTCATCGACCTGATGCAGATCCACAACCTCGTCGATTGGCGCACCCAGCTGGCGACGCTGCGCGATATGAAGGCCAAAAATACGCTGCGCTATATCGGCATCACCCATTACACGACCGGCTCGCTTCCCGAGCTGGCGCGCATTCTCGACAGCGAGGACGGGATCGATTTCGTCCAGCTCGGCTATTCGCTGGCGACGCGCGAGGCGGAGGCGCGGCTCCTCCCGGTGGCGTCGCGGCGTGGCGTCGCGGTCATCGTCAACCAGCCCTTCGAGCAGGGCCGCCTGTTCCGCGCCGTGCACGGCAAGCCCCTCCCCGGCTGGGCGGCCGAATTCGATTGCGCGAGCTGGGCGCAGCTCTTCCTCAAGTACCTGCTCGCCGACCCGGCGGTCACGGTGGTGATCCCGGCGACCGACAAGCCCGACCACATGGCCGACAATTTGAAGGCCGGCGACGGCCGCCTTCCCGACGACCGGCAGCGCGAGCAAATCCGGCGGCTGTGGGATTCGCTGTAGGAACTATGTCGACAGCGCCGCGACGGCGGCCAGCAGGTTTTCCACCTCGACCCGCCCGATCCCCCGCGTGATGAAGACCAGCCGTGAGGTGCGGTCGGCGTCCGGCCAGGTCTGCAATTCGATCGGCTGGTGAGCGGTGTGCTGCACGGCATGGACGACGACTGGACCTCGCACTCCCTCGACCGCGACGATGCCTTTGACCCTGAGCAGGTCGGGGCCGCGCAACGTCGTCAGCACCGCCATCGCCTGCTCGAATGCCGGCCAGTCGAGCGGTTTGCCGAAGGTCAGGGCGAAGCTCTCGATGCCATGGCTATGGGCATGCGCGTGGTCGTGTTCCGGAATGCGCACTGGCAGGTCGAGCCGCTCGTCGAGCAGAAAAGCGGGGTCGATGACGCCGTTCTCGGCGCGCTCGACCGGCGCCGCGGTTAGGGTCCGTACCAGCGCGATCAGCTCGCCCGGGTCGGCGAGGGCGCTCTTGGTCAGGACGATGCGGTCGGCGAGCGCGACCTGCTCGCGCGCCTCGGGCGCGCTGGCGAGGTTGCGCGCGCCGTTCGGCGCGTCGATCACCGTCACCAGCGCCTGCAGGTGAAATTCCTCGCCCAGCGCGCGGTCGCTGGCGAAAGTCTGCAGCAGCGGGCCGGGATCGGCGAGGCCGCTGGTTTCGATGACCACGCGCTCGAAGCTCGGCACCGCGCCGCGCGCCCGGTCGGCGAAGAGGGTGCGCAGGCTCTCTTGCAGATCGCTCCTCGCCAGGCAGCAGACGCAACCGTTGCCGAGCAGCACCGTGGCGTCGCTCGACGCGCGCAACAGGGCGTTGTCGATGCCGACCTCGCCGAACTCGTTGACGACGATCGCGGTGTTGGCGCCTTCGGGGCTGTCGAGCAGCGCGCGGATCAAGGTCGTCTTGCCGGCGCCGAGGAACCCGGTGACGATCGACACCGGCAGGCGCGTCCCGCGCGGCCGCCGCTGCGCCCGCCCGAACCGGCCGGCGCCGGTTCCGGCGAAAAGCTCGGCGACCGTCGCCCGCGGCGAACCCGTCAAATCCACAAATCGTTCGGCGCGGTGCGCTCGCCGCCGGCGTCGCCGGTGTTGGGCACGCCGCGCGGCTCGATCAGCAGCAGCTTGACCTCGCGTTCCGCGTAGGGCTTGTGCTCGACCCCTTTCGGCACGACGAACATCTCGCCGGCAGACAGGGTCACCGCGCCGTCGCGGAAGTCGATCCGCAGCTGCCCGTCGAGGACGATGAAGGTCTCGTCGGTATCCTTGTGCTCATGCCAGACGAAATCGCCTTCGAGCTTTACCAGCTTGAACTGGTAGTCATTCATCTCGGCGACGACCCGGGGCTGCCACTGCTCGGCAAAGAGGCCGAGCTTCTCGCGGAAATTAACCGGCTGGTACGCCATCCCACTCCTCAACGATAGACGTTCCATCATACTGCGGAGCGGCGGCGATCCGCTATCCCTCGGGCTCGGATGTCCCCTTGCCGGCGAGGCGGGCGACAATCGCCGCCAGGTCCTCGGCATGAAAGGGCTTTTGCAGCACCGGGACGCCGGCATAGGCGGGCGCGATGCCCCCCTTGTCCCTGCCGGTGACGAAGGCGAAGGGGATGCCGCGGGCGATCAGGATGTCGGCGACGGCATAGGTGGTCATCCCGTCGACCTGCAAATCGAGCAGGGCGAGATCGAAGCCTTCGCCCCGCGCGAGCGCCAGCGCCGCGTCGTAATGATGCGCCGCGCCCTCCACCTCGTGGCCAAGGTCCACCAGCATGTCCTCGATCAGCATGTTGATGAGAACTTCGTCCTTGACGACGAGTACGCGCCGGGGTGCATCGCTCATGCGGTGGGGCCGCCGCCTACTGTTTCAGCTGGTTGAGCGCGGCGCGGATCGTCGCGATCAGCCTCTCCACTTCATAAGGCTTGGCCAGCCATCCGAGCGGCGCTGCCGCTAGAGCCCGCTCCTGCAATCCCGGCTCCGTGTAGGCGGTCGCGAAGATGCACCGGATTCCCGTCGACTTGTAGATTTCGTGAGCGGCGTCGATGCCGTCGCGCTCGCCCGCGAGCCGGATATCCATGACGATCAGGGCCGGGCGCTCGGCCTGGGCCAGCCGGGCCGCCTCGGCGGCGCTGGCCGCGATCCCGACCACATCGAAGCCGCCCTCAATGAGCCCGGCCTCGATCTCGGTCGCTACCCCGTATTCGTCTTCGACAACCAGAATGCGCGTGCGCTGTCCGGGTTCTTCCGTGGAGCGGCGCTTTTCGGGCAGTGGCATTGGCGGGCGCCGTCCCCTCGCTCGCGGCAGCGCGATGATCTCCACCCCGCCCTCCCCGAGCCTCGCCGTCAATGGATCCGGTTTTTGTCCGGGAACTTGACCGTACAACGTACCCCCGGCACGCGCTCGACGGTAAGCGAGCCGCCGATCTGTCCGGCTAGTCCCATCACCAGCCCAAGCCCCGACGACCGGCGTCGCGCCTTGCTGAGCTCGAAACCGGGGCCGTCATCCTCGACGTGCAAAACGAATTCGCCGCTGTCCCTGAGAAGGCTGACGTTGATCTCGCCCTCGCCCCGGCCGTTGATGCCATGCTTTGCGGCATTGGTGATCAGCTCGTTGAGGATCAATGCCAGCGGCGCCGCGGTGTCGTTCGACAACTCGCCTTCGCAGCCGCTGCAACGGACTGTGATGCCCCGCCCCAGAGCCTGCCGCACACTCCCGCACACCGCCTCCAGGAAATCGCCGGCCCGGTAGCCCTCGGCATTGTCGGTCTGGTAGAGCACGGCCTGCGCCGCGGCCATCGCGCCGATGCGCCGGATCGCCTCGGTCAGCGCGGCTTGCGCCTCCGGGCTCGCCGTCTCGCGTCGCGACGCGTTCAGCATCTGCATGTTGTTCTTGGTGCGGTGGTTGAGTTCGGTGAACAGGATTCGCTGTCGCGTCTCGGCCTGTTTGCGCGGGCTGATGTCGACCAGCATGTTGACGGCGCCGACAAGTTCGCCCGCGGCGTTGTGTATGGGCGTCGGGTAGGGGATGAACGGCACCCGGGTTCCATCCGGCCGCTCGGCGATGGCTTCGTAGCCAAGCACCGCGCGATCCTCCTTGAGGGCGATCGCCATCGGGCATTCGTCATGCGGCAAGGGCGTGCCGTCGGGCCAATAGAGCCGCCAGGTGACGCACCACTCGTCAGTGCCGATCTGCGGCCGCCGGCCGGCAAGGGAGACCGCCGCCTCGTTGTAGTACGTGATGCGTCCCTTGGCGTCCGTCGTGTAGATGGCGGCCGGCAGCGCATCCAGCAATTCGCGGGTCTGCCGCTCGCTTTCGCGCAGCCCGCGGTTCTCTTCGCGGATCTCGGTGACTTCGTGGAAGCAATTGATCGCGCCGATGACGCTGCCCGCGGCGTCCTTGATCGGGTTGATGTGAACCATCGCGATGACGCGGCTGCCGTCGGGCCGCTCGACCGTGGCTTCCGCCGCCTCGACGCCCTCGCCGGTGCGCAGCGCCTGGGCCATCGGGGTCTCGTCCCGCCGGATCAGCCTCCCGTCGAGGCTGAAAAGCCTGAAGGAACCGCAATACTGCTCGGCATCGTCGCCGATGCTCGGCGTGCGCCCCCACAGCTCGGCCGCGCGCCGGTTGAACCAGCGCACCCGTCCGCTCGCGTCGCACGCGTAGATCGCGATCGGCAGGATTTCGATCCACGCCGGCGCGGCGGCGAGGTGGCGTCGTCTTCGGCGCCGAGCGTGGTGAGAGTGACGGCGACCGGTAAACTGTCATTGCGCGCACCCTGGCTGGATGAACGCCAAAGTTCCGACGTGCTGTCAGAAATCCATCTCTAGCACATAAAGCCCGCCAACGTGGCGGTCGACGGTGAAGACGAGGCCGCGGTCGTCGATGAACACATCGTTCAATTGGCAGGCGCCGGTCGGCGCGCCGGGGACCTCCGGTACGAAATAGGCGGCCTCTTTCGGCTGATACGGGTTGTCGAGGTCGAACGCCCTGAGCCCGCCGTTGAAGAAGGTGCCGAAGACGATGCGGTCGGATTTCCAGCAACCCTCCTTTGGTAGGTTCTCCCAGAGATTATGCGCGCCGAACCGGCCGCCGCGGCGCGAGAAACTCTCGACCGGCGGCATCGGGCAGGTCGCGATCGGCACCGGGTTCTCCTCGGCGCGGTTGTCGACGATCCACACCAGCTTCGGCCAGTCGGCGCCATCGTTGCGGGTGCATTCGTCGCTGACGATGAGGAGCTCGCGCTCGAAGAACGGCACCACGGTGTGGGTGAAGCCGACATTGGGCGGGTGGTAATCCCAGCGCGACACCATCTTCGGGTGCGCCTGGTCGGCGATGTCGAGGACGATCATGCCGCCGTCGAGATAGCCCATGTAAACCCGGTCCGGACGCTCGGGATAGACATTGGTGTTGTGTGGCCGGAACCCGCTGTCGTTAGCGCCGGGATGCCGCTTTGGCGGCGCCTCGTTGTCGCCGATCTGCTGGCCTGGCAGCCACCAGCGCCCGAGCTCGGTCGGCTTCGACGGGTTGCTGACGTCGATCGCGCGATAGATCTGGTCGTCCTTCGGGTGGGTCGGGCGGAAATCGGCCGCGCCCGCGCTCATGTGGATGGTCTTGCCGTCGGTGAACCAGAGCTGGTGGACGCCGCGCGATTCCGGCCCCGAGCAGTCGAAAAAGCTGATGCTCTTCGGGTTTTCCGGGGTCGAGATGTCGAACAGCTCGAACCCCGCCGGCTTCAGCCCGGGCTCCTTGGTCTGATAGGCGACGGCGAGGATGTCGCCGACCGTCTCCAGCGAATTGGAGCGCATGTGCGATTCCGGGAGGTCGCGGCGGGCGACGATCCGCGGGTTCTTCGGATCGGTGACATCGACCGCGGTAAAGTTCTTCGGCGCGCTTTCATGCGCCAGCCACAGGATGCGCCGCCCGTCCTTGGTCAGCTGCATCGACATGCCCTCGCCGATGCCGCCGAACCCGTCGAGCGTATTGTGCGAGACGAGCTTGAAGTTCCAGATCATCGAATTGTCGGTCGCGGGCATTTCCCCTCCATGGATTTTCTATAAATCGGGATCGTGGCGCAGCTCGCTGTCGAGCGGGTTGTCGGTCAGTTCCGAGACAGCGCGCACCGCGGCGCGCGCCACTCGCCACACCGCGTCGTTGGCGCTGTCGGCGGTGAGCGCGACGGTATTGGCGTCGTCGCCGCGGGTCGGGTTTTGCGGGTCGACGACGACGACCTGCCAGCCCGCTTCGGCGTTGCCGCGCGCCTCCAGTTCGAGGCTGCGCCCCGGCAGATGAATGCGCGCGACGCCTTCACGGCCTGTCGAGAGCTCGATCCGGTACTGCATGGCCCTGAGAATACGCCGTTTTGCGCGTTAGGCGAAACGGGTGCGGCCTCCGGGGTGTTTGGCGCGCGGCGGCGCCAGGTGCAGCCGCACCGCGCCCGCGACGGTCACGATCGCGGCGAAACCGAAGACCACGACCGCCGGCCTGACGCCGGTCTGCAGCGAGAAATCGGCCGCCAGCACGCGCAGCGGATCGACGTGGAAGGCGATCCGGAAATAGGCGGCTTCGCCCAGCGCGGTCAGCACCGTCGCCGCCACCCCGATCGCCGCCACCCAGCCGAGCCCCAACCTGCCGCGCACCGCGAATCTCGATGCTGCGAGGCGATACAGCATCAGCCAGGCGAAGATGCCGTCGGCGATGGCGGGCTCCAACTGTTCGAGCTTCGACTGCATCGAATAATGGATGAGGCCGAGGAGGCAGATGAGATAGACCAGCCGGTGCAGTGTCTGCCATTTCCGGCCGAGCCGGCGCACCATCTTGTCGGTCGAGGTCGCCGCCAGCGCCGCCAGCCCTAGAAGCGCGGTGAAGCCGATCGTCAGGTAGATGCGCCGGAAGATTTCGCTGGCGACGGTGACGAGGTTGAAGTTCTCGTCGGCGATGTAGAGGCAGAAATGCAGGATGATGTAGGCGAAGGCGCCGACCCCGGCCATGCGCCGCACCAGGATCAGCTGCGGCCATTGCAGGATCGCGCGCAGCGGGGTGATCGCCAGCGCGATGAGGATGAGCCGGATCGTCCACAAGCCCTGCTGGTGGATCGCCTCGTTCCAGGGCCGCGCGCCGAGATTGCCGGTGGCGAAGGCGATCGCGGTCCACGCCGCCGGCAGGAACAGCGCGATGAAGGCGGTCAGCTTCAGCGGCGCCAGCTTGCCGCCGTAGTCGTTCCAGGGATACTTCACCGCGCTTTCCTGGCCGGTCGAACCGGCCGGCAGTCTACATTGGCGGCTTGATGCCGTCCTTCTCGGCATAGATGCGGCCGCTGGTCAGCGACCCGTCGTCGTGCTTGAGCGCGATGACGAAAACTGCCGCGCCCGGTACCAGCAGGCTCCTGTCGCCGTCGGCCGGCGCCAAGATCGGCACGTCGGGTCCGATCGTGTACTCGGATTCGCCGCCGTTGAAGGTGACGTGCACCAGCTCGCCGTCCGGTGTCTTCGTGACGGTCCCGACGGTGGCGTTGGTCATCACGCTGTCGGGCGACAAATCCCAGGCGAATTGGCGGCCGCCATCGGGGGTCGCCTTGGGGAAGATGCGCACCTCGATCGCGTGGATCTTGCCGTCCTTGTCCTTGATCCCGGTCGACGCGAGGAAATCCCCGGTCTTGATGTCCGCGAGCGTCTTCTTGACGAGGTATTGGACGACGAGATTATCCGCGAGCGCGATCGTTGCCGACTGCCCGTCCTTGGTCTTGACCGTAAGGGTGTTGCCGTCGAGCTTGCCGACCGTGCCGCGGATGCGGGTTGGCGTGCCTTGCGGCGCGGGCGGTGTTTGCGCCATTGCGGGCAGGGCGATGAGCCCGGTGAGGGCGACGATGACGAGTGAAAGCGGACGCATCGATTGAATCCTCCCTTATCCGACTTGACTTACAGATGCGCAGTAGTGGCGCTTGCGCAGCGGCTCTGCATGTCACATTTCGGTGAGGCGCGCGAGGGCGCATGCTAATCTCGATTGGCGCCCGCCCGACGGAGACGCCCGTGTTTGCCGCGCCGCCCGTGATCGAGACCGAGATTTTCGCCCGCGTCCCGGACGCGCTGCGCCAGCACCATAACCCGCGCCACCAGTCGGGCGTGCCGCGCGACTGCTTCATCGAGGGCCCGTCCTTCGACCGCGACGGCAACCTCTATATCGTCAATATCCCCTACGGTCAGGTCTTCCGGGTATCGCCCTCGGGGGAATTCACTGTCGTCGCCACCTATGAGGGCGAGCCGAACGGGCTCAAGATCCATCGCGACGGCCGTATCTTCATCGCCGACCATTCGCGCGGGCTCGTGGTGATCGATCCGTCGGTCGGCAAGGCGGAAATGTTCCTCGACCGGCCGCACCGCGAACGCTTCAAGGGGTTGAACGATCTGCATTTCGCGCAGAACGGCGACCTCTATTTCACCGACCAGGGCGAAAGCGGACTGCACGACCCGACCGGCCGCTTGTGGCGGCTACGCCATAGCGGACGCCTCGACCTGCTGCTCCACAACGTGCCGAGTCCGAACGGGCTGGTGCTGACCCCGGACGAGACCATCCTCTATCTCGCGGTGACGCGCGGAAACGCGGTGTGGCGCGTGCCGCTGCATCCCGACGGCAGCGTCGGCCGGGTCGGCATCTTCATCCAGATGTCGGGCGGGATGGGGCCGGACGGCATGGCGATGGACAGCGAGGGCAATCTCGCAATCTGCCATGTCGGCATGGGCTCGGCGTGGCTGTTCAGCAAATTGGGCCGGCCGCTCTACGAGCTGCCCTCCTGCGCCGGCCGCGCTACGACCAACGCCGCCTATGGCGGCCCCGACGGCAAGACCCTCTACATCACCGAAAGCGAGACCGGGTCGATCCTTAAGGCCAAGCTGCCGGTGACGGGATTGACCCTGTTTTCGCACCAATAGGGGGCCGGCCTCAGCCTTGCTCGATCTCGCCGGCGGCGCGGTCGAGGATAGAGGTTACCGCGCGGACATCGTCGGCGCCGAGCGGACCGCGGCCGAGGCGGATCGCCAAGGCCGCTTCCAAATTGTTCAGCGCGCGCCGGATTTCCGGCGCCGGGCCGCCGCCATAGGCGCGCGTCACCTCGGCCATCCGCGCGAAGATTTGGTCGACGACGGCCCGGTTCGCGGCGAGGAACTCGTTGCCTTCCGGGGTCACGACGAACTGTTTGCGCGGGCCGTCGGCGTTTTCCGGCCGGATGTAGCCGAGCTCTTCGAGCAGGGTCAGCGTCGGGTAGATCACCCCAGGGCTCGGGCTGTAGAGCCCGCCGAAACGCTCCTCGATCGCCTTGATCAACTCGTAACCGTGGCGCGGCCGCTCGGCGATCAGGCCGAGCAGCACGTAGCGCAGATCGCCGTGATCGAAGAATCGGCCGAGCCGCGCGCCGCGGCCGCCGTGGTGATGGTCGTGCCGGGCATGGCCGCCGAAGCGGCCGAACATTCCGCCGCGCGCGTGACGCCGGTCGTCGTGTTCGTGCCGGTGCCCAGACATTCTCAGATTCCTGTGTGTCATCGTGTGCCTAAAGATAGAATTTCGATGTAAATAATATGAGATATATCGAAATACGATCTAAGTCAAGACCCGTACCGTCGACGCGCGAAGATCGGCTAAGATCGGGCGGAAGGAACAAGGGCGAGACCGATGAGCGACAGGCACGAGCACGGGCCGGTCGACTGGAAGCACAACGGGGTCAAGGTGATCCCCGGCAACCAGCTCGACACCAACACGCCGCAGACTCCCGGCATGAACCGCGCCGCCGCGATCAACTTCGCCCGCGTCGGCGCGCAGAAGATTTGGGCCGGCACGGTCCACATCCACGCCAACGCCAAGACCGGCGCGCACCATCACGGCGCGCTCGAAAGCGTGATCTATGTCATCAAGGGCAAGGCGCGGATGCGCTGGGGCGAGCATCTCGAATACGTCGCCGAAGCCAGCCCCGGCGACTTCATCTTCATACCGCCCTATGTGCCGCACCAGGAGATCAATGCGTCCTCGGACGAGACCCTGGAATGCGTGCTGGTGCGCAGCGACAACGAGGCGGTTGTCGTCAATCTCGACATCGAGCCGGTCGAAAAGCCCGAGCAAGTCCTGTGGGTCGACCCGATCCACAAGCAATAGCGCGCAATGCCGATAATCCTCGCGACTGCGACGCCGGGCGGCGGCTTCCCGCTCTATGGCAGGGTCGTCGCCGAAGTTATCAACGCGGTCGATGCGTCTCTCCAGGTCGAGTGCCGCAACACCAAGGGCAGCACCGAGAACGTGCCGCTGCTGGAGGCAAGCGAGGTCGATCTCGGCCTCGTCACCGGCGAGGTGGCGTTTGCCGAGAAAACGGCATTGCGCATCGTCGCGGCGATGTATTCGACCGCCGGCATGTTCGTCGTCCGCGGGGACAGCCCATATCGGCGCACCGCCGATCTCAAGGGCAAGCCGGTCGCTTTCGGCGCGGCCGGATCGGGGCTGGTGATCCTGGCGCGCTACGTGCTCGACGGCATGGGGCTCGACATGGAGCACGACTTCGAGGCGATCTACCTGGAGCGCGCCGGCGACGGCCCGGCGATGGTGCTCGACGGGCGCGCCGCGGCGCTGTGGGGTGGCGGCATCGGTTGGCCCGGGTTCGCCAGCCTTGCCGAGAAAGGCGGCCGCTTTATCGCCCCTAACGCGGAAGAGGTGGCACAGATCCGCGCCAAACACGCGTTCCTCAAGTCGCTCACAGTGCCTGCCGGCGCCTACCCCGGACAAAGCGCGGCGATCCAATCGGTCGGCTCATGGTCCTTCATCCTCGCCCGTCCCGATCTGCCGGACGATACTGGCTATCGTCTTGCCAGGGCACTGCACCGGGGGGAACGCCAGCTTGGCGAAAAGCTCGACCAAGCCCGCGAAACCACCACCGCCAACACCGCCGCCGCTGCGCCCGACCCGGCGCTGATCCATCCCGGCGTCGCGCGGTACCTGAAGGAGATCGGGGTGCTCGCCTAGAACCGCGCGAACGCGCGCCGCACCTTTTCGAGAAACCGCGCCGTGTCGGCCGAAGTCTTTGCCTCAATGCTGTAAAGCGCGAGGAACCGCGTCGTCACGTGGCGCGTGCACAGGCCGCGGATGCCGGTGTGGATCACCCCGCGCACCGGATCGCGCAGCACCAGCTTGATCAGCCACCACGGCGCGCCGTAGGTGGCGACGACCCCGAGCTTCTTGAGGCGGTGCAGGCCGGGCTCGATCTTGCCGCCCGCGCGCAGGTGAAAGGCGACGCCGTTGACCCAGACGCGGTCGAAATAGCCTTTCAGGATCGCCGGCATCCCGTACCACCACACCGGAAAGCACAAGACCACCGCGTCGGCCGCGCGCAAACGCTCGACATGGTGCTCGACCGCCGAGAAATCCGGGTTCGGGCTGTTATGTGCCCGCCGTTCGGCGGGCGTCATGACGGGATCGAACCCGCTGGCGTAGAGGTCGCAATCGTCGACCTCGTGGCCGGCGGCGGACAGCGCATCGACCACTGTCCGGTGCAGGGCGGCCGCCAGACTGTCGGCGAGCGGGTGGGCAAAGAGAACGAGGATGCGCATCGTCAATCAGCCGCGATTCCTGATTCGGCAGTGGAAACTCATGCTAGCATTCGCCAAGACGTGAAGGAGGAACGCCATGCGCGGGGTTGTGTTCACCGGCGACCGTCAGCTCGAACTGATGAACTTCCCCGACCCGACCCCGGGTCCGGACGAGGTCGTCATCGAGATGAAAGCCTCCGGCATGTGCGGCAGCGACCTGCATCAATACCGCCGACCGAAAGCCGGGGGCGAGACCGGCGGGCTCGTCGTGCCGAGCGCGCCGACCATCGCCGGCCATGAGCCCTGCGGCATCGTCGCCGCGGTCGGCAACGCGGTAAGCCCGGGCCTCGCGCAGGTCGGCCAGCGCGTCATGGTGCACCATTACGAGGGCTGCCGGGTCTGTGGTCATTGCCGCTCGGGCTGGTCGCAGCTGTGCCAGGAGGTACCGGTCAAGGTCTACGGCAACAACTCGCACGGCGGCCACGCCGCGTACATGAAGGTGCCGGCCTTCACCGTCGTCCCGCTGCCCGACGAATTGTCGTTCACCACCGGCGCGGCGATCTCCTGTGGCACCGGCACCGCCTATGGGGCGCTGCGACGCATCCGGCTCTCCGGCAACGACACGATCGCGATCTTCGGCCAGGGCCCGGTCGGACTGTCGGCGACGCAATTGGCGGCGGCGATGGGGGCGCGGGTCATCGCCCTCGATGTCAGCGAGGAGCGGCTCGAGCGCGCCAAGGATTTCGGCGCCGCCGAAACGGTCAACCCGCGCTCCAACGACCCCGTCGGCGCGATCAAGGACCTGACCCACGGCTACGGCGCCGAGTTCACCCTCGACACCTCGTCGCAGCCCGAGGGCCGCATCGCCGCGGTGCGCGCGACCAAGGTGTGGGGCACCACGTGCTTCGTCGGCGAGCGTAACCAGGTGACGATCGACGTCAGCCCGGACATGCTGAGGAAGCAGCTGACGATCGTCGCTTCGTGGACCTTCTCGTCGATCGGCCAGGAGGAATGCGCCCGCTTCGTCGCCGACCGCGGCATCGATGTCGAGGGCCTCTTCACCCACCGCTGGAAGCTCGACCAGGCCGACGAGGCCTACAAGCTGTTCGACACGCAGACCACCGGCAAGGGCGTGTTTTTGATGTAGGAGGCTCCGATGAACGACGTGATGACCAACGCCAGACCCGCCGCGCCGACGGCGACGACCCCGGGCATGAAGGGAGCCGACAAGCTCACGCCGCTGGCGTCGCGCTATGTCGATGTCGACAATCTGCCGTGGAAGCCGACGCCGTGCGCCGGCATCGATATGAAGGTGCTGGTCGAGGATCCGGCGACCGGGCTCCTGACCGCGCTGTTCCGCTGGCAGCCAGGCGCCGAATTGGGCCTCCATGAGCATGTCGAGATCGAGCAGACCTTCGTCCTCGAGGGCAGTCTCGTCGACGAGGAAGGCGAGGTCACCGCCGGCAATTACGTCTGGCGGCCCAAGGGCAACCGCCATGTCGCCCGTTCGCCCCACGGTGCGCTGGTGCTGTCGATGTTCCTGCGCCCCAACATCTTCCTCGACGATAAGAACGCGGGGGTGCAGCTGCGGTAGTCGATGGCGCGCGCGGATGGTCACGGCCGAGACTCCGCTTGCCGGTGGGCGGACCCAGTCCGCTGTCGTCCGCGTTGGCGATACGGTCCGCCGTGAGCTGACTGCCAACGCCGAATTCGTCCGGGCTTTGCTGCGGCATCTCGATGCGTTCGGCTTCGCTGGGGCGCCGCGTTATCTTGGCAGTGACGACACAGGGCGAGAAGTCTTCAGCTATCGGCAGGGGAAGGTTCCGGCGGAGCTTGGCCGCCACGACGACACGATTCTCCGCGAGGCTGCGCGGCTGATCTGCCGCTATCATAACGCAACGCCCCGCTGTTCGCCAATGACGCGGCGCGGGCCGTCGGCATCGAAGTCGCCTGCCATAACGATTTGTCGCCGTGCAATGCGGTGTTCCGCGCCGGCCGGCCGGTTGCGCTGATCGATTTTGACGCCCGCTGCACCCGGAACGCGCTCCCACGACCTTGGCTACGCCGCGTGGCTGTGGCTCGATCTGGGCAACACTGTTTATTCCGCTCCGGAGCAGCTACGCCGATTGCGGCTCTTTCTCGACGCTTACGGACCGCCGCCGGACGCGGGCGAGGTGATGGAAGCCGCGACGCTGAGGCAGTCGATCCTGATCGCCGAGGCTACCCGGATCGGCAACTCAAAAATGCGCGAGTGGGCGATGCAATGCCGGGAGTGGACCCGTCAAAATCTCACACCGATTGTGGCGCGCGATCCTCGGGTTTGATCTACTGTGGCCGGGAGGCAGCGAACGATGCCCAAATCGAAAATCTTTTCCAGCTTCGACGCCGCGGTCGCCGGCATCCCCGACAACATGACGATCGGCTTCGGCGGGTTCGCGGTCGTCGGCGTGCCGGTCAACCTCTACGGGGCGCTGGCAAGGCAGGGCGCGAAGAGTCTCACTTGCGTGTCTAATACCACCCGCGGCGGCGCGACCCTGCCCGAGGACGCGCCGAGCATGGAATGGCTTATCCGCAACGATCAGGTGAAAAAGGTCGTCTGCTCCTTCACCGCGCCCACCCGCGCCTCGCAGCGGCTGGTGTTCACCGAGTATTACGAGAGCGGGCGCATCGAGGCCGAGCTGGTGCCGCAGGGCACCTTGGCCGAGCGCTTGCGCGCCGCCGGCGCCGGCGTCCCGGCCTTCTATACCCCGGCCGCGGTCGGCACCGAACTCGCCGAAGGCCGCGAGACCCGGGTTTTCAACGGTCGCGAATATCTCTTGGAGCACGCCCTGCCGCTCGACTACGCCTTCATCCGCGCCTATCAGGCCGACGCCTTCGGCAACCTCCGCTTCCGCCGCGCGCAGCGCAATTTCAACCCGCTGATGGCGATGGCCGCCAAAACCACCATCGTCGAGGTCGAGGAGGACATCCTGCCGACGGGCGCGATCGACCCGGACGACGTGCATCTCTCGGGCATCTTCGTCCATCGCCTGGTCAAGGTGCCGCCGGCCCCCGAAGGCTGGTGGCCGATGCGCCCGGCGGAGATCGCGGCCAGGAGTGCGGCACGATGAGCGACACCAAAGGCCTTACCCGCCAGCAGATGTGCGACCGCCTCGCGATGGAGTTCGGTGACGGCTGGGTCGTCAATCTCGGCATCGGCATCCCCACTCTGTGCTCGAACTATCCCTTCGGCGACAGGGCGGTGGTCTTCCATTCCGAAAACGGCGTCGTCGGCTACGGCCCGCTCGCCGCGCCCGGCAAGGAGGATCTGCACCTCGTCAACGCGGGCGGCCAGCATGTGACGATGAACCCGGGTTCGGCCATCGTCCACCACGCCGACGCGTTCGGCATGATCCGCAGCGGCCGCATCGACGTGACCGTGCTCGGCGCTTACGAGGTCGCCGAGAACGGCGATTTCGCCAATTGGAAGATGGCCGGGCAGAAGGGCGGCGGCATCGGCGGCGCGATGGACCTCGCCGCTTGCGCCAGGCAAGTCTTCGTCGCGATGGAGCAGACGACGCGCCGCGGCGCCCCGCGCCTTGTCGAGCGCTGCGCGATCCCGGTGACGGCCAGGGGCGTCGTCGATCTGGTGATCACCAATTACGGGCTGTTCGAGATCACATCCGACGGCATGACCCTGAAGGAGATCGCGCCCGGCGTCTCGGTCGACGAGGTCAAGGCGACAACGGGATGCAACCTGATTGTGCCAGGCGATGTTCCGCCGGTCCGGTTGCGGGGGTAGCGTTACGCGGCGGATCGCGTCTCGTAGGCCTGTCCGAGCACCTCCATCGGAATATGCAGGAGCGCGCTTAGCGCTCGGACCATCGGCAACGTCAGCGGACGTTTACGGTTAAGAACCTCCGAGACGCGACCGCGGCTGCCGATTGCCGGTTCCAGATCGCGCCGGGACAGTCCCGTCTGCTCCATCATGAAAAGAACCGCCGCGATCGGATCGGGCGCGGGGATCGGGTGATACTGTGACTCATAAGCTTCGATCAGCGTCGTCATCACCTCGACATAATCGCCTTCCGGCGTTCCGGGATTGGCATCCCATAACCGCTCGGCGTCAGCCAGCGCGGAACGATAATCGGCTTCGGTGCGGATTGGGCGAATTTCCACGGCTGATCTCAAATTCTGGGGGCGTCTATCGCATCGTATTCCGCGTGAGTGCCAATGAATCGCACATAGACGCGCTTCCCTCGATAGTGGATGGCCGCGATCAGCCGGTATTTGTTGCCGCCGATATCGAACACGACCCTGTCGTTGGGCAGAATGTCTGCACTGTTGAACAGCATCTTAATATCGGTTGGCCTCGACCAATCTGCCGCTCTGACGACATGGACCCAAGCTCGCAGCGGCTGCTCCGCATCGCGTCGCCCCGGCCGGCTCCAGAACTCCCGCAAGGTGCTGACCGCGATGATCCGCATCGAACACTTCTGTCGCGGCCGTTGAAGCGGTATCCTAAACTGTTCTCAATTTGGGATCAAGTTCGGCTGCGGGGGTAGCGGGGCGGGTGTTGCCGAAGGAGGGGTGGGGAAATGAAACAGGGCGTAGTGCGCGCCGGGGCGCGGCCGACCAGGCCGGCGGCCCCGGATAATTTCACCGGCGTTGTCTGGGCTGACATCGTCGTCGTCGGCGACAAGCCGTCGCGGATGCGGGCGACGATGTACAATTTCAACCCTGGCGGCCGTACCAATTGGCATAGCCATCCGGTCGGCCAGACGCTCTATTGCACCGCCGGCATCGGCCGCATCTGCTTCAAGGGCTCGCCGCCGCAAATCCTCGAGCCCGGCGACACTGTGACGATCCCGCCCGATACCTGGCATTGGCACGGCGCCGCGCCCGACCGCTTCTTCGCTCATCTGGCGATGATGGAGGTCGACGACGCGGGCAACGGCACCGCCTGGTTCGAACCGGTCAGCGAAGCGGACTACTGCGCGCCACCCGCAACCGCCACGGATTGACCTCAAAACGCCGCAATTTGGAATAGAGTTGGAACTTCCCGGCTTGTGGTGCGTTCATTCGCAGCACCCGTGTGTCGGGAACAAGGGATGACCGAAAAGGGGAGCGATGGTCGCGACCATTGAGGGCTTGCCGTCCGGGGAAATGGCGCGGCGCATCGGGGAGCACGACTGGTCGCGCACTCCCTTGGGGCCGTCCGAGACCTGGCCGGCGGCGCTGCATGTCAGCCTGGCGACGATCCTCGCCTCGAATTTTCCGATGGCGATCCGCTGGGGACCGCGGCTCGTGCTCTTCTACAACGACGCCTACCGGTCGATCCTCGGCGACAAGCACCCCGAGGCGCTCGGCCTGCCACTCTCCGAGGTGTGGACCGAAATCTACGAAGAACTCGGGCCGCTGAGCGAGGCGATCCTCAAGGGCGAGCGCGGCGCCTATTTCCAGGAAGATCAGCGCTGGCGCATCCGCCGCGGTGGCGATTGGGAGGACGCGCGGTTCACGATCAGCTACAGCCCGATCCCGGACGGCACCGCGCCGCGCGGCATCGGCGGCATCCTCACCAGCTGCATCGAGACCACCGAGCGGGTGCACAACGAAGAGGCGCTGCGCACCCTCACCGGCACGCTCTCCGAGGAGGTGGCGCAGCGCACCCGCGAGCGCGACCGCATCTGGCAGGTTTCGGAGGATCTGCTCGGCGTGTCGAATTTCGACGGCTACTTCCTCAACGTCAATCCGGCCTGGACGGTGCTGCTCGGCTGGAGCGAAGACGAGTTCAAGCGCCTGCATGTGGGTGAGTTGCGCCACCCCGAGGACGCCGCGTATTCGATCGACGGCCGCGCTCGCCTCGCCGCTGGCGTCCCGACTGTGCGGATGGAGAACCGCTTCCGTCACAAGGACGGGTCGTGGCGCTGGATTTATTGGACGATGACCGCCGAGCAGGGGCTCATCTACGTCATCGGCCGCCATGTCACCGCCGAGAAGGAGGCCGCTGCCGCGCTGCAGCGGGCCCAAGAGCAGCTCGCACAGGCGCAGAAGATGGAGGCGATCGGCCAGCTCACCGGCGGCATCGCGCACGATTTCAACAATTTGTTGATGATCGTCGGCGGCAATGCCGAGTCGCTAAAGCGGCACATCGCCGACCCGGTTAGGTTGCGCGCCATCGAATCGATCGAGCACGCCGCCTCGCGCGGCGAGAGCCTCACCCGGCAGCTTCTGTCGTTTTCCCGGCGCATGGCGCTCAACCCGATCGTCATCGACCTCGGCCAGCGCATCGTCGCGTTTCGCGACGTGCTGGCAAGCTCGGCGCGTGGCGCGGCTTCATTGGCGCTCGAGATTCCGCCCGGCATCTGGCCGGTGACGGTCGATGTGTCCGAGCTCGAGTTGGCGCTGGTCAACGTCATCGTCAACGCCCGCGACGCGATGCCCAATGGCGGCGCGGTCACGATCGCCGCGCGCAATGTCGAGCTGAGCCCGGCCGACACGCCGGACGGCATTGCCGGCGCCTTTGTCGCGCTGTCGGTTGCCGACAGCGGCACCGGCATCGCCGAGGACGTCCTGTCCAGGGTGTTCGAGCCGTTCTTCACCACCAAGGAGGCCGACGCGGGCACGGGTCTTGGCCTGTCGCAGGTCTACGGCTTCACCCGGCAGGCCGGGGGCACGGTCACGGTGGCGAGCCGGCTCGGCCACGGCACCACGATCACGCTCTATCTGCCGCGTGCCGCGGGCGTGCCGACCGAGGAGCCCGCGCCGGCCGCCGCGGAGGAGATCGCGGGCGACCACGAAACGATCCTTCTCGTTGAGGACAATCCCGAGGTCGCCGAAGTCGGCAAGACCTTGCTCGAAGAACTCGGCTACCGGGTGCGCGCGGTGGAGAGCGCCGCCGCGGCGCTCGATATCCTCGCCACCGGCGAGGAGGTGGCGCTGGTCTTCAGCGACGTTGTGATGCCGGGGCAGCTTGACGGCGTCGCTCTGGCGCGGCAAATCCGTCGCGACCACCCCGAGGTCAAGGTGCTGCTGACCAGCGGCTACGCCACCGCCGCCAACGACGCCGAGCGCGGCTTTCCGATCCTACGCAAGCCGTATCGCATCGCCTCTCTCGGGCGCGCGTTGCACGAGGCGCTCGACCCGGCGCGCGGTTTCGCGCCGACACTGCCCGACTAGGCCGCGTGCGGCGCCCGCGCGAATGACGGCACGCCTCCCTAGCCGGCGCGGTGTCCTTGCCGGGTTCGGCGCGACGGCGGCCGGAGCTGTTGTCGCGCCGGCCTGCGCGTTTGCCCAGACCGCGCCCGAGCCCTACCGGAGCGCGGTCGATCTGGTCGATGCGCTGGCGGCTCGGCGGATCTCGGCGCGCGAGCTGCTCGATGCCGCGATCGCCCGCATCGAGGCGCTCGATCCCAAGATCAACGCGATCGTCGTGCGCGATTTCGACCGGGGGCGCGACGCCGCCGACGCCGCGGACGCGGCGCTGGCGCGCGGCGAGCGCCGGCCGCTGCTCGGCCTGCCGATGACGGTCAAGGAGCAGTTCAACGTCGCCGGGTTGCCGACGACCTGGGGCTATGCCAAATTCAAGGACTGGCGGCCCGATTTCGACGCCCTCGCAGTGCAGCGCCTCAAGGCGGCGGGAGCTGTCATCCTTGGCAAGACCAACGTGCCGCTCGGGCTCTCCGACTGGCAGAGCTACAACGACATTTACGGCGCCACCCTCAACCCGTGGGACATCGGCCGCAGTCCGGGCGGCTCGTCGGGCGGCGCTGCGGCGGCGCTCGCCGCCGGGTTCGTGCCCTTGGAGCTCGGCTCCGACATCGGCGGCTCGCTGCGCTGCCCGGCGCATTTCTGCGGCGTCTTCGCCCACAAGCCGAGCCTCGACCTGATCCCCGAGCGCGGCTCGGGCTATCCCAAGACGCCCGACATCCCGGTCAAGGGCGACATGGCGGTGATCGGCCCGATGGCGCGCAGGGCCGCCGACCTCGCGCTCGAGCTCGACGTTCTCGCCGGGCCGGACGAGCGATGGGACGGCAGCGGCTACAGACTCGCGCTGCCGCAGCCGCGCCACGACAAGCTCGCCGATTTTCGCGTGCTGGTGATCGACGCCAACCTCCTGTGCCCCACCGCCGGCGTGGTCAAGGCGGCGCTCGACGGGCTCGCCGACCGCCTTGCCAAGCTCGGCTGCACCGTGCAGCGCAGCCTCCCACAGATGCCCGATCTAACCCGCACCACGCGAAACTACGTGGAGCTGCTGGCGGCGATCTTCGACGCCGATCTGACCCCGGACGAGCGCGTGCGGGTCGAGGCCGCCGCCGGTGCCTTGTCGCCCGACAATCTGAGCCTCACCGCGGCGCGCCTGCGCGGGCTGACGATGAACCACGCGGCGTGGATCGAGACCAGCCGCATCCGCGTCGGGCTGAGCGCGCGGTGGCAGGCGCTGTTCAAGGATGTCGACGTCATCCTGTGTCCGCCGATGCCGACCCCGGCCTTTCCGCACGACCATTCGCCGCGCGCGGGCCGCGAAGCCGACATCGACGGCAAGAAGGTGCCGTACAGCGATCAGGTCGTCTGGGCGGCGATCGCGACCTCCTGCGGGCTGCCGGCGACCGCCGCGCCGATCGCGCACGAGGGCAATCTGCCGGTCGGCGTCCAGATCATCGGCGGTTATCTCGAAGACCGCACGACAATCGCCTTCGCCGGCATGATCGAGCGCGAATTCGGCGGCTTCACCCCGCCGCCCGGGTTCTAACCGTCGAGGCCGCGCTGCGCGAGCAGGGCGTCGATCTTCGGATCGCGGCCGCGAAAGGCGCGATAGAGCACCATCGGGTCCTCGGTGTCGCCGGCGCGGTAGATCGCCTTCAGGCGCGCGGCGATGCCGGGGTCGAAGACGTCGCCCTTTTCGGTGAAGGCGGAGAACCCGTCCGCCTCCAGCACTTCGGCCCACATATAGGCGTAGTAGCCGGCGGCATAGCCGGCGCCGTCGAAGAGATGCTGGAAATGCGTCGGGCGATGGCGCAGCCCAATCTCCGCCGGCATGCCGACCCGGGCGAGAAAGTTGCGCTCGAATGCCGCGATATCGATCGGCCCACGGAAATTAGCGTCGTCGGCGCTGGCGTGCAGCTCCAGATCGAGCATCGCGCAGGCAGTGTATTCGACGGTCGCGAAACCCTGGTTAAAATTACGCGCGGCGAGCAGCTTCTCGATCAGCGCTTCGGGGATCGGCTCGCCGGTCTGGTAGTGGCGGGCGTATTTGCGCAGCGTCTCGGGCGCCGCCGCCCAGTGCTCGAAGATCTGCGATGGAAATTCGACGAAATCGCGCCGCACCGCGGTGCCCGATTGCGAAGGGTAGCGCACCTGGGAGAGCAGCCCGTGCAGCCCGTGGCCGAACTCATGGAACAGCGTCTTGGCGTCGTCGAAGGAGAGCAGCGTCGGGTCGCCCTTCGAGAAATTGTTGTTGTTGACGACGATCGGCAGCACCGGCGCGTCGAGGTTTTCCTGGTCGCGGTAGCTCGACATCCAGGCGCCCGAGCGCTTCCCGGTTCGGGCGAAATTGTCGTGCAGGAACAGCCCGATCGGCTTGCCGTCCGCGCCGCGCACCTCGTAGGCGCGGACATCGGGGTGGTAGACCGGGCAATCCTCGCGCGGGGCGAAGCTCACCCCGAACAGCCTCCCCGCCGCGTCGAACAGCGCCGCCACCATGTTGTCGAGCACGAAATACGGCTTCACCGCGGCTTCGTCGAAATCGTATTTCGCGGTGCGCACCTTTTTCGCGTAGTAGCGCCAATCCCACGGCGCGATCGCCTCGTTAAGCCCGTCGGCGTTGGCGCAAGCCGCGAGTTCCGCGCGCTCGGCGGCGGCCTTGTGCTTGGCCGGTGTCCATACCTGCTCCAGCAGGTGCTCGGCCGCCTCTGGCGTCTTCGCCATCGTGTCGTCGAGCCGGTAGGCGGCGTAGCTGTCGTAGCCGAGCAGCTTCGCCTGTTCCTGGCGCAGCTGCAGCAGCTCGGCGATCAGCGGCGCGTTGTCGTGCTCGCCCTGGTGCTCGCCGCGCCGGACCCAGGCGCGGTATGCCGTCTCGCGCAAATCGCGCCGCGCCGAGAAGGTGAGGAACGGCTCGACCGACGAGCGCGACAGGGTGATGACGTATTTGCCGTCGAGTCCTCGCTCCTTGGCGGCTGCGGCGGCGGCGTCGCGGGCGAAATCGGGGAGGCCGGCGAGGTCGCCCTCGTCGAGCGCAAGCCGCCACTCGTCCTCGTCGTGCTGCACGTTCTGGCCGAAATGCGTGTGCAGCGTGGCCATTCGCGCGGTGATCTCGGCCATTCGCGCCTTTTCGGGCGGAGCCAGCAGCGCGCCGGCCCGCACCAGCAACAGGCGGTGGCGTTCCAGGAGCCGCATCTGGTCGGTGGCGAGGCCGAGTTCCGCCCGCTTCTGGTAGAGCGCGTCGATGCGGGCGAAGAGCGCCGGGTCGTGCGCGATCCTGCTGCGGTGCGCCGCCAGCTTCGGCGCGTAGTCGCGCGCCACCGCATCGAGCTCCTTGTTGGTGGCGCTGGAGCGAAGGTTGGAAAAGACGTCGCCGACACGCGCCAACCTGCGCCCGCTGCGCTCGAGCGCCTCGATCGTGTTGGCGAATGTCGGCGGTCCGGCTTGGCCGGTGATCGCCGCGATCTCGGCAAGCTCCTCCGCCATGAACCGGTCGAAGGCAGGCGGGAAATGCCCCGGCTCGATGCGCCCGAAGGGCGGTAGCCCGAACGGAGTGTCCCAGGTCTCGAAAAACGGGTTTTCGTCGCTCACGCTGCGAGGATATCAGCGAAATTGCCGCGCGCCGAGGGCATCCCCGGAAAGATTTTCGTCAGCGCCTTGTCGTCGAGCCGCAAATGCCGCTCGGCGATCGCCGCCAGCGGATGCCGGTAGTCGGTGGTCACCGCCAGGTCGCGGCCCTGGTAGAGCTGCGCCGCGCCGAGCCCCGGCCACTCGCCGTAGATCTTGCCGCCCCTGACCGGCCCGCCCAGCACCCAGATGACGTTGCCGTGGCCGTGATCGGTGCCGCCATTGCCGTTCTCGTGCACGGTGCGGCCGAATTCGGAGACGACCGCCACGACGGTGTCGTTCCAGTCCGGCCCGAGCCCGTGCGCCAGGGTGGCGAGGCCGGTGCCGAGCGCCTTCAGCCGCTCGGCGAGCTGGCCCTTGTCGTTGCCCTGGCGGGCATGTGTGTCCCAGCCGCCAAGGCTGACGAAGACCAGGCGGATGTGCTTGTCCTGCGTGACGAGTTGCGCCAGCCGCTCGGCGATCGCTGGGTAGCCCTCGGCTGGCGGCGCGCCGTTATCGGCCATCTTCTGCTCTTCGCTGCCCATGTCGGCGACGAGCTGCGTGCGCGCGGCGCGGCCCTGGCGGTAGATTTCGCTCTGGCGGTCGTTGCCGGCATAGAGCTTGTCGAAGGCGCTTGCCACGTCGGGACGGTCGATCGCCATCGGCTGCGCCGCCTTCGCCCCGAGCGGCAGATTGGCGACCGCTTCCCGGCCCTTGAAGATATAGGGCAATACCGGGCCGACGCTGAGCGCGTCGGTCGGGTTGCGCGGTCCGGGCAGCGCCGCGAGCAGCCGGTTCATCCAGCCGTCCGGCGTCGTGCCGCGGCCGGGCGTGCCGTTCTCGATGTAGAGCTGCGCGTCGAAATGCGAGCGGCTCGGGTCGGGCGAGCCCGCGGCGTGGATGAACGCCAGCTTCTTGTCGGTCCACAGCGGCAGCAGCGGCGCCAGGGCCGGGTGCAGGCCGAAATGCCCGTCCAGCGCCAGCGCGCCGGTGTCGCTTCCCGGCTTCTGGATCGCGATGGTCGGGCGCGCCTCGTAATAGGCCGCTTCGCCATGGGGCACGACAACGTTGAGACCGTCGACCGCACCGCGCAGCATCACCACGACCAGCCGCCGCGGCGGCCCCTCGGCCCGCGCCGCCCAGACCGGACCGAGCAGCGGCGACAGCGCCGTGGCGCCTGCCAATCCGAGGAAATCGCGCCGTTGCATCGCGTCACCTTCGCATGAAATCAGGGCTGCCGAGAATGAGCGCGGCCTGTAGCGCCGCCGGCGATCCGGCGATGGCCGCCCGCGTGTGATCGGCAAGGATGGGGTTCAGCAGCGCCTCGAGCGCTCCGGTTTCGACCGCGACAGGTTTCGCGGGGCCCGGCGCGGTCGAAACCACGACGAGATGCGCCTCCGACGGCGGGACGTAATTGAGCAGCGCACCGCTGCCGACCAGCACGGCGAAATTGGTGCGCACGTTCGCGGCGTCGGGGCTGAGCCAGGCGTCTTCGGTGTTCTTGTATCCGTCCGGCGTTGGGCAGAGGTAGAGCGGCATGCCGAGCTGCGCCATCGTTCCCAAGAGCGGTGTCGGGCTCTTCGGCGCGGCCCCGGCGGCGCGTACGGCGGACAGCACGTACTGGTACGGCGTCTTGTATTTCTGCCCGGCGCTGTCGCGGAATTCGGGACTGGTCAGCAAGGCTTTCATCACCGTCTTGATGTCCCCGTCGCTGGTAAGGAACTCCTCCGCAAGGCGGTCGACAAGCGCGGGAGGCGGGTTGTCGGCGACGAAGTATTGCGCCAGCTCGAAGGCGATGTGGTGCGCGGTCGCCGGGCTGTGCGCCAGGATGTCGATCGCCGCGATCCCCTGCTCCTCGCCGCCTGCCGGGATGCGGTGGCCGAGAAAGACCTCGTCGCTGGAATCGTGACGCGACGGGTCGAACACGAAGGCGGGCCCCGAGCCGGCGGCCAGATTGCGGTAGTCAAATCCCCATCCGCTCAAGATGAGCGCCAGGGTCGAGACATCCTTCTGGGTGTAGCCGCCATCCGCGCCCAGCGTATGCAGCTCCATGATCTCGCGGGCGTAGTTCTCGTTGATGCCGCCAAACAGGCCGCGCGCATTGGGGCTGCCGGGCGCGGTGCTGACCTGGTTGTCGAGGTAGAACAGCATCGCCGGATGGTGTGCGGTCGCCAGCAGCAGATCGCGGAACTGGCCGAGCACATGGGGCCGGATCGCTTCGTTCTCGTAGTTGCCGACCCAGAGCGCGTCGAACCCGTTATAGGCGTAGACGTTGAAGTGGTTGAACCAGAAGTCGACCATCGCCTCTTGCAGCTGGCGCCGGCTGTAAAGCGCGCGCCAGACCCGTGCGACGCGGGCCTGCTGGAGGATCGCGTCGCCGCGCGCGATCCGCGCGTCGATCGCTTCCTGCGTCGGCTTGGCGCCTCCGCGCGTCTCGCTCGGCGGCGGCCCGTATTCGGCGAAGAGCCGCGCCGCGCCGAGCCGTTGCGTCTCCAGCGGCGCCAAGCGCTCGCTAAGCACCGCCGGCTCGGGGATGGCCTCGGGGTGAAGCTGTTCCTCGATATAGCGGTCGATGCCGATGGTGTTGACGTGAGCGACATCCTCGGCCGTGGGCCCGAAGGCGATCCGGTTGAGGAGATGGAGGATCTGCCGGTCTGCCACCGGATCGGCATACACCGGCGGCGGCGCGATCAGCGCGACGAGGAGGCCCGCTGCAAGGATTCGGGCCGCGATCATCCTATTTCCGCATGAAATCGGGGCTGCCGAGAACCAGCGCCGCCTGCAGCCCGGCCGGCGTTTCGGCGATCGTCGCGCGGGTATGCTCGCTGAGGATCGGGGTGAGCAGCTGTTCGAGCGCCGCCGCCTGGAGCGGCTCGCCCTTGGGGGGCTCCGGCTCGGCCTGCTCGGCGACGGGCCGCGGCACCGGCATCGCGTTGGGTGCTGGCTCATCGGCCGCCGGCGCGTTTTTCAGCGGCAGCGCACCGCGCGCCAATCCGGTGGCGAAACCGATGCGCAGTGTGGTCCCGTCGGGGTTGAGCCACGCTTCTTCGGTGTTCTTGTAGCCGTCCGGCGTCTGGCAGTAGTAGAGCGGCATGCCGAGCCGCGCCATCGTGCCGAGCAGCGGCCGCGGGTTGTTGACCTCGACCCCGGCGGCGCGTGCGGCTGACAGCACGTATTGGTAGGGCGTCTTGTATTTCTGCCCGGCGCTGTCGCGGAATTCGCCGCTGGTCAGCAGCGTCCTCAGCACCGCCGCGATGTCGCCGTCGGTGTCGCGAAAGCGCTGCGCGAGCCGGTCGACGAGGGCGGGCGGCGGCGCGTCGGCGACGAAATACTGCGCCAGCTCGAAGGCGATGTGGTGCGCCGTCGCCGGGCTGCGCACCAGGATGTCGATCGCCGCGAGGCCCTGCTCCTCGCCGCCCGAGGGAATGCGGTGGCCGAGAAAGACCTGGTCGCTGAAATCGTGGCGCGCCGCGTCGAACGCGAACCCGTTGCCGGCGCCGGCGCGCAGATCGCGCCGGTCGAGCCCCCAGCCGGTGAGGATATGCGCCAGGGTAACGACGTCGTCCTGGGTGTAGCCGCCGTTGACCCCGAGGGTGTGCAGCTCCATCAGCTCGCGCGCGTAATTCTCGTTGATGCCGGTGAAGACGCCCTTCGCGCCGGGGCTGCCGGGCGCGGTGTTGAGCTGATTGTCGAGGTAGAACAGCATCGCCGGATGGTGCGCGGTCGCCAGCACAAGGTCGCGGAAATGGCCGAGCGCGTAGGGGCGGATCGCCTCCGCCTCGAAGCTGCCAATCCACAGATGGTCGAGGCCCTTGCCGGCGAAGACGTTGAAATGGTTGTACCAGAAATCGACCATTGCCTCCTGCAGCTGGCGCCGGCTGTAGAGCGCGCGCCAGACCCGCGCCGCCGACGCTTGCTGGGCGATGATCCGGGCCCGCTCGCGCCGCGCCTTCGCCTCCTCGGGGGTCGGCTTGATCCCGCCGTTGAGCGCCGGCAGCAGCGGCCCGTATTCGAGGAAGAGCCGCACCGAGCCGAGCTTCAGCGTGTCGAGCCCGGCGAGGCGCTCGGTCAGCGCCGTCGGCTCGGGGATCGCCTCGGGGTGGAGCTGCTCCTCGATATAGCGCTCGATGCCGACCTGCCGGACATGCGCGACGTCTTCCTGGGTCGGGCCGAAGCCGATGCGGTTGAGCAGATGGATGATCGGCCGGTCGGAAGCGGGGTCGATCGCCGGCGCTGAGCGCGCCGTCGCCAGCGCGGCGATGCAGAGGACGGCGATTATCAGATACGATCGGGTCGCCATGATGGGCTGCGATATGGCGGGTCGATTGTGGTTTTACAGCGGCGGAGCCACCGTGCATCCCCGGTTTCAGGGTTAACCGCGACCTTAGGAAGGGCGCGCCGCGCCGTCGATTTCAGCCCGGCGGTAATCCCAATAGCCGCCGCGCCAGCACCAGATGCGGCTTGTCGATCATCTTGCCGTCGAGCGCGAGGGCGCCGGAATCCGGGTTGGCGGCGAAGGCGGCGATGACGCGCTCGGCCCAAGCCCGCTCCTCGGCGCTCGCTTGGAACACCTCGTTGATCGTCGCGAGCTGCGCCGGGTGGATCGCCATTTTCCCCACAAAGCCCGAGCGCCGCGCCGCCGCGGCCTCGGCCCTCAACCCCTCGGGGTCGCGGAAATCGGTGTAGATCGTGTCGAGCGCCGCGACCCCGGCAGCCGAGGCCGCCAAGAGGCACAGCGAGCGCGCGAGACGGTAGGGCCCATCGTAGGCGCCGTCCGCGGTGCGGTTGTTGCCGCCGATATCGGCCGACAGATCCTCGGCGCCCCAGGTGATCGCCTCGAGCCGCGCCGACGAGCCGGCGTAATTGCCAAGCTCGAACACCGCCTGCGCGGTCTCGGTGGCGATCGCGACGATGCGGATCGCCCCGGCCTTGTTGCCGGCGGCGGTCTCGAACGCCGACAGGTAATGGTCGACGGTGCGCACATCCTCCGGTGTGCATTTCGGCAGCAGGATGCCGTCGGGCTTCCCGGCCACCGTCGCCGCGAGGTCGTCGAGCGCCATTCCGCTCTTGAGCGGGTTGATGCGGACGTAGCGCGCGATCTTGTCCGAGCCGTGCGCATCGAGAAACTCGCGCGCTTGTCTGCGCGCGGTCGGGCGATTGGCGGCGGCGACCGAATCCTCGAGGTCGAGGATCAGTGCGTCGGCGCCGGATTCGAGACCCTTGGCGAGCTTGCGCTCGCTATCGGCCGGAACGAAGAGGAATGAGCGGATCATGGGATTTGCCTTTTAGTTCGTCTTTCCCGCGAAGGCGGGAACCCAGGGGCGAGCGACGGGACGGTTACCCTGGACCCCCGCTTTCGCGGGGGTGAAGAAGGAATCAACCCGGCCGGCATTTCATGAAGGCGGCGCGGCGGCAGATCGCCACGGTGTCGCCGTGCTGGTTGAGGCCGACATGCTCGAACTCGACGATCCCGGCATCGGCGCGCGACTTGCTCCGGCGCAGCGAGATCACCGTGGTGCGCGCCCGCACCGTATCGCCGTGGAACACCGGCTTGGGGAAGCGCACGTCGCTCATCCCCAGATTGGCGACGGTGGTGCCGAGCGTCGTGTCGCCGACCGAGATCCCGATCACCAACCCGAGGGTGAAGATCGAGTTGACCAGCGGCCGCCCGAATTCGGTGGTTTTGGCGAATTCGGCGTCGAGGTGGAGCGGCTGCGGGTTCATCGTCATCGTCGTGAACAGCACGTTGTCCGTCTCGGTCACCGTGCGGGTCATCGCGTGCTCGAACACCTGGCCCTCGGCGAACTCCTCGAAATAGAGCCCGGCCATTTCTACTGCCCCTTGAACACCGGCCGCCGCTTCTCGACAAAGGCGGCGACCGCCTCCTTGTGATCTTCGGTGAAGGCGCAGCGCGCCTGGTGTTCGGCCTCCAGCTCCAGCACGGTTTGGAATGGCTCGGTCTCGGCGGCGAGCAGGTTCTTCTTCATGTAGCCCAAGGCGATGCGCGGCCCGTCGGCGACGCGGCGGGCGAGCGCCATCGCCTCGTCCTTGAGCTGATCGTCCTCCACCAGCCGGTTGACGATGCCGAGCCGCGCCGCCTCTTCGGCGTCAACGACGTCGCCGAGCAGGTACATTTCGCGCGCCTTCGCGGTGCCGACCAGCCGCGTCAGGCTCCACGACCCGCCGTAATCCCCTGAATAGCCGATGCGGACGAAGGCGGTGCCGAACCGCGCCGACTTGGACGCGATCCGCAAATCGCAGGCCAGCGCCAGCCCCAGCCCGGCGCCGGCAACAGGGCCGTTGATCGCGGCGATGATCACCTTCGGGCAGTTGCGCATGAGCAGCGGCAATTGATGCGCCCGGCGCAGCCCTTCGACCCGGTCCTCGACGCTCTGGTCGCGGCCGCGGCTCTCCATGGTCTTGACGTCGCCGCCCGAACACCAGCCGCGCCCGGCGCCGGTGATGACGATGGCGCCGACCTCGCGCTCGGTGGCGAGGCGCTGCAGCGTCTCGGTGAGGCTCGCCGTCATCTCCGGCGACAGCGCGTTGAGGCGCTCCGGCCGGTTCAAGGTGAGCCAGGCGACGCCGTTCTCAATCGCTTCCAACAAATCGGCCATCTTCGTTCTCCTGCGCGAGGTTGGCCGATCATAACTGCGAAGGGTTCGTCATTGCGAGGTGCCCGAAGGGCGCCGCGGCAATCTCCTTCGGTCGCGGGCTAAGGCGGAAGGAGATTGCTTCGCCACGCTCGCAATGACAGTAAGTGGCCATGGAAACGATCCGCGTCGTCTGTGCCCATGACTGCCCCGACATGTGCTCATTGCTGGCCGAGGTCGAGGACGGCAAGGTCAAGCGCATCAAGGGCGATCCGGGCAATTCGTTCACCGCCGGCTTCGCCTGCGCCAAGGTCAACCGCGACCACGAGCTGGTGCACTCGCCGGACCGGTTGAAAACCCCGCTGCGCCGCGCCGGCGCCAAGGGCGAGGGCAAGTTCGCGCCGGTTTCGTGGGACGAGGCGCTCGACGAGATTGCGGCGCGGTGGAAGGCAATCATCGCCGAGTCCGGGCCCGAGGCGTTGCTCGGCTACGCCTACAGCGCGCATCAAGGGATCATGAACCGCGGGTTGCCGCTGGGTCTTTTCCGCTCGCTGGGCGCCAGCCGTCTCATCGCCGGCACGGTCTGCGACACCTGCTGCGAGGAAGCGTGGAACATGACCGCCGGCCCGGTGGGCGGCGCCGATCCGGAAACCGTCGACGACTCCGATCTGATCATCTCGTGGGGCGCCGACCTCGTCGCGACCAACGTGCATTTCTGGGCGCGCGTCGAGAAGGCGCAGCGCCGCGGCGTCAAGCTGATTGTGATCGATCCGCGCCGCAGCCGCACCGGCGCCCGCGCCGATTGGCACCTGCCGATCCGCATCGGCACCGAC
>Ga0182024_10003702_pt1 | contig 36076 bp, 29 predicted proteins | sample P32metaG_FD_120480 | JGI IMG/M metagenome (GOLD analysis project Ga0182024, IMG submission 120480) | Permafrost microbial communities from Stordalen Mire, Sweden - P3-2 metaG (Illumina Assembly) | ecosystem: Environmental > Terrestrial > Soil > Wetlands > Permafrost | place: Sweden: Stordalen...
CAAAAGCTTGGAACCGCCGAATGAACCGCGACAAGGTCACCATCGACTGGCGATTCACCCGCAAGAAGGCGCGTGAGACGTTCAGATACGATAGGAACTCTTTTACGCGGTCGTAGAACTAGGTGGCCCAATGTCACTTAGTTTGCTAGAAGGCTGACATTTGTGGCGCACGCACTCTGCGTGCCGCATCGACACTCGTGTCGATGCTTGGCTGGACTTAGGTGATGACATGACCCTGCCGGCGCGCGCCGCGGTCGAATACCCGGGACACTGCCACGCCAACCAGGACCACAACCAGGCAACCGATCACGTTGTACCAAAGGAACGAAATGTTGGTGAACAGATTGGCCGCGAAAATGGCTGCTTCACCGGCTAGCACGCCAAAAAACGCGCCGTTGGCGCCCACGCTGCGGAAAAAGAACGCCAGCACGAACACGCCCAGCAGCCCGCCATAAAATAGCGATCCGATCACGTTCACCGCCTGGATCAACGCTCCAAAATTCTTGCCATACTGCGCGAAGCCCATCGCGAAGCAGCCCCAAAAGACCGTAGCGATGCGTGAGGCGATCAGATAATGACGGTCGGAGGCGTCGCGTTTTATGTGGCGCCGGTAGATGTCGATCACGGTAACGGCGGAGAGCGAATTGATCTCGCCGGAGGTAGACGACATGGCCGCCGAAAAAATCACGGCGACAATCAGGCCCACCACGCCCACCGGGAGATAATGCGTCACAAACGACAGGAAGATGAAATTGGTGTCGTCGAATTCTTTTCCCACCAGGCGCTCACCGGCGGCGTGCGCGTCATTCAACTCCTGCTGCGCGTCGCGATAGCGCTGGATGCTGGCGGTGCGCGCCCCCGGATCGCCCGCATGGTTCGCCTGCAGGAACTGGTCCGCCGCTTCCCGGCGATGAGCGTAGGCTTCCTGATAGCGCCGCTCCGCCGCGGGAAACCGCGCGTCCTTCTGGATATTCTTCAGTTCCACAGGCTGGAACAACAGCGGCGGCCTTTCGTAATTGAAGAACACGAACACCATGGCGCCGATGAACAGAATGAAGAACTGCATCGGGATCTTGGCCACGGCGTTGAATAGCAGGCTGAGGCGGCTTTGCCCCACCGATTTTCCAGTCAGATACCGCTGCACTTGCGACTGATCGCAGCCGAAGTAGGCGAGCGCTAGAAACATTCCGCCGATCAAACCACTCCAGATGTTGTAGCGGTCGTTCCAATCGAAGTTCAGCGTTACAGCATTCAGCCTTCCCGCCGCGCCGGCCAGCGAGACGGCGTCGCCGAAGGAAACATTATGCGGCAACAGGTGGACGGCCAGCACCAGCGCCAGTACCAGCCCGCAGAGGATCAACGACATTTGCTGGACATCCGCCCACGTGACGGCTTTGATGCCGCCGAAAGAAATGTACGTCATGATGAGAACGCCCATCAGGACCGTGGTTGTCCGGTCGGGCCATCCCAGAATCACCGAGAGCACAACCGCGGGCGCATAGATAGAGATCCCGGCCGCCAAGCCGCGCTGGATGAGAAAAATCACGCTCACCAGCGAGCGCGTCTTGGAATCGAAGCGCTGCTCCAGATACTCATAGGCGGTGTAGACGTTAGCGCGATGGAAAATCGGAACGGCCGTCGCGCACAGAATCACCATGGCGATCGGCAGTCCGAAATAGAACTGCACGAAGCGCATGCCGTCCGTGTAGCTTTGGCCGGTAGTGGAAATGAATGTGATGGCGCTGGCTTGCGTCGCCATGATCGACAACCCCATGGCGTACCAGGGCATCGACTTCCCCGCCAGAAGATACTTGTTCATGGTGGTGCTGCCGCGGCCGCGGTACAGTCCGTAGCTGACGATGAACGTGAGCCATGAGAACATCACCACCCAGTCGAGTGGTCTCATGAAGCCCTCATGCAGCGCTCACGAGGCCCATCACGAAGCAAAGACTCGAGTGAACACGTAGAACCCGGCGATCAGGATCGCGAGGTAACAAAGGACAAAGATGTAGATGCGCCGCCAACTGCCTAGGATCGGCGGCGGTTCATCGTCTGCCGGGCGTGGGATGTTGTGCGGCGCGCCGCTCACTGTGTCTTTCCGGCGCTCAACAGATTCGCGAAGATGCGAAATGCGCCCGGGACTCCGGCGGGCAGCTCGCGAAACCACGAGAACGCAGTGAACACGTACGCACCCTTGCCGTAGCGCGTATAGAGCGTGCTGCCGGTTTGAGGCTTTTCCGTCGGATCGTGCGTTTCAAACAGCGGCTGATAGTGTTCGTCCCATTTCGATGCGAAATACAGGCCGCGCTCCTGAATCCAGCCTTCGAAATCGCGGGCGCTAATTTCGTTGGGCTGGTGCAGCAGCGGGCTTGCGGGAACCAGGAACTGCACCGGAGCTTCTTCCACGGTGACGCGCTCGGAGCTAATGGTCAGCGGATACGGGCCGATATTCGCCAGCAAGTTGGTCTCGCCGCCAAATGGATTGCGGCCGTCGGCGACGTTGTACTGCACCACCAAAGTTCCACCGTTCTTCACGTAATCGAGCAGCCGGCCCTCATTGGCGCGCAGATCCGGCCGTACGTTGTAGGCCCGCACACCCGTGACGATGGCGTCGAAGCGGCTGAGATTACCGCTAGCAAGATCGTCGGCGCCAAGCAGCATTACGTCGGCGCCCAACTGCTGCAGAGCTTGCGGAACTTCGTCGCCCGCGCCCATGACATAACCAATCGTCTTGGCCAGTAGTCGCACGTCGGCGCGCACCAGTTTCGCGCTGGCCGGAGGGAACAACACCTGCGTAGGAATGTGCGGATAATTGATGGTCTCCATCGATGTGGCGACGGTTTGATCGCCGGCCTGCGCAGTGGCTCCCAACATTCCTTGCGCGTCCTTGGACGGAGGAGTGAGTTCGAACGACACCTCGCTCTGCTCGCCCGGCGCGGTCAGATGAAATTCGCCCGATGGGGCCGATATTTTCCACCCCGTCGGTGTTTGAATCTGAACTTTGCCCGCCGCTTTTGCGATATTGGCCTGCACTCGCAGGTCGACGGTTTTCGCCGAGCCGTTCGGGAACAAGATGGCGGATTCAGACCACTGCAAAGCCACGGGAGGTTCCACCACAACCGGGCGAGTCAGCTCGCCTTGCGCGCGCTCAATGTAGCGGTAAGCCACCGGGCGCACGATTTCGACATCCTCGGACTCGATCCGCAAATGAAAGTGAGCCTCGAACAACGGTGGATTTTCAGGCAGACCCACGTCCAGCTGATTCGGCACCGTGTATGTGTCGCCTTGCTTGGGCTCCACCAGCCAGTAAGGCTGCGACAGCGCTTCGTGCTCGGGGATGGTGGTGGTGAGAGCATAGACTTGCGGCTCGTTGAACGGCAGAACGCCGCCGAACTTGTCCTTTGTAATGGCGGGCGAGATGCCTTCGATGTCCACCGATTCTACCTGCACCGCCATATGGTCGCGATTGAGCGCGGTGGCGTCGAATTTGAGCGATCCGCCCGGTGTGACGGCGTATTTGTCCGAGGCCGCGTCCAGCCACAGGCCCGTACAAAGCGCGATGGCTTCGTTCAATTCGTGCTGCTTGAGAGCGACGAGCGGATCATGCAGCGGCGCCATCAGCTTTTCCACTTTGAGCAGCAGTGGAACCGTGCGGTCGGGATGCTCCGGATCGAAAGTTCGGCCGGCTTCCGCCAACATCTGGCCCACCGGCGCGCCGCCCGGAATGCGGTTCCAGGAGAGATCGACGCCGTCGAAAATATCGTGCGTGGCCACTGGACCCTGCTGCGTCACCAGGAAATCTTTGGCCGATCCTTTGCGTTCGGCCGCGCCCATGCCCTGGCTGCGGTGCATGCTGCGAGACATGCCGGCGATCTCGGCATAGGAGTGGCCCAGCACCGGATCGTAATCGCCCGGATCCACCACGATGCGGTTGGGCATTTTCTCAACTTCCTCGCGCTGCTCTTTCGTGAAGGATCCCGGATTCCACATCAGGCGCTTCGCCTGCCATGCCTGCACCCACTGCAACTGCTCTGGAAATCGCTTGGGATCGGCGGCGACGGAGAACGCTTCCCGGCCCAGGATCGCCGACGCCTGATGCTGGCCGTGGCCATCGCGCGGAGTGCCGCTGAAGCGCAGGATAATCACATCGGGACGGAAGCGCCGGATCACCCACACCACATCGCTGAGGATTTTGTCGTGGCCCCACTTCTCGAAACACTCCTGAGGTGTTTTGGTGAAGCCGAAATCGATGGCTCGCGTGAAGAACTGCTCCGCGCCATCGATGCGCCGGGCCGCCAGCAACTCCTGGGTGCGAATGATACCGAGAGCGTCGCCTTGCTCGGCGCCGATAAGGTTTTGTCCGCCTTCGCCTCGCGTCAGCGAAAGGTAGCCGGTGCGCACTTTCCGTCCGCGCGCCAGATAAGCGAGCAACGCCGTGTTTTCGTCATCGGGATGTGCGGCGATCATCAGCACGCTGCCGACCACGTTGAGGCGGTCGAGCGAGAGGCGGGCCTGCGCCGATCCCGACAGCTCGCGCTGCGCGAACGCCGGCGTGAGACACACGGCGATGAGAACGGCTAGGATAGACGTGCGCACAAAGTCCAAACAAATATGATACGGGACGGGGAACGGGGTTGGGGATCGGACGTTGGGGTTTACCTCTCGCTGCTCGCGGCCGTGGCTCTCTTCTTCCACAAACCGCTGTTCAGTTCCGAGTACACTTTCCCTTGGGATTTTCGAGCCGTTCAACTTCCTCTGATCGCATTTCTGCGGGACGAACTGCACGCAGGCCGCTTCGCGCTTTGGAACCCCTACAATTACGGCGGATATCCGGTCTTTGCGAACATCCAGGCGTGCTTCTTTCACCCGCTGGTGCTCGCCAGCGCATTCATCAGCAGCCGGCTCTCCTGGTACAGCTTGCCGATGCTGCTCGAATGGGTGGTGGTGCTGCAGGTTTGGATCGGTGGGGTAGCGGCGTATCATTTGTTCCGGGCATTCGAACTGGGCGCCGCGCCCGCGTGGACCGGCGCAGTGATGTTTGAAACCGGCAGTTACTTTGCGTCGCGCGCCGAACACATCGATTCCATGATGGCTGCCGCTTGGATGCCACTGGCGTGGCTCGCGGTCTGGCATTTGAGACAAAAGTTGCGGGCAGATTGGCTCGCGGTGCTCGCGGTTGCGCTGGGCCTGTCGATTTGGGGCGGATTTCCGCAGGCCACCGCGGCGGTGTTTGGTTCGACGGTGATGTTCGCCGGTCTTCTTGTACTCCTGCGAATGGGAGACGCCAAAGTACTTGTGTGGGCCTGTTGCGGATGCGTCCTCGGAATCCTGCTCGCCGCCGTTCCGTTTATCCCCACTGCGCAACTCACCCAATTGAGCGTGGCGCGCTACCGCGCGGACTATCTCGGAACCGGCGGCGGCCTCTATTGGCAAAGCCTAGTGTCGCTGGTGGCGCCGAATCACTACAACATATTCGACATGAGCCGTTTTAAGGGCCCGTGGGATCCTACCTTCCTGTATCTCTACAGCAGCATCGGAGGATTGCTGCTGGCGCTCTTCGCCGTCGTAGCCCGTCGAAATCGGATCACCGCGCTCTTCGGCCTTCTGCTATTGTTCGGTTCGTTTTGGATGTTGGGGGACAAAACCATGCTGTGGCGAGCGCTGTTTCCGCTTTTGCCGGAGACGGTGCGGATCGGAATTCACCCCGAGTACACCTACTGCATTTTCAGCCTGGCCATCGCTGGGCTGGCGGCCATCGGCCTCGATTTCTTGCGCGTCCCGAACACTGTTCGCTGGGCCATCGGCGCGATGATTGCGCTGGATCTATTCCTGGTTGGATCGGGACGGCCGATGAACAGCCAGTCTCTCAAAGCGGACCCGGGCGTGACGCCGGATGCGTTCGATGGCAGCGCGGAGCTACTGAACGAAGTGAGGCGTTACGTCAACCAGAGCGTTCCCCCTGCGCGATTCGACACCGTGGACGCGAGCATGGAATGGACCTATGGCGCGCCCATTTTGCAGATCCCATCGGCCGCCGGGATCAGCCCGATGGCGCCCGAAAACGCCATTCAGCTTCGGCTGTTCCTGCACGGCGGGTACCGCTGGGGCTGGAACTATCCGCTCGAAAAACTAGATTCGCCCATCGTCGATTTGCTGAACGTGCGCTACATTATCACGCGCTCCGACGACGTTCCCCGGATGGCGGCGATCCCGAAATTCCGCCATATCGCGAGTCTGCCCGGCAACGAACTTTTCGAAAATACCGGCGTCTTTCCGCGTTTTTTTCTGGTTCATCAGGCGCGAGCGGTAACCTCGCTAGAGGAGGCCAGAGATCTGATTTTGCGGCATCAGGTTGATCTGCGCACGACCGCAATTGTCGATCGGCCGATGGAGCTTCCTTCAGGAGGCGGTGCGGATGAAGTGAAGACCCTGAGCTATGAACCAAACGCCATTGATCTGTCCGTGCAGACGTCGCGCGGCGGCCTGCTGGTGCTATCGGAAACCAACTATCCCGGCTGGAAGGCCTGGCTGGACGATCGGCCCACTCCCATCTATCCCCCGGACATCGCATTGCGAGGCGTTATCGTTCCGGCCGGTGCGCATCGCATTCGAATGGAGTTCCGCCCGCCGATCTTTTTCATCTCGCTCGGAATCTCGCTTGCCACCGCGATTCTATTGGGAATTTGTGTGTTCATATACAGACGGAGCGCCAGCCGGATACAATTGAATTGAATGGGAAATACCCCCTCAACACCCCTTGTTCGCGTGCTGGTGGCGGACGATGAAGAAAACCAGCGTGTGGGCCTGTCCAAAATGATCCAGTCTTGGGGATTTACGGTGGATACGGCCTTTGACGGCCAGGACGCCTTCGATAAGCTGGCGCAGACTCCAACCCATGTATTGGTCACCGATCTGATGATGCCGCGCATGGACGGCTTCGAACTCCTAAAACGTCTGGGATCGCAGAACACCATGCCCCCCACCATCGTGCTGACGGCCTTCGGAAATATTGAGACCGCCGTACAGACCATGCACGATCTGGGCGCCTTCTGGTTTTTAGAAAAACCCATCCAGCCGAGCGCGCTAAAAGTTCTGCTGGAGCGCGCGGCCACGCAGAGCAGGCTGGCGGAAGAAGCGGAACGGCTGCAGCGGCAACTGTCGTATCAAGGGGTGCTGGTGGACCTGGTGGGAACGTGTCCAGCCATGCAGCAGGTTTTTTCGCTGATCCGGCAAGTGGCGCCCTCCAGAGCCGCCGTCCTGGTCACCGGCGAGAGCGGAACCGGTAAAGAATTGGTCGCCCGCGCCGTGCATCACTTGAGCCCCCGGCGCGATGGTCCGTTCGTGGCCATCAACTGCGCGGCGCTGCCGGAAACCTTGATGGAGAGCGAATTGTTCGGCCATGAGAAGGGCGCATTCACCGGAGCGGTGGAGCGGCGGGCGGGCTGTTTCGAACTGGCCCAGCACGGCACGCTATTGCTGGATGAACTGGCCGAAATGCCGGTGGGAACGCAAGCCAAGCTGCTGCGCGTGCTGGAGGATTCCTGTGTGCGGCGGCTGGGTGGAAAAAGCGAGATGGCCGTGGATGTGCGAGTGATCGCTTCCACCAACAAAGTGCTCGAAGACGCCTTGCGCAAAGGCGAATTGCGCGAGGATCTCTATTATCGCCTGAATGTCTTCCAAATCCCGCTGCCGCCCCTGCGCCAACGCGAGGGCGATCTTCCGATGCTGACCGAAACGCTGATCGAAATGCTGAACCGCAAGCACGAGACCCGCGTCGTGGACGTGAACGCCGAGGTCCGCGAACAGCTCCGCCGGTACTCCTGGCCCGGCAACGTGCGTGAACTGCGGAATGTACTGGAGCGGGCGGTGATTCTGGCGGGCGAAGGAACCATCACCAAGCATCATCTGCCGCGCGACTTTGGCGTGCCCGCCGGGGCCCGGCCCATGCAGCAGGAAATGGAGCCGGACGCTGTACGGCTGCCTGTCGGCACTACCGTGGGCGAGGCCGAGAAGGCGCTCATTCAAATCACGTTAAAGCATACCCGCAACAACAAGACGCGAGCCGCCGAAATTCTCGGCATCAGCCTCAAAACCTTGTTTAACAAGCTCAAGGAGTATGGCGCCGCTGAGATGGAGGCGGCCACAGACGCGTAGATGTCGCTGAAGGCACGGCTGCGGGGCGCGATCGTGGCGTTGGTCACAGCCGTCGTAGTCGTCATGTCGTTGCTGTACCTGTCCGATTTCACCAAGGCCTCTTTCGGCGCCGCTTCGGATCACGCCGACCTGATTGCCGACCAATTCCGCATTTACCTCGAAAATCATCTGACGCTGGAGACAGCTACCCACGGAATTCACCCCGCGTCGGCGGAGCAGTGGGAGGACACCTGGATCGCAATCGTCCGGCAAGATCCCGACATCGCCGAAATGTTAAAAGCCACGCTGGCTAAAGCCGACCTGGCGCTGGCCATTCTCATCACCGACGAGCATGGGAACGTTCTCGCCTCCACCCCGCTGACGCAGAGCAACGGCAACGCCAACGCCTTTGCCGGGGCCGAAGATATCCACCAGATCCAGCGGCGCTGGTGGGCGGCGAATCTTTGGGATCTGATGACCCGGCGCGAAAACTATGTGTCCACGCGGCCGGTGGGACTGCAAGGCGGCAAGCACGTGCTGTTTAACATCACCGTGGTCATCCGGTCTGTTCTATTGAAGCATTCCGTCGAACCTGCTCTGAAAAACTTGCTGCTGGCGTTCGCATTGTCGTTAGGCGTCGCGATTTTTCTGGGTGCGGTGCTGCCCAATGTCATTCTGGATCCCTTGCAGCGCGTCGGCCGAAGCATCGATCTGATCCGCACCGGCCAGTTTGGCGCGGGCCTTCAGCTGGACCGGCGCGAGTCCCGGGAGTTCGCCGACGTCCACTCCAAACTCAGCTTGCTGGACGAGCAGTATCGAGGCGCCAAACAAAATGCCGACGAATTGAGGACCAATATCGAGCACCTGCTGCAGCGGCTGGAAGAAGGCGTTCTGCTTTTCGACGATACCGGCCGGTTGCTCATGGCCAGTGAACCCGCCGAGAGAATGCTCGGCAAGACGCGCGCGGAGATGTTGGAACTGGGCACCATCGCCGCACTGTTCGACTCCACGATTCTGGGGCAGTTAATCGGGCGCGCGTTTGAAAGCGGGACGCCGATCGAAGAACAGCCAGTCACCATCCCACGCGCCGGCGTCGCCCCGCTGCGCCTGCTGGCCGGCGTCCAGCTTCTCAAAAGCAGCTCCGGCCGGCAGGACATGGGAACGCTGGTTACCCTGCGCGACATTGAAAGCAGACGGCAGTTGGAACAGCAGCTCGATTTCTCCGCGCGTCTTGCGGCCATCAGCCGGCTTACCGGGGGCGTGGCGCACGAAATTAAGAATCCGCTGAACGCCATGGCGCTGCACTTGGAAGTGTTAAAGGGCAAGCTCGACGGGGAGCAGCCGGAGATCGAAGTCATCGGCCGGGAGATCAAGCGCCTGGATACCGTGGTGAAGACCTTCCTGAATTTCAACCGGCCGGTGGATCTGAACTACGCGCCCATCGATTTTAACGATCTCGTCAAACAGGTGCTGGCGCTGGTTTCGGTGGACGCGAACGCTAAGAACGTCGCTCTGAAGACGATCCTGCAGGCCGAACATCTGTGGATCAACGGCGATCCCGATTTGCTGAAGCAGGCCATCCTCAACGTCATCAACAACGGAATGGAAGCCATGACGGAGGGCGGAACGCTGACCACCAGAACTACCAGCGATGGCGGCCAGTGCCAGCTCACGGTGAGCGATGCGGGGCCCGGCATCGCGCGCGAGATCCAGAACCGCGTGTTCCAGCTTTACTTTACGACCAAAGAGAGCGGCTCCGGGATCGGTCTTGCGACAACATTCCGGGTGGTCCAATTGCACAATGGTACAATCGACTTTACCAGCGAGCCTGGAAAAGGCACCACGTTCCGGTTGCGTTTTCCCAGGATGGTCGATTACCAGGGCGAAGCTTTTACTTCGGCAACGACCGGTTTCTAGCCCAAACTACTCATTGATCCAATGCCACGCGTTCCACGCTTACAGGCGAGCTTAGTGTTGTTGCTGGCTTGGGAATCGTCCTGCTATAGGAGGCAAGTGGCTGTACCGCTTCCATCGCCCCCAGCCGCAAATCAGCCGGCATCGCCGGGACCGGCGCCCGCGGCTCCTAGTTCGGAAACTCCCAGCCCGGGAACCACCACACACGCGCAGGAATCCAGTCCATATCAGGTGAACAAACCGCCCCATCCTGCCGCGGCCAAGAAGCCGGCGCGTTCAGCGGCCGCCCCAGCAACGAGTCCCGCGCCTTCCGCGCTGGCGCCGACTGCCCCCTCTGCTCCCCCCGCGCCTCCGCCCAAACTCGGAGATATCCTTACGCCGGATGAGCGGAAACAATACGGCGCTTCCATCGATCGGAGCCTTACTCATGCCCAGACCAGTCTGAATTCAATCGCGGGACGCCAGTTGAACAAAGATCAGCAGACCGAAGTAGAACAAATCCGGAACTTCATGCAACAGGCGCAGGGCATCCGGGCTTCGGACCTGGGCGGCGCGAAGAGCTTAGCTGAAAGGGCGGAGGTTTTGGCCAGAGATCTGGCGGCGAGCTTCCATTAGCTGCCGGGGAACAAAAAGCGCGACTGAACTGCCAGTTTTTGGCCGTCCAGCCGCGCTGCTGTGCTTGCGTTCGAGAAGAGAAATTACTGAGCCGAAGTACTGCCCGGAGCCGCGTTGGAAGCCTGCGCCTGGCCCGTGACATCCAACATGTAAATCTTCACATCCACCCGCCGGTTTTCCTTGCGGTCGTCGCGAGTCTTGTTGTTCGCATCCGGAAAATCGCTGCCGACGCCCAGTTCGCGAATAGATCGCAAAGGAACATTGTGTTCCACTGCGAGATAATGCACCACGGCGTCTGCCCGCTTGCGGCTCAGGTCGCGGTTATAGGCCACGTTGCCCGTTCGATCCGCAAATCCTTCTATCTCAACGACATAGCCCTTCATGCTGCCAAGTTTTTGGATCGCATCATCCAGCTTGGCCTCTTCGTCCTTGCTCAGAACGCTTTTGCCAAACTTAAAGTAGATGGGCGCCGTGCTGATGAGCTTGTAGTTGTCCAGGTTTTGGATCGTCGTATCCAGCTTAGTTCCCGTCTGTTGAGCCAGGGTATTCGCGGCCTGAGCTTGCTGTGCGGCTGCGGCTGCGGCACTGTTGGCCTGCGCAGCGGCTGCGGCGGCTTCGGCGGCCTTCTTGCCGGCGTCGGTAGCCTTCTCATCGGCCGTTGCTACTTGGCGATCCAGATCGCCAATGGCTTGGTCAGTCTGCTTCTTGTTTTCATCGGTTTGCTTTTGCAGAGAGCCAACCTGAGCCTGTGTCTGGTTAGCCTGGTTCTGCACGGGCGCGATGGCCTCCCGAACGTGTTTCTTCGTCGCGCACCCTACGCTCGCCAACGATAAGATTGTTAAAGCACCCACAAAAGCCGGTGTATTGCGAAGTGACATGAACTCGTTCTCCTTCTGGGGCTACAATAGCACGTCTTCGGCCAAAAGGAAAACTAATAGTACTTATGGTCTATCCGAACTACGCATTGAGTACCATAGGCAGCATCTGGCGTAGCATTGGCCGTAGTATCCGGTAAAACTTTCCGGGGAGTACCCCGTTTTGACGCGATTGACACGCGTTCGTGATCGCACTTTGGTGCGGTTTGGAGCCATCGTGCGTTAAATTGGTTTCACGTGCAAACCTACGATCTTATTGTCATCGGCTCCGGACCGGCGGGACAGCGCGCGGCCATCCAGGGCTCCAAAATGGGCAAGCGCGTGGCTCTGGTGGAGCGTCGCGAAGTGGTTGGTGGAGTCTGTGTCAATACAGGCACAATTCCCAGCAAAACCTTTCGCGAGGCGGTGCTTCATCTTTCCGGCTATTACTACCAGAACATCTACGGCGTGAATTATCGCGTCAAAGAAAAGATCACCATGGCGGACCTGGCGTTTCGCGTCCAGCATGTGATCAAGACCGAAGTAGACGTCATCCAGGCCCAGTTGTCGCGCAACAACGTCGAACTCATCAGCGGGATCGCGGGCTTTATCGATCCCCACACCTTGCGGGTGACGAACTCGCGCCAGGAACAGACGTTCAAAGCCGAATACATCGTGATCGCGACCGGTACAAAACCGGCGGAAACCGCGAAAGTGCCCATCAACGGGCGCAACATCATCGACAGCGATCAAGTGCTGGACATGCCGGAGATTCCGAAGTCCATGATCGTGGTAGGCGGCGGCGTGATCGGCGTCGAATACACCTGCATGTTCGCGGCCCTGGGCGTGCGCGTGATCCTGGTGGAAAAGCGGCCGCGCCTGCTGGAGTTCGCCGATGCCGAGATGGTGGAGGCGCTGTCCTACAACTTACGCGATCATCGCGTCACCCTGCGATTGAATGAAGAAGTGGACAGCGTGGAGGAGACCGCGGAAGGCGCCGTGGTGGCCAGACTCGAGAGCCAGAAGAAGCTGTCGGGCGACGCCTTGCTGTACGCCGTGGGCCGGCAGGGCAACATCGTCGAACTGAACCTGGAGGCGGCCGGCGTGGAGTTCGACGCGCGCGGGCGCATCAAAGTAGATTGCGAATATCGCACCGCGCAGCCGCACATTTTCGCCGTTGGCGACGTAATTGGATTTCCCAGCCTGGCGTCGGTCTCCATGGAACAAGGCCGCATCGCCGCCGCCGGTGCTTTCGGCAAGAAGCTCATATCCAACCCGGCCAGCTATCCTTACGGCATTTATACCATCCCGGAAATTTCGTTCATCGGCAAGACCGAAGAGCAACTGACCGACGAGGACGTGCCTTACGAAGTGGGCGTGGCGTACTACCGCGAGATCGCCCGAGGCCAGATCCGTGGCGACACCACCGGACGCCTGAAAATATGTTTTCATCGCGAGACCAAGCAGGTGCTGGGCGTGCACATCATCGGCGAAGGAGCTACCGAGTTGCTTCACATCGGCCAAGCAGTTATGATTCTCGGCGGCACCGTGGAATATTTTGTCGATACCGTTTTCAATTATCCGACGTTGGCCGAGTGCTACAAGGCCGCGGCATTCAACGGGCTCAACAAGCTGGCGAAATGGTGAGGGCGCTATAAAACATGGGTCGCACAATTGGGATCACCACCGCCGAGGACATCGCCACTGGGCTGGTCGATGGGCACCAGCTAGTCGGTAAACTGCGGATCTACGAGCAGGGCGCGGACGACGAACCGCTGCTCAGCTTGCCTCCCGAGGGAATCGCACAGCGTTTTGCCGATGAGATCCAGGCCGTGGCGGCCGGACGAACCGTCGACGCGATCGGTATTGGGCTGCCCGGCATCATCAACTGCGGTTTTATCGAAGAGTCGCCCAATCTTCGCCAGCTTAAGGGCGCCCACATGCAGAACATGGTCGCCGAAGCACTGCGCAATCGGGGCGTCACGGCGCCGGTTTACGTCTACAACGACGCCGACGTCCTGGCCGCGGGTCTGGCGGCAACGCACGGAAACCTGGATCGCTTCATTCGCGTGTGGACGCTCGGCATGGGCATCGGCTTCGGCGTTTATCCGCGGCGCGAAGGAGTTTGGGAAGGGGGCCACGTGGTGGTGTCGCTCGATCCGCGCGAACGCTATTGCGGCTGCGGCGGCGTCGGCCATCTGGAGGGCATCATGGGCCAGCGCGCCATGCGCCTGCGCTTCCTGGATATGGAGCCCGATGAGGTGTTCGAGAACGCGCAGAAGCGCGACCAGCGTTGTGTCGAGTTCGTCAAGCTGTGGCATCGTGCGCTGGCCGCCGCGACCGCGAATTCGATTCACCTGGCCGGCCCAGGCAAATTTTTCATCTCGGGATTCAACGCCCGGCGCCTGGATATTAACCTGCTTCATCAGTACCTTCACGAAATGGTGAAGATGAGCCCGCTGCAAAGTTACGTTTTCGAAGTGGTTCCATCGAGCGACGTAAATAGCGTCATCGGCGCGGCGGTCAGCGCGGGGCAAAACGCAGCGGCGTAAGTGGGGCGGACCCTTGGTCCTCAGCCGACCCCAGGTCGGAACTTGGAAATTTCCGACATCGTTGGACCGGCCAAGGAAGACGGTGGATTGCGGCGACAAGATGAAAGGTGTTAAAGAACTCATCCGAATAGTGAGCAAAGTTGGGGCGGAATTGCTGCGTTGGTGTTCCTTCGTGCCCCGTTTACTGATACTGGCTGGATGCTGATGGCTGGTTCAGTCGTCGTTGGCCTCGTTTGCATGGCGGGTTGCATGTGGTCAGAACCCGATCCACCGTCCAGCGAAGATTCAAGCCGGCCAAACCGCGTTTTGGAGCTACGATGAAAAGAGAATACTTACATGGCAACTCTCGATTGGTCACAATGCCCTGCAGTCGAAAGCGTACCGGATAGACGCAGCGGCGCCTGGGTGTTTCGTGATACCCGCATGCCCGTGGCGTCGGTTTTTGAAAACCTGGAAGCGGGTTCGAGCATAGAGGAAATCATCGAGCAGTTTCATGTAACGCGGGAACAGATTCAAGCCGTGCTTGAATTCGCGGCTCGCAGCCTGGACGCGCCGCCGATTCCTGTTGGCGCAGCCAATTCGATTGATGCGCATTCTCTTTGACCACGGCACCCCAAGCGGCATCGCCAAGGCGCTCTCGGGTCACGAGGTCACAGAGGCAATAGATCGCGGATGGGACCGGACTTCGAACGGCGAATTGCTAGAAGTGGCCGAGGCCTCGGGATTCGAGCTCCTATTAACGACCGACAAAGGAATTCGATATCAGCAGAATTTGCAGGGCCGAAAAATAGCCATTGTTGTGCTCGGGAACTCGACATGGCGGGTTGTGCGTCTGTATCTCGACCGCATCGCTTCGGCCGTGAACGAGGTCACACCCGGCAGTTACACTGAGGTGGACATACCGTTCAAATAAGAGATGCCGGTTTGCGCGCACCGATAACGTATGGATGAGCAATCCCGAAATAGAACCATCGGCTCCGGCGATTCTGCATCGCAGGTCCCCGAGCGATGTCGCCCTCGACATCTTGAAGGAGAAGTATCCCGATGCCCTGTTTGCTTTTGTCGCAGGCAGTTTCAATCGGGGCGAAGCGACCCTGTTTTCGGATATCGACATGGTAGTGATCTTCGGGAAGGTGGACAATGCGGGGCGTGAGTCCTTCCTTTTTGAGGACTGGCCCGTCGAAGCATTCGTCCACGATCCCGAGACGCTTCGTTACTTTTTCATGAGGTCGACGCAAAGTCCGGCGTACTATCCCTCCCTGCGATGGTGCTGGAAGGGCCAGCTGTTCCGTTCGCACATCCGATGGCGAGCGAACTCAGGACATTGGCGCGGAATGTCCTGAGCAGCCCGACGACAAAATGGGATACACACACGCTTAACGTCAAACGTCATGGGATCACTGACCTGGTTGACGATCTGCGCGATCCGCGCACGAGTCTCGAAGCTGCCACCACCATCGGTACGCTGCACGAACAACTCGGCGATTTCTACTTCCGTGCTCAAGGTTCTTGGCCCGCTTCAAAGAAACACCTACCCCGACGGCTTGCAAGGATCGATCCCGCGCTCGCCGCTCGATGGGAAGAAGCGTTTCCCGCTGCGTGGCGCGGCGAACGGAACAAACTACTGCTTCTGACTGAAGAAATCCTGAGCCCCTATGGCTGGTTTCTATTTTCGGGCCATCGGCTGGATGCGTCGCCAGATTGGAGGCGGGATGGATGAACATCAGTCGCATAACTGGCAAGTTTTCCATCATCGCCGGGAAGCCCCTAAACGGAGTTATCGGCATGTGGAAAATATCCAGTGCAAAACGGACGGACCAAATACCGCCATGCCCGCGTATCGGCCTGCAGCCGAGCCTGTCAAGCTTGTTGGTACGCTACACTCTAACTGCGAATGCGAAAGCAAATTTCTCCTGCCACCAGCGTGAGTGGCGCGATCCAGCTTCCCGGCGACAAATCCATTTCACACCGCTATGCGATGCTGGCGGCCATCGCTGAAGGCCCCACGAAAATTTCGAACTATTTGACCGGCGCCGATTGCCAATCGACACTCGCCTGTATGCGAGCGCTGGGAGCGCCCAGTGAGATCAAGGATGGCGTGCTGTGTATTCACGGCCAGGGCTTAGACGGCTTGCGCGCGCCTTCCGCCCCACTGGACGCAGGCAATTCCGGCTCGACGATTCGAATGCTCTCCGGCATCCTCGCCGCGCAACCATTCGTAACGACCATCGGCGGCGACGAATCTCTGTCGCGCCGTCCCATGGAGCGCATCATGAAGCCGCTCGCCGAAATGGGAGCGCGCATCGACGCACGCGAGAATCGGTTTCCGCCCTTGACCATCCATGGCGCCAAACTCCATCCCGTGGAGTACACACTGCCGGTGGCGAGCGCGCAGGTGAAGAGCTGCGTGCTCCTTGCGGGGTTATTCGCGGAAGGGCGCACCACCGTACATGAGCCGGTGCGCACGCGCGATCACACGGAACTGGCGTTGCGCGAATTCGGCGCCGACGTCGAAGTGGACCGGCTCTCCATCACCGTAACCGGCCGGCCGAAGCTGCAGGGTCGAGAGTTGCGCGTGCCGGGCGATCTTTCATCCGCCGCCTTTTTTCTGGTGGCCGCGCTGATCGTTCCCGAGTCAAACCTCACCATTCACGGCGTGGGACTCAACCCCACCCGTTCCGCGTTGCTCGATTTCCTGGCCGAGATGGGCGCGCAAATCAGGATACTGGATGTCACTTCATCCGGAGGCGAGCTCATCGGGGATGTTTCGATCCGCACATCCCGCATTCGAGGCGGAGTGCTCGAAAAGGCGCGCACCGCCGCTCTGATCGACGAAATCCCGGTGCTGGCCGTACTCGGCGCCGCGAGTGAAGAAGGGCTGATCGTACGCGACGCCTCCGAATTGCGCGTCAAAGAAACGGATCGCATCGCCACCATCGCCGAAAACTTCCAGCGCATGGGCCTCGCGATCACGCTTCACCAGGACGGCTTCGAAGTTCCCGGGCGCCAGAAGTTTCATGCCGCCGAACTCGATTCGTTTGGCGATCACCGGATCGCGATGGCGTTCTCTATCGCCGCGCTCGCCGCCGACGGACCGTGCACCATTCTGGGCGCGGACGCCGCCTCCGTGTCTTTCCCCGAATTTTTCGATACACTACAGCGAGTCGCCGAGTAAATCCGAAATGGCTGTCGCCGATCTAACGCTGGAAGGTTTGGTTCACGATCTGAACAACGTGTTTCAGACCATCGCGGAAAGCGCGGAGCTGTTGGAAGACGATCCCAAATGGGAGAAGCTGGCCCACACGCTGCAGCGGAGCGCGGGCCGCGGGCATCGCATCGCGCACAGTATTCTCGAAACCAATCGATCGGCCATCGAACTCGCTCCCATTATCGAAAATGCATCGCAATTTTGCCATGACTATCTGGAGTGCGCCAACCGCCTGAAGCTCGGTTTCTCTTCTGAGATCGACGCCGAGTTTCGCTTGAAGGGCGATGCGGCCGGATGGGAGCGCGTTTTCGTGAATCTCTTTCTGAATTCGGCGCAGGCCGGCGCGAAGAATATTCGGATTCGCGCCCACGGCAGCGCCATTGTGGTGAGTGACGACGGGCCCGGCATTGCGATGGAACTGCTGCCCAGAATCTTTCAGCCCCGCGTCTCGACCAAATCGATTATTTCGGGATTGGGGCTCTATGTGGTGCAATCCATCGTCGAGCAAAACGGCGGCTCCGTGACGGCTGAGAACGGCCCGAGCAGCGGCGCAATTTTCACCCTCAGCATCTAGACTCCTCATGTGGGGCGGTCCCCTCGACTGCGGACGACGCCCGCGTCGGCCTCCCCATTATCGTGTGATAGCAGAGCCGGACCGGGGGTCCGGCGCGGACGAAGGCGTCCGCCCCACTTCCGGCTAGCGCGTCTCCTCTAAGCGATACGCTTCGTCCAGGATCTCCACCACGTGCGCCACGCGCTGGCCCTGGCCAAACTTCTTCACCCCGGCTCTGAGCTGCAACATGCATCCGGGATTCGACGCCGCGATCACCGGCGCGCCTGTCGCGTTCACGCTATCCATCTTTTTCTTGAGGAGCGACATCGCCATCCCGGTGTGAACCACGTTGTAGATTCCCGCACTGCCGCAGCACAGATCCGAAAGTTGCATCTCGCGAAGCTCCAACCCGGGGATGGACGCCAGCAGTTTCCTGGGCGCGGAGCGAATCTTCTGCCCGTGCGCCAGGTGGCACGAATCCTGATAAGTCACAGTGAGTGGATGCACGCGCATCGGTGGATTCAGCTCGATGGAAGCGAGAAACTCATTCACGTCCTTCACCTGCCCCGAAAAACGCTTCGCCTTCTCCGCGTACTCCGCGTCGTGCTCTAGCAGTTCCCCATATTCCTTCAGCGTGGATCCGCACCCGCCCGCGTTAGTGATGATGGCGTCGAAGCCCCCTTCGAGTAATGCATCGATATTTCTGCGAGCCAACTGGCGCGCCTGGTCGCGAATCCCCGCGTGTACATGCAAAGCGCCGCAACACCCCTGGCCCTCCGGGATCGTTACTTCACATCCATTCTTCTGCAACACCCGCACAGTCGCTTCGTTCAAGCGCGCGAAGCTGACGTTCGCAATGCATCCTCCCAGGAACGCCACGCGATGCCGCCGCTCCCCTTCGGCCGGAAGCGTTTTGCCATAGTACGCGAAGAAGAACGGCGTTTCGATTTCCGGCGCCAACGCTTCCAACTCGCGAAGCCGAGCCGGAAGAAAGCCGGGCATGCCAACCAACCGCTTCAAACCGCTGGCCTGATAGAGGTACAACAGCCCTCCGGCCATTTCCAGGCTCAGCCTGTTCGGCAGCAACTTGCGGAAAACGAACCAGCGAATCAATCTCTCGCGCCATGGCCGCTGGATCTTGCTTTCGATTTCGGCGCGCGCCGCTTCCACCAATCGTCCATATTCCACGCCGGACGGACAGGCCGTTTCACATCCCCGGCACGCCAGGCAAAGGTCGATGTGCTCGATGTACGACGGGCTGATCGGCGCGCCGCCCGCAACCTGCACCATTTGATAGATGCGTCCGCGCGGCGAATCCATTTCGAGGTGCAACTCGCGATAGGTGGGGCATGCGTTCAAACACAGTCCGCAATGCACGCAGCGGTCGAGATCGGATTGTTTCGGTTTATCGAATGCGGTTAAATCAGATGCGGCCATACAACCTGCCGCGATTCAAAAGGCCTTGCGGATCGAACATTTCTTTGATCTTCTTCATCATCGCAAAATCGTTTCCCGGCTGAGGCCATAGCTCAATACCGTGGAGACCGCCTTTTTCACGAAAATCGGCCGGGGCGAACTCCACCACGCTCGTACCAATCGGCGCATGCCGCAAATCGGCAGCGTTGTCGAAGTAGCCATAACAAACACCCGAGCCCGCGCGAGCCGATGCGTATTCCGGCAGCGCCTCCAACACCGGGCCCACATCCGAGAGCACCGAGGAAACGCGCAGTACGGCGCCGTTTTCCCGCGTCCTGAGAAACAGCGGCGTCGCTTCGCGAATGCCGCGCCACAGCGTTTCCTCATCCGCTCCTTCCACCACGCGCATACGGGACAGCTCGCGCGAATAGCGATCCAAGAGCGAGGGACTACCACCGGCCTGGATGGCAAGTTGATAGCGGCCGGCCGACTTCACGATATCGATCGCGGCCGGCTGTAGCCTGCTCTTCAGCACTTCATCGCGCGCCGCCATGACATCGGTGACGGTGTCGAAATTTTGAACCAGCGTGCGCGTCGCGGCCGGCATCGGATACACGCGGAAGTTCAGCGTCGCGATGGCGGCCAAAGTTCCGAACGAGCCGATCATGAGCTTGCCCATGTCCAGGCCCGCGACATTCTTCACCACCATGCCCCCGGTCTGGATCAGCTTGCCTTCCAGCGTCGCAAAGGTCATGCCGATCGCCATATCGCGCGCGCTGCCATACAGCCGCCGGCGCGGTCCGCTAGTATTGGCCGCGATGATGCCGCCCATCGTGGCCTGGTCGGAAAACGGCGGATCCAGCGGGATCATTTGTCGATGCTCCGCCAAAATGCGGCTCAGTTCGCAATAGGTGATGCCGGCCCCAACGCTGATCGTCAGGTCGCGCGGTTCGTATTCCAGAACCTTGTTCAGCCCCGCGGTCGAGATCGCGACATCGTACGGCTCAATGGGGCCGCCCATCCGCGCCTTGCTGGAATTTCCAAGCAGCGCGATCTGCTGTTTTCGTGAGTTCGCCTCCGCCAGACACTGCGCGAGCTCCTCGGGGCTGGCCGGGACGATGGTCATGAATTAGCTATCGTATCAGCCGCAGTCCCAGGCGCTATCGCCTCTGCGAGAATAGACCTTCGGTGTTCATCTTCGGCCCGAGCGATCTTCTCGAACTCACGCTAGCCGCCCTGCTGGTTCTGATGGCGATTATTTCGCGCCCCTGGATTGTTCCGGCCGCGCGCAGGCTTGCCCGGAAAACCGGCTGGTGCATGCTCCTGTTGGCGCTGCTGCCTGTCGCGCTGCGGCTCGCTCTGTTGCCCCATCACCCTGTGCCCTCGCCCGATGTGTACGACGAATTCGGACACTTGCTGGTGGCCGACACGTTGCTGCACTTTCGCCTGGCGAATCCGCCGCATCCGCTGCACCAGTTCTTCGAAACGTTCTTTGTTCTGCAAACGCCCGCGTACGCGTCGATTTATCCGATCGGGCAAGGCCTCGTGTTAGCCATCGGCCGCGCCATCTTCGGTCTGCCGTGGGCCGGTGTCCTGCTGTCCACCGCCGTGCTGTGCTCGCTCTGTTATTGGATGCTGCGTGGATGGACCACACCGGAGTGGGCACTGCTCGGCGGCGTACTCGCCGTGATCGAATTCGGGCCGCTCAGCGCATGGATGGACAGCTACTGGGGCGGCTCGCTCGCGGGCGTTGCCGGATGCCTGGTGTTCGGCGCTCTTCCGCGAATCCGCGCGTCCGGCCGACTTCGCGACGGCGCGCTGCTTGGCCTGGGCCTCGCGCTGCACTGGCTCACGCGGCCCTATGAAACCATCTTCCTCGGCGTCGCTGTGTTGTTGTTCTTGCTGCCAAGTTGGCGAGCGCTCGCCAAGCCCGCCGCGGCCGCCGCGATCGTGCTGCTTCCAGCCGTCGGACTGTCCCTGCTCCAGAACAAGCGGATTACGAACAGTTGGACCATCCTTCCCTACGCTCTGAGCCGCTTTCAATACGGCGTTCCCGCCGCCTTCACCTGGCAGACGAATCCGCAGCCGCATCAAGATCTCACCCGCGAGCAGCAATTTCAATACAAGATGCAGACCTCCTTTCGCGCCAGCGGACCGGAGACCATCGCGACTTATTTGCAACGGCTCGAATATCGCGTGCGCTTCTACCGCTTCTTTTTTATCCCGCCGCTGTACGTGGTCCTGCCGTTCTTCTTCTTGAAACTCGGTGACTTTCGATTCGTGTGGGCGACGTTGACGCTCTTGTTGTTCGCGCTCGGCGTCAATTTCTATCCCTTCTTCGAAGTCCACTATCTCGGCGCACTGACGTGCCTCTTCCTACTTGTCAGCGTCACCGCGCTCGATCGTCTGAACCACGATGCCTCGCGTCTGGTCGTTTATCTGTGCCTTGCGCACTTCGTGTTCTTTTACAGCCGCAGCTTCTTCGATCGACCCGCGCCAGACCGCCGCGCGACCGTCAATCGACAACTCGCGCAAGCCCCCGGCCAACAGCTCGTATTCGTCCGCTATTGGCCGCAACACATCTTCCAGGACGAATGGGTCTACAACGCAGCGGACATCGACCACGCAAGCATCGTGTGGGCGCGCGACCTGGGCTCTTCCGAAGATCAAAAGCTTCTGCGCTATTATCCGGGCCGCACCGCCTGGCTGCTGGAGCCCGACGCGACGCCTCCGAAGCTGAGTCCTTATCACGTCGAAGTGGAGCAGCCCAAACCAGCCCCACCCCCAAACAAATCGCAGCCGCTGCGTTTCGAACAGGTGCACTAATCGATGTACATCTTCCACCTGTTCCGATCCTTCGTCCCCAGGCTCAATCCCATCGGCTTCAGCGCCAGCGACTTCATCGAAGTTTTTCTGACGCTCGTCTTTGTAGCGCTCGCGCTCGCCTGGCGTCCCTGGATCTCACCGCTTTGCCGGCGCCTGGCTCAAAAGACCGGCTGGTCGATAGCGCTGCTAGCTGTGCTTCCCGTCGCTCTCCGGCTGGCGCTGCTTCCGCAATATCCAATTCCAACGCCAAATGTTTCAGACGATTTCAGCTATCTCCTGATTGCCGATACCCTCCGGCATTTCCGCCTTGCGAATCCCACGCACTCGCTCCACCAGTTCTTCGAAACGTTCTTCGTGCTGCAGGAGCCGGCATACGCCTCGATTTTTCCGCTCGGTCAAGGCGTCGTTCTGGTCATCGGCTGGATCGTCTTCGGCCATCCCTGGGCCGGAGTCGCACTGAGCGCCGGTGCGCTCTGCGCGCTGTGCTACTGGATGCTGCGCGCCTGGACCGCGCCTGAATGGGCGCTCGCCGGTGGGCTGCTGGCCGTCATCGAGTTCGGTCCGCTCAATCAATGGATGAACAGCTATTGGGGTGGCGCCGTCTCGGCCTGTGCCGGATGCCTGGTGTTTGGGGCGCTGCCGCGGTTGCGTGGGGAGGGTCGCCTCCGCTACGCGGCGCTCCTGGGATTGGGGATTGGCATTGAGTGGCTTTGTCGTCCGTATGAGACGATCTTCCTCATTCTCAGCGTGGCGCTGTATCTGCTGCCGGCATGGCGATCGATGCTGAAGCCGGCGCTAGCCGTCACGGTCGTGCTGTTTGCTGCGGTCGCGTTATCGCTCGTGCAGAACAAGCAGATCACCGGCAGTTGGATGACGATGCCCTATCAACTCAGCCAGTACCAATACGGCGTCCCCACCACGTTTACAGTCCAGCCCATCCCCACGCCGCACCGGCCGCTGACGCGTGAGCAACAGCTCGACTACGACACGCAATCGGAAGTTCACGGCCCCGGCACTGATACTTTCGCTAGCTACTGGAAGCGTTGGGCCAGCCGCTTGCCTTTCTATCGCTTTTTCTTTCTCGCGCCGTTGTTCCTTGTGCTGCCCGCGTATTTCCTGCGCTTACGGGAATATCGATTTGCCTGGGTCATTTTGACCATCTTCGTCTTCAGCCTGGGAACCAATTTCTATCCGTACTTTTACTCCCACTACATTGCCGCATTAACTTGTTTGTTTGTATTGATCGGTGTTGCCGGACTGGAACGACTCAGTCATTGGAATCGAGAGGCCGCGCACATTCTTGTATTTCTCTGTGTGGCGCATTTCCTGTTCTGGTATGGACTGCACGCCTCCCGCGATGAACGACTCTACGCCGCGATGACACCCTTCGAAACCGGGGACGCCATCAATCACGGCGACCCCGAGGGACGCATCGCGATCCGCCGCCAACTCGAAGCCGCGCCCGGCCAGCAGTTGGTTTTCGTGCGCTACTGGCCCCAGCACCGGTTTCAGGAGTGGGTCCACAATGCGGCTGACATCGATCATGCCCGCATTGTCTGGGCGCGCGACCTGGACCCGGACGAAAATCGAAAGCTGCTGCGCTACTATCCGGATCGCACTGCATGGCTGCTCGAGCCGGACGCGCACCCGCCTCGTCTGCGCCCCTACCCACGCTGATTTACCATCCGGTCTGCTCCATCCGCTCCAGAATTACGGCGCTATAGTCATTCATCTGCGCGGGTTTTCGCTTGAGCGGCGCGGGAATGATGGCGGCCAATCGCGCGGCTTGCTCGCGCGTCAGATCCGAAGCATGGCTGTGATAGTAGCGCTCCGATGCGGCCTCAGCCCCGTAGACGCCCGGCCCCCACTCGATCACATTCAGGTACAACTCCAGAATCCTGTCCTTGGTCAGCACCGCCTCCACCACAGGCACCAGCGACGACTCCACGCCTTTACGAACAAAAGAGCGTTCAGTTGTTAGAAACAGATTTTTGACCAATTGTTGCGTGATTGTCGATCCGCCGCGCCCCACACGCTGCCGCTTGACATCGTCCTCCAAAACTTTTTGCATCTCAATCCAATCGAATCCATGATGCTTGCGGAATCGGCCATCTTCCGCGGCCACCACGGCATGCTGCAGATTGGGCGAAATCTCCGCAAGGGGAACGAATTCGTAATGCTTCCTGTAAGGGCGATGGGCCCGTAACGCTTGCACTCGACGCTCCATCTGAACGGCCGTGGTCCAAGGATCGGTCCAGCGCAACAAGAAGATTCCGGCGGCGCACAATGCATAAAACCCAACGATCAGCGACACCACCCAAATGACGACCGCCCGCAGCAGCCTTGGCCTCTTTTTCATTTCTCTACTGCTATCATCGGACTTCCGCCATGTCCACCGTTTCCTATCTCGAGTGCAGCGTCTGCGGCCAACGGCGCGAGGCCGGCCAGGTTCACACACTGTGCGAATGCGGCGGTCCGCTTCTAGTCCGCTACGATCTCGAAAAAGTTCGCGCAACCTGGAAGCGTGAATCGCTCTCTAGCGCGCCGCCGTCGATGTGGCGCTACGCTCCGCTGCTTCCCGTCTGCGATCCCGCGCACATCGTCTCGCTCGGCGAAGGTATGACGCCGCTGCTGAAGGCGGCCGCACTCGGCGCCAGCCTGGGAGCCAACGATCTTTGGGTGAAAGACGAAGGCGTAAATCCCACCGGATCCTTCAAAGCGCGCGGCCTCTCGTGCGCCCTCTCGATGTGCGTGGAGCTTGGGCTGCGCAAGGTGGCCATTGCATCCGCCGGCAATGCCGGAAGCGCGCTCGCAGGCTACGCCGCCGCGGCCGGAATCGAAGCGCACGTCTTCATGCCGCGCGATGTTCCTCAGTCCAACTACACTGAATGCCGCGCCTACGGAGCGCACGTCACACTGGTTGACGGGCTCATCAGCGACTGTGCGCGGCTCATCGCCGAGCGCAAGGACGCCGCGGGCTGGTTCGATATCAGCACGCTCAAAGAGCCGTATCGCATCGAAGGCAAGAAGACCATGGGGTTCGAAGTTGCCGAGCAATTCGGCTTTGCCTTGCCCGGAGCCATTTTCTATCCCACCGGCGGCGGGGTCGGCTTGATCGGAATGTGGAAGGCTTTTGACGAGATGGAAGCGCTGGGTTGGATCGGCAGTCGGCGCCCGAAAATGATCGCCGTGCAAGCGGCCGGTTGCCAGCCGGTGGTGCGCGCGTTCGAGCGCGGTGAGTTGAAGAGTACGTTTTGGGAAAATGCGCAAACGGTTGCCGCCGGCTTGCGTGTCCCCAAGCCGCTGGGAGACGCTCTCTCGCTGGCGGCCATTCGCGCCAGCGGCGGAACCGCCGTCGCCGTCAGCGACGAAGAGCTTCTCGATGCGAGCATTGGGCTCGCCGGCGCCACCGGCATTTTCCCCGCGCCCGAAGGAGGTGCGTGCGTAGCCGCGCTAAAAGTGCTCCTGGCCAACGGTTTTCTTAAGCCGGACGAGCGTATTGTGCTTTACAACACCGGCACCGGATTGAAATACCTGGAAGCATTTTCCACCCGATTTCCCAGAACTAACCGCTCTGAGCAGGACAAACTCGGCGGTTTGATCACTCCGCGATAGAGTCGATTAAGACCACCCGCTTTTTGACACTGTGTTTGACTTTTGGCAAACTAGAGTGGTGTATTGGGAGTCAGCCTTTCTCCCGGCTTCGGCCCTGCCGGCGTTTCGAGTCCGCGGTCGCGAACCTGCCTCTTCAGATGCCCTCTCAAGAAATGATGCCAAGGAGTCTTGTCAATGAAACTATTTGTGGGGAATCTACCCTATGCGGCTACTGAAGCCGACCTAACGGATTTCTTCTCGCAAGCGGGCGTGGCCGTCGATAGCGTGAACGTAATGCGCGATCGTTTCACCGGCGAGGCTCGCGGATTCGGGTTCGTTGAGATCAATGACGACACCGCCGCTAACCGCGCGATTGAGGCTTGCAATGGCCGCGACCTGATGGGCCGCGCACTCGTGGTCAACGAAGCCCGTCCCATGGTTCCCCGCGAAGGCGGCGGTGGCGGCGGTGGACGTCCTGGAGGCGGCGGCGGACGCGAGCGCCGTGGTGGCGGACGTCCGGGCCGCTAAGACCGAGCTCATCCTTCGAGCATTTTTGCGATAGCGTCCGCGTCGTTCGGTACCACTACCGGTCGATTGCCTAGCTTTGCGTCTATCTTCCGGCCATCGGGATCTTGCAGTTCGCCCGTGTGATAGCGATAAATGTAGTCCGGATCTTTCAGCACATTCCCCGTAAGAACCGCAACCACGTCTTCGTCCGCGCGAATCGTTCCCGCTGCGGTGAGCTTTCGAATTCCCGCCAGCGTCGCGGCGGAAGCCGGTTCGCAGCCGATGCCGCATTGTCCGATCACCGCCTTGGCGTCGGCAATTTCCTGCTCGCTCACTTTCTCCACCGTGCCGTTGGTCACCGTCACTTCATGCAGCGCCTTGGGCCAGGAAACCGGATCGCCGATCTTGATTGCAGTGGCCAACGTATGCGGGTCGGCAACGGCGTGGAATTCGCCTTTCGTTTTCATGAATTCGTAGAACGGCGCCGCGCCTTCCGCCTGGATCACCGCCAGCCTCGGGAGCTTGTGGATGAATCTGAACCGGCACAATTCGCGCAATGCTTTGCCAAATGCCGACGTGTTGCCGAGATTGCCGCCGGGCAGCACTATCCAATCGGGCGGATTCCAATCGCGCTGGTCCAGCATTTCGAAAATAATTGTCTTCTGCCCTTCGATGCGAAATGGGTTGATCGAATTGAGCAGATAAATGCCGAGCCGGTCGGCCAGCACGCGCACCAGCGCGAGGATTTGATCGAAATTGGCCTCTACCTGAAATGTACGCGCGCCATATTCCAAGGCCTGCGCCAGCTTGCCGTACGAAATATTGCCGTGCGGGATGAAGACAATGGCGTCCAGCCCCGCGGCGCTCGCATAGGCCGCCATCGACGCCGACGTGTTGCCGGTGGAGACGCACGCAACACGTTGCCGGTCTAGCCGGATCGCCTGCGTAACACCGCACGTCATGCCGTTGTCCTTGAACGATCCGGTGGGGTTGAAGCCCTGATGTTTAAACGTCAGGCGATCCAGTCCACCGTAGCGCGCCGCGCGCGGCGCATCCAGCATTGGCGTGTTGCCCTCACGCAATGAAACCACTTGATGATGATGGCCGTCGAATGGTAGCAGCTCCCGGTAGCGCCATACGCCGCTCTGTTCGAGCAAATCGTTCGATGTGCGCCGCGTGCGCCAGATCTTTTTCCATGCCTCCGCTTCCACGGGTTGCTCAGCGAAAACTACTTCGAGCAGGCCTCCACAATCGGGGCAATTGTAGATTGCTTCGTCGATCGGGAAACGCGCGCGGCAATGCTGCTCGAAACACGCCAACTCAGCTAGCATGATTAAAGTATCCCCAATATGGTCTCGGTTTGTCTTGAGAATGGCAAGGTTTTGGTGCGCCAGCAGGCGCGGCCGCGGCGTCCCGAAGGATTCGCACTGATCCGCCTGCTCTATGGCGGAATCTGCAACACCGATATTGAGCTGCAGCGCGGCTACTACGGCTTCCGAGGCACGCCAGGTCACGAGTTTGTAGGTGAGGTTTTGGAGGCCGACGACCAGAGCTGGGTGGGCGAACGAGTGGTCGGCGAAATCAATCTGGCCTGCGGAAAATGCGCGTGGTGTAAGCGCGGACTCGGACGCCATTGTCCCACCCGCACCGTGCTTGGAATCGTGAAACAGCCAGGCGCGTTTCGCGAATTCCTGACGCTGCCCGAGCGAAATCTGCGGCGAGTGCCGCGCGAGATTCCGTCTGAGGAAGCTGTCTTCGTCGAACCGCTGGCCGCGGCCTGCGAAATATTGGACCAGGTGCGCATCCCTCGCGGAGTGCCGGTGGCGGTGCTCGGCGACGGTAAACTAGGGTTGCTTGCAAGCCAAGTCTTACAAGCGCACGGCGCACAAGTTCACCAGTATGGCCGCCACAAAGAAAAGCTGCGGATCGCCGAGCAGGCGGGCGTCAGCACCGAAATCGCAAAGAAGCTGCCAGTGGCCAGGTACGAATTCGTAGTGGAGGCCACGGGATCGGGCGAAGGCCTGCGGCAAGCCGTGCAGATGACGCAGCCGCGCGGGACCGTGATCATGAAATCGACCGTTCACGGATTAGTGCCGCTCGATTCGGCGCCCGTGATCGTCAACGAAATCACGCTGGTGGGCTCGCGTTGCGGCCGCTTTGAGCCCGCGCTCCGGCTGCTCGCCAGGCGCAAGGTCCGCGTGGATGCGATGATATCGGAGGTGCTGCCATTGAAGAGTGCGCCTCGGGCATTTAGAGAAGCGGCCAAGCCAGGAGTGTTGAAGGTTCTGCTTCATGCTTAAATTCCGAATCGTATGCGGCTGGTTAGCCGCTGTCCTGACCGCTGCCGCGCAGACTCCGGTATACACCTATCAAGTGATCCACACGTATCCCCACGATCCCAATGCTTTCACGGAAGGTTTGGAGTATCGAGCGGGATTTCTGTATGAGAGCACCGGGCTAAAAGGCCGCTCGTGGCTGCGCAGGGAAAAGCTTGAAACCGGCCAGGTATTGCAGCAGATCGATCTGGATCCCCAATATTTCGGCGAGGGAATCACGGTTTTGAACCAGCAGATCGTACAACTCACATACCAGACCGAAATTGGATTCGTGTATGACCAATCCAGCTTTCGTCTGAAGCGAACATATAATTATCAAGGCGAAGGCTGGTCGCTCACCAACGATGGCCAGAACATTTACATGGACGATGGCAGCGCGCAGATTCGCATTTGGGATCCCATCACGCTGCAAGAGAAGCGCCGCATCACGGTTCACGATAACGGCCGGCCGGTCACAAATGTGAATGAGCTGGAATGGGTGCGCGGCGAACTCTATGCGAACATCTGGCAGAGCGATCGCATCGCGCGCATCTCGCCGGTGGATGGCAGGGTGCTGGGATGGATCGACATGGCGGGGATTTTGCCGGCCGCCGATCGCACCGAGCAGGTAGATGTTTTAAACGGAATCGCCTACGATGCTTTGGGCGACCGGCTGTTCGTCACCGGAAAGCTTTGGCCCAAGCTGTTCGAAATCAAAGTAGTGCCGGTTCATCGCAAGAACCGGTGAACCCGATCCTTCAGTTTTGCGTACCAGGAGCTTTTCGCGCCGGTTTGGTCCGCCACCGGCGTGCTGGACGCTAACTTCGTCGCTTCCGTTTTCGCCCCTGGATCGTAAAGCTCCCGGTTCACCATGTGAATTCGATAACTGTCGAAAGAATAGGTTTTTCGATACAAATGCCCATCCACGCCTTCCACCACCACCGAGAAGCTCGGCGTCGAGCCGGAATTGATCACTCGAACCGGATAGTGTCCAACCACGTTTCGCTCGATATAAGCCGTCTCATAACGATGATGCCTCAAGCTCCACACAAACACCCGAAAGCTGTCGAACTCGTACGGCTGGCCGCCTTTCACGATGGTGGTCCAGAGCCAGTTATTTTTCAAGGAGCCGTCATCATTTACCTGACCCAGCGGGAAATAGGAAGTAATGCGATGGCCCTCCGCATATTGCGCCACCTCGTCGGGAATCGCCATGCTCAGCGCACGCGTGAGCACCCATCCCACTTTTCCGTCGGAAGTTCGCACCAGATTCCAGTCATCCATCGGGACTTCCACCGGAACAGGCGGAGGACCAGCGGCGGCCGGTGCGGGATCGGGCTCGGATTTCGGTACGGAAAGCGCCACCCAATTGCTCGGCGGCTTCGGCGCGGGCGGTCGAGGCGGCGGCTTGATCCGGGCCGGGGTGGAGCTGGGCTTGGCCTTCTTGCGAATGGGAGCCGGCTTTACCGGCATCTGCATTAGAGCTTCATCCTTCTGCACTCGCGGAGTCAGCCTGTGCCCAATCACATCGACCTTGCCGTTCTCGGGAACCTGTCCGAAGCTCGGAGAAGTCCGGCTGGGCTCGGTGTGCATGTTCAGCGACTCGTACACCGTGGCCATTCCTTGCGACTGATCGCGCGAAGCATTCTGCGCCATGTCACGAAGCGCGGCCATTTGTTCAGGAGTGAGAAGCTGCCGCAAATCCGTCCAACCCTCCGCGCCTTGCTCGGTGCGAACCTTCACCAGCCGGTGCCGGTACTCGACGATCGAAAGTTTGTCGCCGTGCTTGACGGTGGCGGAGATGGCCGACTTCAGCGCCAGTTCCCGGCGCAGGTTTAGAGTGCTGGGGCCGACGTATGCCTCGCCGATAGAGGCGACGGGGCGCGGCTTATCGGAACAGGAAACCAGGAAAGCTACCAGGCAAAAACCCAGCGAGAGAAGAAGTACAGCGCGAGTCAATGTCACGAGCTATTGCTGCTGTTGCTAGTGTATCAGTAATGGCCGAGGAAACCGCTCGCACGCAAATCGAATTTTATTGCCCGCGCTGTCACACGGCGGTAACCGATCCGCTGGCGTGCGGCGATTGCTCCGCGATCATTTGCAGGAAATGTGGGGCGCCGCTGGAGCGAATCGACGAACTGGGAATCGGCTAGGGGACCCAAACGCGCAGGAACTTCACCGGATCTGCGGGTTCGATATCGAACGGCTGGCCGCCGGGAGGGATCAGCCAAGCTTCGCCTTCGCGAAACTTCTGGCCGGCGATGCTGCCCATGCCGCTGATGAAAATCACGATGTGGAAGCGCTCCCGCTCCGGCTTGTACAACAACTTCGAGGCAGTGCGGTCAAGTTCGGTGTGGAAATATTGGCAGTCGATGGGAAGCATCACGGATTTGGCTGAGGCGGCTTCCGTGGATGCAACTTGAACCGCCTTGTCCAAGTGCAGTTCGCGCGGGCGGCCGTAGTCGTAGAGCCGGTAGGTGACGTCGGAATGTTGCTGAATTTCGCAGATAGCGAGGCCGCCGCCGATGGCATGGACCGTGCCGGCCGGGATGAAAAACGCATCGCCCGCCTGAACTTCCAGCCAGTTCAGCAATTGCTCAATCTCACCGCTGATGGAGGCTTCGCGCAATCGTTCGCGGCTGATGGATTCGCGAAAGCCGACGGCGATGCGCGCACCCGGGTCGGCGCGCATCACATACCACATTTCGGTTTTCCCGCGAGAATTTTCGTGCGTCCCGGCGAAGTCGTCATCAGGATGGACCTGCACCGACAGACGCTCGGAGGTGAATACGAACTTCACCAGCAACGGAAGATCGGCGTCGAACCAAACTTCACCGATCTTTTTTTCAGACGGCGGAAACCAGGGTAAAAGATCGTTGGCGCCCCACACTTTTTCCAGGAACCTGGTGGGCAGCCGGACGGGGCCGTTATCGCTCACGGATAAAGCGGTCGATCCGATCGAGGCCGCGCTCCAGTTCTTTCATCGAGGTGGCATACGAGATGCGGACGTGTTCGGTAGTTCCAAACGCCTCGCCCGGCACCACCGCCACATGCGCCTCAGACAGAAGTTTCTCTGAGAACTGCAGCGCCGACGTAATGCCGTTGCGGAAGCCGACGGAGATATTGGGATAGGCGTAAAACGCTCCGCGCGGCTCGGCAATCTTTACTCCTGGAATCGCCCGCAGGCGCTGAACGACGAAGTCGCGCCGCTTGCGATATTCGGCGAGCATGATGGGGATGGAATCCTGCGGTCCGCGCAACGCTTCAATGGCCGCCTTTTGCGAAATCGACGTTGGGTTGGACGTGGTGTGGCTCTGCAACTTCAGCATGGCGTCGATGAGCGGCTTGGGCGCCAGCGCGAACCCGACGCGCCAGCCGGTCATGGCGTAAGTCTTCGAAAGCGAGCCGGCAATCACGACGTTCTCTTTCGCGCCGGGCAGCGCCGCGATGGAGAAGGGCTCACTATCGTACAGAAAGCGGCAGTAGCATTCGTCCGTCATCAACTGGACGCCGCGCTTCACCGCCAGATGATAGATCTTCTCGAAATCTTCACGGCTCAAAACGCCGCCGCTGGGATTGCAGGGAGAGTTGATGATGATCAGCTTGGTCTTGTTGGTGATTTTCCGCGCGATATCTTCGGCAGTATACGTGAATCCGTTGGCCTCGTCGCTTTCGACAAAGACGCACTTGCCGCCCGCATAATTCACGACATCTTTGTAAGTGACCCAATAGGGAACCGGGATGACCACTTCATCGCCGTCCTCAATGAGCGCCTGCATCAAATTGAAAATCGCGTGTTTACCGCCGACGGTTACCAGGCACTCGGCGGGTGTATAAGAGGTACCGTAGTCGTCATGATGGCGCGCGCAAATGGCCTGCTTGATTTCGACCGTTCCGCCGGTGGGGGTGTACTTGGTGAAGTTGGCTTCGATGGCGGCGATGGCGGCCTTCTTGATGTTGTCGGGCGTCGGGAAGTCGGGCTCGCCGGCGCCAAAATCCACGATGTCGACGCCTTCGCGGCGCAGCTTGTCGGCATCGGCGGCGACTTTCATTGTCGAGGACTCGCTGATGAGCGAGATGCGGTGGGCTAGGTTCAGTGTTGCTGTCATGAAAGAGTTAGGCTTCTCCAGTTTCTTTGGGTCCAGTTTCTTCGAGGAGTCTTCTCTTTAGTCTACCCTCGATGGAGGGCGGCACGAGCCCCCCGATGTTTCCTCCCAGCCGGATTACTTCCTTCACCAGCCGCGAGCTGATGAACGAGTGAGCCTCGCCGGCCATTAAAAACACGGTTTCGATTTCGGGGCGCAGCCTGCGATTCATCAGCGCCATCTGGAGTTCGTATTCGTAGTCCGACACGGCGCGAATACCGCGCAGGATGACGCTGGCGCCGCACTCGGCGGCGTAATCCACCAGCAGGCCGCCGAAGGAGCCGACTTCGACGTTCGGAAGGTCGCGCGCCACTTCGCGCAACATTTCGATTCGCTCTTCCAGACCAAACAACGGGCGCTTTTCATCGTTGCGGAGAATGGCGACGATGAGGCGGTCGAACAAGGCCGATCCGCGCTGGATCAAATCCAGGTGGCCGTTCGTGATGGGGTCGAAGGAACCGGGGTAAATGGCCACGACCGTGGCGGGTTTGGGTCTCAAGGGGGCAGTGTATCAGATTGAGGAAACACTCCAGATGAAGGGACATTGCAGTCATGGAATAAATATTCCAATCGCGAAGCCGGCGCCCGAAATTCGACGGATAAGCCAATGGCGGGAAAGGAGATGGCGCATCAGGCCTATTTTTGCGCGCGAGTGACGTTTTTTTTCGAAAAGAGGGCGAACTTCCGGCGAAGGGGAGAGGCGGCCGTCGCGAGGCATTCGGTTCGAAAATAACGGCGAGCATGGAAGAGAGGGCAGGTCGAAAAGTGGAAGTAGTTGGGTCCAAGCGAGAAGCGGGCGGGAGAATGCGGTGACTCGACGACCCCGTTTTGCGAACGGTCAGATTTTGAATGAGCGCGCAAGATCTGGGGGGTGAGGTGTTCGGGCAGAGCATGGCCCTGAGCTTACGGAGATCGTAACGTAGCGCATGCCGCCAACCGAGCGTCTGGCGGAACAGCAACGGATTTTGTCCGAGCAGGTCGTGAGCGATGCGGTTCCTGGCCCTGGATTTTCGCGAAGCCGTTGCCACGCACGATACGGATGGCATGCTCCCTTGGATTCGCACCGCAACGCAGTCCGGCATCGGCCTCTGGTTCGATTCGAGTTCGGCTTGAAAGGACTTCCACGCGGTCATCGTCAAACGCCAGATGTATGGCCGCGCTGGGTTCCATCTACCGCAAGCACGAGTCTGCCGCACCAAGCAATGGCGCCCTGAACTGCACCGAAAGTGCGGAAGATCCCATTCTCGTTCGGCGGCGACATACCCTTGCAGGCTCTTGACTTCGCTGCTTCTGTTTCGCTAGCGTGAGGATTCCACATGTCTTCTATCGACGTTCCCGTAGAGCGTGGCGGCTTCGGACAAACAGCCCGCCGCGACGCTTGGTGGATTTATCCCCTCCTCACTTTTCTGGGCCTGGCGGGCTTCCTGGTTTATTCCGGTTGGGCAGCCTTCCAGGGCAACCATTACAGCTACGGTCCTTACCTCTCTCCGATGTATTCGCCGCTGATCTTTGGCCATCCGGGCGAGGACTCCTGGTTTGGCGCCATGCCTGCCTTTATCCCCGGTTTCGTCACGGTGTCGATGCTGGTTTTGTGGATGCCGGGCGGCTTCCGCATCACTTGTTATTACTATCGCGGCGCTTACTATAAGGCCTTCTGGGCCGATCCGATCAGTTGCACGGTGGGCGAGCCGCGCAAGACGTACTGGGGCGAGCGCTACTTCCCGCTGATCGTTCAAAACATCCACCGCTACTTCCTCTACCTGGCGCTCCTGTTTCTGCTGGTGCTGGCGCACGACGCCTGGAAAGCCGCGTGGTTCAATGGCAAGTTCGGCATTGGCGTCGGCACCTTGGTGCTGTTGCTCAATTTCATCCTGCTGAGCTGCTACACGCTGGGCTGTCATTCGCTCCGGCACCTGGTGGGCGGCATGTTCGATGTGCTCTCGCGCCGTCCGATCCGCAAGAACGCGTACGATTGCGTGAGCTGTCTGAATCGCCGCCACATGCTGTTTGCGTGGATGAGCCTCTTCTGGGTCGCCTTCTCCGATCTGTACGTAAGGATGTGCTCCATGGGCATCTGGACGGATTGGAGAATCATCTGATGGCGGCGGAATACCAAACCTTCGAACACGATGTGCTGGTGATCGGCGCGGGTGGCGCGGGATTGCGCGCCGCGATTGAAGCGTCGGCCGGAGGCGTCAAAGTTGGAGTGGTCAGCAAATCGCTGCTCGGCAAAGCCCACACCGTGATGGCGGAAGGCGGCATGGCGGCGTCGATGGGCAACGTGGACGATCGCGACAACTGGCGCGTCCATTTCTCCGACACCATGCGCGGCGGACAGTATTTGAACTATCCCCGCATGGCCGAACTTCATGCCAAGGAAGCCGCCGACCGAGTGCGTGAACTCGAGGCCTGGGGCGCGCTCTTCGATCGCACCAAAGACGGAAAAATTCTGCAGCGCAACTTCGGCGGCCACCGTTATCCGCGGCTGGCGCACGTGGGCGATCGCACCGGCTTGGAGATGATCCGCACCTTGCAGGATCATGGCATCCACCAGGGCATCGATTTTCACATGGAGTGTACGGTCATTACGCTGCTGGTGAATGCCGGCCGCGTGGTGGGCGCGTTTGGGTATGACCGCGAGCGCGGCCGCTACAAACTCTTTCATGCCAAGGCCGTGGTGCTGGCGACGGGCGGCATCGGACGCGCGTACAAGATCACCAGCAACAGTTGGGAATACACCGGCGATGGCCACTCCCTGGCGTATCACGCCGGCGCGACGCTGCTCGGCATGGAGTTCGTGCAATTCCATCCCACCGGAATGGTTTGGCCACCCAGCGTGCGCGGCATTCTGGTGACGGAAGGCGTGCGCGGCGAGGGCGGCGTTCTGCTGAACAACCAGGGCAAGCGATTCATGTTCGCCGATATTCCGGCGAACTACAAGAGTTCGACCGCCGACAATCCCGAGGAAGGCTGGCGCTATACGCAGGGCGACAAAAACGCGCGGCGTCCGCCCGAGTTGCTGACGCGCGATCACGTGGCGCGCTGCATCGTGCGTGAAGTGCGCGAAGGCCGCGGCAGTCCGCACGGCGGGGTCTATCTGGACATCGCCTGGATCAAGGAGAAGCTGCCCAACGCCGCCGAGCACATCAAGAAGAAACTGCCCAGCATGTATCACCAGTTCAAGCAGCTCGGCGACATCGACATCACCAAAGACCCCATGGAGATCGGACCGACCACGCACTACATGATGGGCGGCGTGCGCGTGGATGCCGATACGCAAATGTCGGACGTGGAGGGCCTGTTCGCCGCGGGAGAATGCGGCGCCGGATTGCACGGTGCGAATCGGCTAGGCGGGAATTCGCTCTCCGATCTGGTGGTCTTCGGCAAGCGCGCTGGCGAGTATGCCGCGAAGTTCGCGAAAGACCACACCGCGGGCGCGGTCGA
>Ga0182024_10003703_pt1 | contig 36075 bp, 31 predicted proteins | sample P32metaG_FD_120480 | JGI IMG/M metagenome (GOLD analysis project Ga0182024, IMG submission 120480) | Permafrost microbial communities from Stordalen Mire, Sweden - P3-2 metaG (Illumina Assembly) | ecosystem: Environmental > Terrestrial > Soil > Wetlands > Permafrost | place: Sweden: Stordalen...
CAGCAGTAAAGATATTCGTTTCAGGGAGTGATACCGCCTGCAGTGTCAGTGATCAGGCTGTTTGGTTCTCAAGCGATATAGAGATTCTCACACGCTCGCAAATCGCACTTCCAGTCATGCTTTCGGCACTCTTTGCCACAGAGTGCCGCTTGGATCATCGACTTCTACATAGCAGGGTGACTTAAGTTTGCGTGTCCAGATAACCAAGTTGACTCCAGCGGCGTCCTGATTGGATGGAAATCGAATTCCCTGCAGCCCGGAAATTCCGTAAGCAACAGTTGCGAGCGTGTGTGTCGGAATTTCGAGTCCCTTGATCATCAATTCTTTCCAAGGGCAAAAAAGATCAACTTCTGTGAGTGCAAGTGCTTTCATGACGGACGCATCGGTCAGATCTAGTACGTGCAGAAGTCTCACCCTGACTGAAATTGTGACCGTAGCAGGTATTGCCGGACGGGTGGCAACATGCGCAAAGAGTGAGGCAGCCAGAGCATTACCCTCGTATAAAGTTGTTTGGGGCGATTCTGCAACATAGAGAGCCGGCGGTCCACCGATAGGCGTGAACCGCTGTCCGGACATCCCTGGTCCTAAGCTCCACAGTGGTTGGGGCGGATCAAGTTTGTAGAGGGCACCGGCAGGAATTGAGCGGTAGAAGATGCCTTCAATTGGAGGAGTTGTTAGCTTCGCGAGCAGGGCCCGGAGCTTGACTTTTTCGTGCATTATTCGGGCAACCCTAGAACAGCATCCTCAAGCCAATCGGCAAGCATGTCTATCTTTCCGTCTCTGATGACGGCAACGGGAGTGTCACCTAATGGCTTAGCTTTGGTGTTAAGCCATATCTTGAATGTACGAATTGCATTCTTTTCACCGAGAATGTGTTTAACTGCAGAGACAACCCGCTCGTATGGATACAGGGTTTCTTGCAGGCTCTCAGAATCCGGAGTCTTATGTACAGAAGTATGCGGACGTCCAAGTATGCGCGCAAATTCATTCAGCGACAGACCAAAGAAGTTAGCAATCTGACTGGCATCAAGACGGCCAGAGTCTTCGTTGCGTAAGTCCGGAGCAGATAGCAGCTTTAGCCTGGTGACCGGTTGGACAGGTTTTTTTCGTGAAACTTGGCTTGCCCAAAACGAGTGCAATTTGTGCACACGGGCTTTCAGTTCATAGGCATTGACCGGGATGCGAACAAAGTCCACAAGTGGATCATGGAGTGCTACATCGTCAGGAAATTTCTCTTCAACGATAAGGATGAGGGGAATAGACAGTGTGCGCAGCCTGCTGATCAACTCATTTGCCGGCCCTGCTGGCAGCGGAAAATGCAACAGGACAATGTCTGGTGTAGTGGTTTGCATCGATTTTAGAAACAGTTCTAGTGAACGAAAGCTAGACAATTCAAGGTCGGCAGCCTCCTGCACATCCTTTCGCAACCAATCATCTGAATCTAAAGCGAGAGCTTTGTACGTCATAATCCACCTTCCAATACCATACGCCAATCATACACCCTTCATCCACCATTTATGCGCCTGGGATTGAGACGCTCCCCTCCCATCAATGGTGCCGAAGAATCATATGTAGCTTTGATTTCAGGCTTTCTCGATTTTTTCGTACTCGTCTTTGGCAAGATTAGCTTTGGCCTGCTGTAAGAGCTTGCGAGCCTTGTTCTTGTGACCGGCTCTGGTGGCTGCGTCTATTAACTTGCTATAGGCGTGGGCGTTGTTGCAATGCAAGAAAATGCGTTTTGCAATTTCGTCTGCTTGCAGCTCCTTTTTTGCACCGAGGGCAAGTTCGAATACTTTTGCTCCTTCATCTGCGATCCGGATCTTCAAGTAGTCGGTCATTGAACCAGATGCATTTTTGCGCCGTTTGCCTGGGAAAAGGGCGGCTTCTTCGTAATGAAAGATCTGAAACATGAAGTTGTTGCCAAAATCATCCAGATATTCGCACGGTATCTCATAGCGTTTCTGTGCCAATAGCCTGTCAAAATTTGAGTCGATAATTTCCTCTCTTAGTGATTCGTCTAAGCGCCCAGAGTCTTGAAGCTCATTCATGAGTGCAAGCTCTCTATCCTTCTCATTTAAATAGGCGTTGAGAGATAGCCATTCCGCCACTACATCGAAGTTTGTTTCTCCACCTCGGATCAGTTCTTCTCTGGCATTGCGTCTGAGCTCAAGTGCTGTTTTGGCGGGTGGGTATTTCTCACCCAGCATTGCTATTTCACCGGGAATGTATGAAAGCCGCACTCCGCCCCAGCCATCAACAGCCAGGCTATTATCAAAGGCAAATAGATAACACTCCAGGGCGCCTGCATGGTCTTCCGTCCTGACCAGTTCACGCGCTCTTTCAAAATTTTGCTGCGCTTCCTGGGCTAACTGGAGCCTGTTCTCGTCGCAGCTGCTGTAAGGCTTAGTCACTCTCAAAACCTGGCGATGTCCACCCTATATAATATCCCGTATGGATGAAGGACTGCCCGAAAAGATAAAAGAGCGCGTAGCTCCGCAAAGTCGGCTCGATGTGGAAAGACACGTCATGAGTGAGTATGGAGCCGCGCGAAAGCTTCTAAAAGACGGATTCTTCAAAGAAGCTCTCAGGAAATTTAAATGGGTTTTTGCAAATGACTCTAGTCCCTTGTTTTTGATGCCCACCGAAATCGTCAAACTTACTAAAAATTATCCCCCAGCTGGCGCCGTAATCAAACGATGGCGCAATGACAAAGAAAGATTGGTCATTGCACAAAAAGCTGATCGAACGTTGATTCGCCAATGGGTTACTCTAAACTCCTGTCTGGGCGAAAAGGATCGAACCAGCGATGTGTTTTTGAAATTGGAAGCAGCTGGCGCCGCTGAAGAGTTGCTCCATTCCATTCTCTACCACATCTGGCAGAGAATGGCTCGGGCCAAAAAATACGATCAGCTTAGAAGTTACTTGCCGACACTAGGTTTTCATTTGCTCCTGCATGCTGTCGAATACGACAGTGCCATGTTGTTTCCCGGTCATGGAAAAATGACTAAACAACAACTGCGGGAGGATATCAAAATGAACAAGGATTATCTTTTGAAATACGGACCGATTAGCTATGAAGTTGCCCTTGGCGTTGGAGAGAACCATGTAGCGAGTGAGTTCGCCAAGAAAATTCTTGCTCTTGAAACCAGCGATCGCGTGTACGCAAGCCTGATTAATGGAGCCATCCGTGCACGCGCTTATCCTGAGGCAGCAGCCATGTTTAATGAGGCGAAGGAGAAATTTTCTCTGCGGCGACTGAGAAATTCTTCCAAAGCGCTTAAAGCGATGCCTAAGTCGCAGCTTGCTCGTGTTTGCCCGTAGAACGTAAGCACTCTCAAGTTACGAAATTCTACCCCAGGAAGAACTAGGAAGAGCCTGCTGGAGCACCTGATGGGGACGAAGGCGCTGATGGAGCTGGTGGTGCGCCTGCTGGAGCGCCAAGTTTGAGAAGAAGTTTGTACATTCTTTCCACTCCGGCATTCAAAAATTTGATCGGCACACGTTCATTTTTTCCATGCACCGTGCCAATGTGATAAGCATCTTGCTCAATCGGCTCCCAGCCATAACTGACAATGCCTAACTCTCTGAACCAATGAGAATCTGTGAACCATTGCGTAATCACAGGAACCACAGGCACATTAGGAGATTCTTCATGAGCGATGGATTTAATCGCTTCGAACAACTCTGTTTTTTCCGACGACGGTTGCGCCTTATCCCATGAGATGATGGAAACCTCAATGCCAGGATCATGCAGTTTATGCTTTATGTCTTCGATAAACTTTTCGTGATCGACAGTGGGAAGCAATCGGCAATCAAGTTCGGCAGTGGCATCAGCCGGTATGACATTGGTTTTATAGCCAGCCTTCAAAACTGTCAAAGAGACTGTGTTTCTCAACATTGAGCCGGCCAATTTGTCGCCTAGCAAGTAAGAACGCTTTTGCGGATCGGCCAGACTCTTGTCTATATCGGTATAAACTTCTCGCAAATCGTCAGGCTGAGTATTTGCCACCAGCTTGAAAAACTCGCGCACCGTGGGTAGTACCTGAGGCTCTTGCGGCTGGGAAACCAACAATGCCAGCGCGGTGACAAGACGATTGGGAGCGGAGTCGGGAATAGGAATAGAAGCATGTCCAGCCTCACCGTGGGCGGTTAGCTGCAGCCAGAGCACAGACTTTTCTGCTACGTTCACACCCCAGTAGAGGGCTTTGCCGGCTCGATTAGCGGAGATGTGATAGCCCTCATTAACTAAGAACTCAGCATCTTTGACCAGATCTGCCTTGTGTACCTTGAACCACTTGGCACCAAATTCGCCACCAACTTCCTCGTCCGGCGTGCCGATGAAAATAATGTCTCGATCTAGTTTGACGCCACTTCGCTTCACCTTGAGCATGGCCTCCAATTCGACAATTGCCATGCCTTTCATGTCAAGAGCGCCGCGCCCCCAGATTTCGCCGTCGTGAATTTCGCCACCAAAGGGTGGATGATTCCAATCGATGGCACGCGCCGGCACGACATCAATGTGGTTGAGCAGGATGATCGCTTTCTTCTTGCCCGTTCCCTTCAGTCGGGCATAGACACAAGCCCGCCCGAAAGAGGTGTCAAAGGTCTCGCAAGGGATATCATTCTTCTTTAAGATGTCGGCGAGAAAATCAGCGCCCAACTTTTCGTTGCCCGGAGGGTTGGTTGTGTCGACCTTGATGTAATCGCTGAGCATCTGAACGGCTTCCGAACGCTCTTGAGAATAAACTGGTGTCTGGGCGAGCAATGTGCAAGCAAGAGCGAAGAGGAAGAGTCTTTTCATTGTCAACAGGAACCTTTAACAGTCTCGTAACGAATACAGTGTATACACAATCGCTATTTGTAGAAGAAATCGTATAAATTTGGCACAATGGGGACGTACTAACGAGGGAAATTTACATGAGAAGGACGCTAGCCTTTCTTTCAATGTCAATAGCAGCCAGCATGACGATAAGCTCTGCTTTTGCTGATGACACCACATCGACTGCTCCAGCCAAGCCTGCAAAAACAGGTGTTGGCGGAAAAATGGAAAACGGCGCAAAAACCGTTGGCAAAGATACAAAAAACAGCGTAAAGGCTGTTGGTCGCGGCACTGAAACCGTATTCAAAGATACAGGCAAGGGGCTGAAAAAAATCGGAACGGGCACAGAGAACATGATGAAGAAAGTTGTGCCTCATCATAAAAAGACGACCACTACCACTACGACCACGACTCCTTAGTCATTGCCTGTTAAGATCTCGACCAGGTGTTCAAATAAGATCGGGAAAACTATCGCGGGGTTTCTGGCGATAGTTTTTACTTTTTTCTGTGCGCCGTTGCGGGCACGTGAGATCTCCCCGGAGGCTACGGCTCCGGAAAGTAAGAAGAAGCAGGCGGGACGCCTGCGCTCCCGGGAAAGACTGCGCTCCCGAGAAGCTGGCGCATCGTCGGCTCTAGAGGAGATCAAATTCCCCAAGAACCTGCCCAATCGCCTTAATCTGCGGCAATACACCATGCGCAGCAACGGATTGAGCATAATCTTGTGCCAACGACATGACACTCCGGTGATCTGCACTTATGTCATATATAGAGTCGGCTCGCGCAATGAGGCGGTCGGCTATACAGGGGCGACGCATTTCCTGGAACACATGATGTTCAAGGGCACGCACCATCACGATCCCCTGCAAAACCGCGGGCTGGACGATCTGCTTAAGCCCATCGGCGGATACAACAATGCCACCACTTCCTACGATCGCACCAACTATTTTGAAGTGGTGCCCACGGGTAATCTGGATGCCTGTCTGGAATTTGAAGCAGACCGCATGCACAATCTGCTTTTACGCCAATCCGATCGCACCTCTGAAATGACGGTGGTGCGCAATGAGTTGGAAGGAACGCTTGATAGTCCAGCCGAACTGCTGCAGACAAATTTATTTGCCACAGCGTTCCAGGAGCATCCTTATCATCATCCAACCATAGGTTGGCGCTCGGATGTAGAAGGAGTGCCCCTCAAGCGCTTGCGCCAATTTTATGAAGAGTACTATTGGCCTGATAATGCCACCTTAGTGTTGATTGGTGATTTTGATCACGATGACGCACTGAAGAAAATTGAAAAGTATTTTGGTCATCTGCCGCCTTCCCCGAACAGCTTTCCCAAAGTCTATACGGTTGAACCTGAGCAGGAAGGCGAAAGGCGCTTCGTCGTGCAACGAGGCAGCGACGTGCCTCGCGTCGTGCTTGCCTTCCACACACCAAATGCGGTGCACAAGGATAATTATGCAATTGCCGTGATTGAATCAATTCTGGGCGACGAAGGCAAACGGTCGAGCAGATTGTATAAGGCGCTTATCGATGCGGGGCTTGCCTCGGACGTTTCCGCCTATAGCTACGAGCTGCGCGACCCGGGCTTGTTTTCCGTATCGGCCACGGCTTTGTCGAATGCGCAACTGGAAGAGATCGAAAAGGTGCTCCGCCAGGAAGTGGAGAAGCTCGCTAAAGAACCGGTGAGCAAGATAGAGTTGGAGCGAGCCAAGCGATCAATCGTCAAACACTTGAAGCTATCTGTCACTGATCCTGTCGGTCTCGGGGAACAGATTACAGAGTCGGTCGCCTGCGCAGATCTAAAATGGTGGCTGCAATACCCGGCCAATGTGGAGGCGGTCACCACTGAAGACATTCTCTATGTGGCCAAAAAGTATTTCAGGACAAGCAACTCAACGGTCGGCTATTACCTTCCCAGGCAGCCAGCAAAGTCGACTGTCGTTACCGTTCACGCTCCAGTTCAGGAACCTGTCCGCGCTCCCTCTCCTGAAGAGTCTGGCAATGATGCCGGTGCAGCAAAAATAAGGGCGGCCTCGACCTTGCAAGCGGGTAAGAGAGTGCCATTTGCCAAACAAGTGGTGACCAGAGTTTTGCCCAACGGCCTGACGATTTCGGTCATGAGCGTGCATGGATCTGGTGCTGTAGCCATCTCTGGCAGAAGTCTGGCCGGCTCTTTTTGCCGTGAGAGCGATAAAACTCAGGTACCGGAGTTGGTGGCAGATATGCTCACAAAAGGATCGGCAAAATACTCCAAAGAAGGTCTGGCACAGCGCCTGGAAGATATGGGCAGCAGTCTTGTCTTCACCAGCGACGAATTCTTTCTCTCCTTCGACACTGAGGTGACTAGAGAAGATTATTCATCGTTCCTCGATCTCCTTGCTGATTGCCTGCGCAACCCCCTCTATCAGCCATCCGAACTGGACAAAGCGAAAGAACAGCGCCAGGCGAGTTTAAGAGATCGCCTTGCTGACACCGCCGAACAGGCAGAAAACATCTTCTCCCGAACCGCCTATCATCCTACTTCGCCCTACTTTAATCTGTCTTTCGAAAATCAAATCGGCGAGCTAAGTTCGGTAACTGACGCCGACCTGCACCGCTTTCACACTGCTCACATAACGCCATCAAATACAGTGCTCACTATTGTCGGTGATATCAACGCGCAAGATGCATTTGCTCTCGTGCGCAAGAAATTTCAAAGCTGGATTGGCGCCCCTAGAACGGCTCTTTCTGTAAAAGAAGACGCTTATTTGCGGGTCAAACCGCAAACGGTAGAAGTTTCGTTGCCAGACAAGGCCAATGCCGACGTTTTGATCGGCAAGCCCATACCGGTTTCTGTTGTTAGCCCTGATTACTTCGCCAGCGAAATTGCCAATGCCGCGCTTGGCTTCGACAGTTTTGCCTGCCGGTTGGCGCCCGTTCGCGACCAGTATGGCTTGACATATTCGATAAACTCGGCAATATCAAATGCCGCCCAAAAATACTCCCCCTGGTTGATCTCCTTCACCGTCAATCCCAACAACATTGGTAAAGCCATCTCTCTTGTCAATAAAATTGTTGCCAACTATGTGACCACAGGCATTACCAACGAAGAGCTGGCCGGTGAGAAATCGCATCTGTCAGGCACATTTATGGTTTCACTGCGATCGCAAAAAGAGATAGCGACCAGACTGAGCGAATACGATCTTCTCAAGCTGGGTGCTCAATTTATGGATGACTACAATAAAGAAATGCAGGCCGTAAAAATCACCCAGGTGAACAGCGCGATTAGAAAATATTTTCCCTTGAATGATGCTATAACAGCAATTTCAGGCACAATTCAAACAGGCAAGAAATAAGAGCGGTCATCTCGATTAAGCATGCGCAACCTGATAATTTCTATCCTCCTTATGTTTGCGGTTCTCACGCTTTCGCATCCGGCACAAGCTCAGAGTGTGATCTGGCAGGCCATGGTCGACCAGGCCAGAGAGCAAGCCACAAGCGGCAACTATACCGATGCAGAGAAGAGCTATGTTTCCGCCCTGAAAAGCGCTGAGCAGTTCGCCTCTGGCGATGAGCGATTGCTGCAGACGATCAAGGCGTTAGCATCGGTCTACACGCAAGATGGCAAGTTAGGGCAAGCAAAGGATCTATTCCAGCGAGCAGTAAACGAGGACGAACACCAAAACAATGGAGTGAGCAGAAGTCTGGCCCTTGATCTGGATAACCTGGCGGCGGTGTGTTATCGCCAGGAGAATTACTTTGAAGCGGAGCCACTCTACAAACAAGCAATCGAAATCTGGGGCAAACTCAGTTCAGGATCAGGACAGGCAACCGATGCCGCTGACGATCAAGCGAAGCTGGCCCTTGTCTATGAACGATCGGGCAAATATGAGCAGGTGGAAAGCTTGCTCAAAACAGCGATCGAAACATACAAGACTTTGGCTCCTGCCACCAATAAACAGATGGCCAATGCGCTTTCTTATTTGTCCTCTTTTTATCGGCAACAAGGAAAGCTGTCTGAGGCTGAGAAGGTCTGCAACCAGGCTCTGGAGTTGCGCAAATCTGCTTTTGGCGGTGACAGCCTTGAGGTGGCGGAATCGCTCACTGACCTTGGCAAAATTTACATGACTGAGGACAATCCAAGCCAGTACGAGTCACTCTTCAAAAAAGCACTGGTAATACGAGAAAATACTCTCGGCGCTGATCATCCGCAGGTGGCTGAGGGCTTGCTCAATCTCGCCGACGCCTTCCAAATGCAAGACAAACTGGCGAGCGCCATGCCGCTTTTGCAAAGAGCGCTGACGATCAATCAGAAAGCATATGGTGATGTGCATCCTCAGGTGGCAAAAACAATGGTGCGCCTGGCCGTCATGCTGGACAAGAAAAAACAGTATACACAGGCCGAGAACCTCTTGCGCAAAGCTTATGCCATAGACAGGCAAGTCTATGGCGAGGACAGTCTGGCAATCGCCCATGATGCCACAAGCCAGGCAATGGTCTTTTTAAATCAGGGGCAGTATGACGCGGCGGAGGATAAATATAAGGAAGCTCTGGCGATTACGGAAAAACGTTTTGGTGCCGATCATCCCGACACAGCCACCTGTATTACCAGTCTCGCCTGGCTCTACAAAACACAATCCAAATTCTCCGATGCTCTGCCCCTTCTGCAAAGAGCCTTGATTATCCGCACCAAATCCTTCGGACCGACACACCCTTCGGTGGCCTGGAGTCTGTCCAACCTTGGTACCGTATATGATGCGCAGAAAGACTACGCAAATGCAGAAAAATTCTTGCAGACTGCGCTTAAAGTGGCGATGCAGTCCCAGGGCAAGGATTATCCCGATGTGGCATCGATAACCCTTGAACTGGCCAATGTTTGCGAACAAGAGAAGAAGTACAAAGAAGCACAAGAGCTATACAAGTCGCTTTTAGAGCGCGACCAGACTGTAGCCGGCCCCTCATCACCGGCGGTGGCAATAGATTTTACTCACCTGGCCAGATTGGCTGCGGCGCAGGGAAACATAAAAGAGGCTGCTGACTGGCGGGTAAGAGCTCGTCAGGCCAACGGCAAAGTCAGCGATCTGGAAAGCGCTGCCGAAACCACCAGTCGCACACAAGCTCAAGCACAAGCGCAGGCACAATCGGGCGTCTCCTGCCCGGTCGCAGACAAATGGGCTCTTGTTGTTGGTATCAGCAATTTCAAAGATCCATCTATCAATCTTCGTTACGCCGCTAAAGACGCCACAGATTTTCGCAATTACCTGGTCAATGAAGCGCATTTCGCACCAGATCACGTCAAGCTTTTGACAGATAAGGCCGCCACCCGAGAGGGTATTGTCTCCAATCTAGGCGACCAGTGGCTGCGCCGGCTGGCTAACAGCAACGATCTGGTCGTGGTCTACATCTCAACTCACGGATCGCCGGCGACCAAAGATACCAACAATGCCAATTTTATGGTCGCCTATGAGACGAACTTCAGCAATCTGCTGCTTACAGGAATCCCCATGCAATGGCTCACCAGCGCCCTCAAAGATATCGTGCATTGCGACCGCGTGGTCATGATTCTGGATGTTTGTCACGGCGGAGCCGCGGCTCCTTCGGAAGAGAAAGGACTGGTAAGAGAGATAGCCGTTGATCCGGGCAAGCTAAAACTGGGTGAGGGTCAAATGCTTCTGGCTTCCTCAGAGGCCAGCCAACTGTCCTGGGAATCCAAAAGCTATCCCAACGGTGTTTTTACCCGCCGGCTGATCGAGGCTTTGCGTGCGCATGGGGACAAAACAAGACTGACCGATGCCTTCCAGAATATGAAAATCAAAGTTGAGGAAGAAGTGCTTCGTGATCGTGCCGAGGTTCAAACCCCTATAATCTTTAGAAAGTGGCAAGGTGAAGATGCTGTTTTGGGCGTTCTACCGACAAAGCCACGCAAAGGATTGGCGGATTTGGCTCCAGACCACCTTCCCAACAATGCGACGACCACTACCGGCGCTAAAACGCCAGGAGGAAAGAAGTGAATCTGCTCATTTCGCTATTGACGATTCTGACTCTGATGGTAAGCACGTCTTACCCCACTTTGGCGGCTGCTGAGCCCGATGCGCAGGTCACTGCCGCTGCCACTGCCACGGCCACCAGCCAGGGCGTGACGCGGACAATGGTCCCCCTTTTGAAAGACCGCCCGCCGCTTGTCTTTTGGAGCAGCGACAAAGCACCAAAGGCGGTGCTGTTGTGCTTGCACGAATTAGGCATGTATTCAGGCATCTTTGATGATCTGGGCAATCGCATGGCCCGCGAGCAAAACTACGCTGTCTACGCTCTGGATGAACGAGGGTTTGGAGGTTGGAAGAAATTCGACAAATCCGAACGGCATATGGACATTGACAAGATTCTTTCCGATACAAAAGATGCTCTAGAAGCGTTACATGCGAAATATCCGGCATTGCCGGTATTTCTGCTTGGCGAGGCCATGGGCGGAACACTGGCTTTGAAGATCGCTTCCACCTACCCCAAGCTTGTGCAAGGAACGATCTCGGCGGCTCCAGCAGGAGACCACTACAAGACGACCAGCAATTATTTTAAAGTCTGCGGGCATCTACTCACGAAGGGCCCGAACAAGCGATTCGATATGGGCAAATCGCTCATCTCGCTGGCCACACCGCGCGCTTCGGTTCGCGAAGCCTTCGAGAAGGATCCGGAAGTGCGCCTCGATTTGACGCCCGGTGAGCTGATGGCCTGCCAATTCTTCATGTATAAGAGCAAAGACATTGCCAGAAAGATCACAACTGCACCGGTTTTGATTGTCCAGGGTCAACAAGATGGTGAATCCATCCCTTCAGGGGCAAAAAAGGTATTCGACAAACTGGCCACCAGCGACAAGCAAATGTTGGCCTTGAACGACGCTGACCACTATGTGTACGAAGATCCGCATGTCAACGATGTTGCTTTTAACAGCACGGTGAGCTGGATTGAGTCGCATGTCAATCCACCGGCGGCGACAACGAAATAGCAACTGGTCAAACCAAATAGCCTACTGCTCAGTCATTTAGAGATTTTAAGGAGCACCCGCGCATTAATTTGTGAATTCTGTCATACTGACGCGGGGCACTAGCCCTCGGCGTCAGTCTTCGTTCTCAGGCGCTGGTTAACTTGTACGGGATATTTTAGATATATGAACACGAAACTATTTGTCGGAAACCTATCATTCAAAACCACTGAAGCACAATTGGAAGAAGCTTTTTCAAAGAGCGGAACCGTTGTCTCAGTAGCCATTCCAACGGATCGCGAAACGGGCAGAAAGCGCGGATTCGGCTTCGTTGAAATGGAAACTCAAGAGCAGGCAGATGCTGCGGTAAAAGAATTCAATGGACAAAGTCTCGACGGTCGCCAGATCGTCGTCAATCCATCGAGACCCAAAGAATCAACTCCTCGCCGCGGAAACTGGTAAGGCTGAATAAATCGAACTAAGAGACGGGGGCTGCAAAGCCTCCGTTTTTCTTTTGGGCTAATTGGATCGGTCGAGTAAGGCAGAGTACCAATAAATCTGAACGTGCCAAAAATCTGCCAGAAGTTCAGTGTTGAATAGAAGAACTTAGGCAGGACGCGCTTACTATGGCTGTTGAACGGGGCGAACATACAGAAGGAAACACTGCACTAAGTGGTGGAGATACAGCTATGATGCTTCGTCCGTCCAATCAAGAGCTGAAGGCGTTCTATCCAGTGATTGGCAAAAATCCACAGTCTGAGCCAACTTCACTCGATTTCGGAAATCCCCTAGATCTGTACGGAAAGGACAATATAATTGCCCAGGCACCCAAGCTCAATGACCAGCCACAACAGCCACTTTCTGACACAGGTGTGTCGTCCAATCAAGAACTAAAGAGCAACATCCATCATTGGAAGATTCCAGGTCAAGACGATGATTACAAAGGATGGAAACCTGGTGATAAATTCGATCCAAAGGATTTTGAAAATTGGAGGGAGTCCGTCCGAACCTATGTCGCTGAATTTATGAAGTTGAATCACATGGACAAAAATACGCCTGATGGCGAGGCATTTCGAAATGCATTCCAACATGAGTTGGCAGCGGCTGCTTTTCAGAAACAGACTAATGCGCCCGGACTCGCCGTTGATGCCGTCGGAGTTGGTCAGGAAATGTATCAAGCCGGAAAAGACATCCTGGGGATATACGGGGGAGCAAGTATGGTTGAAGCTGGTGGGAGGGGCGCAAATGGACAGCTCATTAAGGAAGGAAAGAGAGCGGTAACTGACAATACAAATAGACTGGCGACAATGTTTCCATCAGACACGCCTAATGACATTGCGAATAATCATAGGGGTGCAGAATTAGCTTTAGGTACCAATTCTTGGGACAATTTGTTGAAGAAAGTTGCGGATTCGGCAGCACAAGCTCCGACACACAACGGTGTAGGTCAATGAGATGAGTGGGCAGAACAAAACGAGAACCTTAGTAGCAATCATTGCCGTTCTTGTCATAGGAGCAATGGGATTTGCTATCTCAAAACAGCCACGACAAGCCTCAATGCAAACGATTGACCAAGCGCATTTTGATTCACTTCGTTGGAAGAAGAACCTAAAATACGACCGCGAAATGTGCGTGTCGGATCTTCTTGATCGTAAGCTACTTGCCGGCGCTTCGGAGGAGCAAGTGGTTCAACTCTTGGGCCCTCCTGATTCCAAAGAATCAAAGTGTTGGGATTACGAAATACGACCAGAAAATGCAAGTTTCGAGACGCTCTTTGTAACCTTCAAAGACGGAAAGGTCACAAAGTGCGAGCTGCACTCAAACCCGTAAGTCGATATCGACTTAGCAATCCCGTAGCTTGCGGAACTCCTTTCGATATCGACTCAGTAAATCGGTTAGTCGATATCAACTCGGTAAATCGGTCAGTCGATATCGACTCAGTAAATCAGTCAGTCGATATCGACTCAGTAAATCAGTCAGTCGATATCGACTCAGTAAATTACTGGTTAACTGGCAATTTACGGCTTTAGCCGTCATTACCAATCAACAGGCTCGCGCTGCCTTACGCAGTAACTCCTGAAATTAGACATTTGTTTTCGTAGTTTCACCCCTGACTACGTAATTTTCCGATTTTGTTACCGCTGGCCCAACACTACTATGAGTAAGTCTAAAAGACTCCGATTCTGTGAAGGAACGCATAATGCCAACACTCGACACACCAGCAACTTCCCAAGAAAGTGTTTACGGCTCAGCAATACATCAGCTGCCTGATGCTGTGGTCGATTTCGGTAAGGAAGTCTGGGCGCATCCGGTCGACACGGCAGTAAATCTTGGTACAAATGCCGCCATGTCGGCAGCCATGGGTTTTGGTCTTGCTGCGCTGCTGCCAGCCAAGGGACCAGCGGGATGGGTGATTGGCGCTGCTTTCACATTGCCAATGATTTATCGGGGCGTCGAGAGTCTGGTACATGCGCATGAAGAAGCTGCCAAGCCAGGCGCAAATGTAGACCAGATCGGCCGCCAACTGGCTGATGGAGCCGTCTCCAACGGAGTCAATCTGGGCGTCACATTCGCCGGCGGTTGGGCCGGTGCTCACTACGGATACGAAGCGGGAGCCAGTGACACAGCCTTCGGGAAATGGTCTCGTGCTACCCGCACGAAAATAACAGGTTACGAAAACACTGGACTGCTCGCAGCCAAAGGACTCTGGGACTCGTTCGGTAGCTCAAATGTCGCTGCTGCAGGCGCACGTGAAGGTGCCCCCGTTGTGCCACAAGCGTTGATAGATCACGCCAAAGCTGTGTTAAACGGAAGCGCAACGAAGCAATCATTTGCAGCACACGCCAAGGCCTCCGGCTACCACCTGGAACCGATCGAGACCGCCGATGCTACGCCATTCAAGCCATTGACCGCCGGCAAGCCACTTTCCGTGGTCTCGGACATGCCCATGACCTCCCGCCTCGCCACCACTGTTGGCACTCGTCTTACACATTTAAGCCAGTCAGCTAATGATTTTAGCGGTCTCACCGAAGTGCCAGCCCTCATTCACGGGCACACAGCTCTGTCAGACGGAGACGCTACTCCGCAATCATTTATAGATCTCGCCAAAGCTGCCGGATACAAGGTTGTGCTAGTCAGCGAACACGATCATATCTTGGCCAGAGCTGGTGTATCACCCACTGATGAACGGGCCGGACCAGAGGGTCAAGTACCGATCGTCGGTTCAAATCCACAAGAAGAAGCAACTGCCAGAGATGTAGCGGCTGCAAATTCAGTACCTGGTGAATCGTTCTATGACTGGGGCGAAGAGCTCGGCACAATTGGCAAGCTGCCACCGAAGCTAGACGCCAATGGCAGACAGATTCCGCGCGGTGCAAATCATACCGGCATATACGGATATCCTGGCTATCTCCGAACAAGCAATCCGCCCGCTCCTGGCAGTGGTGGAGTTGTCGACAATGTAGTGGGTGTAGCACGGGCAATCGGACGAGCGATCGGAATGAAGGCAGCAGATGCACCGATTGCAATCGATGACATTGGTGATGGGCGTTTCGACCTCGTGGCTCAAAACATAAATAGCCTGCAGAACCCAGAGAATCCGGTAATAGCGGTTATGAATCATCCGCGCATGGCCCAAGATTTCAGCCCCAAAACTCCTCTTAATCAACAGGGCCATGACTATGGTATGAGCATGTTCCCCGATGCTTCAGGCAAACCCAGCTTCCAAAATTGGTTGTCGCAATGGGGCGACAAATATGGTCGGCTGATCGAAGGAATGAGAGGTGGGGCGTTGTCAGAAAAGCCCATTCCAGTTATTACACCTAGCATGTATAGCACTCAAGACGCCCAAATGATGTGGGACAAGGGTGTTCACCTGGGTCTGAGCGCAGGACCCGACATCCACTTCCAGGCACGCATCGGACAACCAGCACTATCGACAACGCTGTTGACAAAATCCATCGACAGGGCCGGCGTTTATGAAGCCCTCGATGCCAGACGTACGGCAATGACCTCCAATTTCAACAAAGTGACCGCACAATTGACCGCCAACAATGGGCAGTTTGTGATGGGCAATATTCTTGACCAATCTGTGGTTGGCACTCAAGGCTTAACACCCCAAGTTCGCATCGGTGGAGCCATCACTCCTGACGCAAATTACACCGTCAACATCTGGAGCGATCCTAAGACTGGAGACGGACAGCTCGCCACTATCGTTCAGACCAAGAATATAACCGGTACCGCTCTGGCCAATCAAAACAATGTAGTCACCTTCGATCCCATAATGCATGAAGCCGGCAATCAATCACTGATTTACGCAGAAGTGCAAAGAACTGACGGTGCTTCACCAACTTTCGGCGATGTTATGGGCACTACTGCTCGCAATGCTGATGGCACTCCTGCCAATGTTGTCAAAAACGAACAGGGCACATTTGTGAAGGGACTAACCGAAACCCAGGAGATTTCCACTGAGGACGGTAAGGCTGAGACCCACATTACGACTGACTTTGGTGAGACGCCGGTGACAAACCCTGAAGTCTTGAATGCAATCAATACACCACCAAACACACCGTATCCTGAGCGCGCCATGACCTCTCCGATCTTTATCGATCCGATCTCCGGTGTCGGGACCACGCACTCGCACTTCATTCGTGGCGTTGCAACAACTGCATTCCAAACTCCACTGCCTATCGATCAGCAGAAATAGCCATTGAGTTCGCAATAGGAATTGATTTCGAAATCGTCTTTGTTGGGGTATAGAACTCATAGAACTCAGTGCTCCTCTACGTGAGCACAGAATATATTTAAATGTTGGCAAAGTTTTGGCATCGCGACCGTGCGTAGCTTAAATGTTGAAATTGGTCTGGGTCATTCCATTTCTCCGCCTATCCGATTTAAACGAATTCGCTTAAGAGTTCTCGGTCAAATTTTTAGCTCCAAAAGTGCTGAAAGCATTACTTGGATTAGCTTTTAGCCAATTAGAGGCAATGCCAACCTTTAAACGAATCTGTTTAAACGACATAGGATCCTTCCAATAGCCCACGGGACTACTACAACTTTGCCCGATTCCCTCTGCCTGTGCATCATTTATGGTGCACTCGCTGTCCTTCACTTTGTCCTATGAAAGACAACAAACGCAGCCTCACGACTGCGTTGTTGTTTCCGTCCAAATCTGCCCACAATTGATGCTAGCCTGACTCAATTGATCAATTTGATGTTCTTTTATTGATCGCGAATGATCTGTTGCTGAACGCGATTCTCTTCCCGATTCAATTGATTTTGTTCACCAGTTGTTATGTAGCCGCCGTTGTAGCGAGCGTCTGACTGTTCTTGCTGGCGAATCGCGGAATCTTCTCTGGAAAGCTGCCCATAGTGGCCATCCAGATTTCCTCGATCGGCAGTGAGCTGGCTATTCAGATTATTATCTCGACTTAGCACTTCTGCTCGGCGCGGATGATTTTGGGCAAAGCTACCACCATTACCACCACTGCCCCCACCGGCCCAGCCACCACCGCTGCCGCCAACCCCACCACCGTTGCCGCCGCCAAAACCAAGGCCGCTGCCAGGTCTGCCACCGCCGGCCCAACCACCACCGCTACCGCCAACACCGCCACCATTGCCACCGCCGACGCCACTGTTGCCGGTGTAGTCGTTGCGAATCTGATTGTTGACGTGATTCTCTTCACCGTTGAGCTGCCGTTGCTCGCCCTTGGTTATGTAGCCACCGTTGAACTTTGCGTCTGCTTGTTCTTGCTGACGAATAGACTGATCTTCGCTCTTCAATTGACCATAATGTCCGCCCAACTTGCCATAATCACTGTTCAATCGATTGTTGATGTTATTGTTGCGGCCCAATACTTCAGCCCGACGCGGATGCTGTTGTGCGAATCCTCTGTTGGCAAAACTCGCTGTTGTTGAAAGTGTCATCAAAGCGATGAGAGCAGAAGCGGCTACAACAATTCGTCGCGGCGATTGAAATATTACGTTCTTCATAAAAATTACCTCTTTGTTCGTGCGATCCTCAAAATCGCAGGGGAGAAAAATTGTCAGTGATCTCGGGTTCATACTGTAATAACGATCTGGGAAGGCATTTAGTTCAATGATTTTGGTTAAGCCTCTGTTAGCAATTCGTGGGCATTTTGTGGAGTATGCCATCGCGAAAGTCCCGCAGCCGCTACTTATGAGCGATAATCGGGAAAGAAGCTGTGGTGAAAATGAAAATCAACTTTATCTCAAGCGTCCCGTTCACTGCCCCTACATTGGCGATGGTGCTGTATTTTGCAACTGGCTCAGCAGCCGTGGGTGCAGCTACGGATCAGGGCGTTGCTCTCTTCAATCAAGGGCGCTTTCAGGAAGCCGTGCCAGTTCTAGAGGCAGAATCGAAAAAGAAACCGACAGACGGCAGCCTGCATTACTATCTCGGCAATGCCTACGCCAACTTGAACGATCACGCCAACGCGGTGCAGCACTACAATCTGGCCATCAAGAGCGAGCCAAACTCAACTGCTGCCAAGTATTCGCGCATGGCCCTGCTCAACTATGTCGGCAACCAACCGGCGCAAGCGGGTCCGCCTGCCGATCCAGACGAGCATAAGCATGCTCAAGCTATGGTCTCCGCCGTGAAATCTATTCGCAAGCAAGCCGACGATCGCGCCGACACGCACTGGCGCCCAGGCAGCCGTTTCTATCAACGGCAACAATACAACAATCATGTCGATGAATCGGCTAGCAACCTCGAGCGCTTGCTAGATTCAGGAGATGGGGCGGGTGGCGTCAGCCTCAAGCCAGAAGGAACTAACTTGTATGTAAGAAATTACAAGACTCCAGAATCGATCTACCTCCATCACAATATAAAGAAGGGGCTGACCGCTGCCCAAGATAAGCTGGTCTTCGACGGTAAGAAGGCGCCTCCAGCACCAACGCCTAAAGCAAAAAAGTGATGCCACTAACTCCAATGCAGCGCATCGGGAACGAAAGAAGTTGTCGACAGCCGAGCAGGTGTTTCGTGCCCTGTTTCGGGTGATTCAGAACTCCGATGAATACCGCCAAGTGAAAGATATAGTGCGAAAGCATTCTCAGTGGTGCTAACAACCATAGCATCGGATGCGCTTCCAGCAAAACCCTTTTCTTCCCGATTCATACATCTTCTCCTGTAAACTTCGTCCAAAACACCGGCTTCCCTACTCACTCTCCTAAAATTCAAAACTTCGGCAATTGCACTTTCGGCGGCACTTGACCGAAAAAATACTGTTCTGGTCCCCAGTTGATCGTTGGCGCTGAAGGACTCTCTCTCAGTACACCATCCACAAAGCGATATTTCGGGAACTCTAAATCTGGTCCCAGATTGCCTTTCGGATTGATTTTTAGAGCGGTGCCCCTAAGGTCTGCCAGATACAACTTTCCAACTTCTATAATGCCGGCGTTATCGGCCGAAGAGTCAAGCATCGGTCGAGTGAATTCAGTGCAGCCAAATAGTTTCGCCGCTGCCTGTTGTGCGGCTTTAGTTGCACTCGGAGCTAAGTCCTCAGCTACTCGAACAATTTCTTCTGGATTCATACATCGCTCTCCTCTGGGAATGCGAGTATTTTAGAAGTTAGATTTGGCAAAATTTTGGCACGACTAGAACGCCGACGCCATGGCGGGTTACGAGAATTTCTTCTGGCTAGATTGGATCAGGTCCGTTTAATTACTCGTTGGGCAAACTCCCCTACTTGCCACAAAGTCTCAGGTGAAGACCAGTGCTGCACCAGCGCCGCATCAGTCAGTGCAGCCTGGTGTTGGGCCGCCTCGATCATGGGGCGACGTATTGCCAGTTTGGTGGCAGTGAACGTGGCTGAGGGAATCGCCCCCAACTCTTGCGCAACCGCCAAGGCTCGGTCAAGTAAGTGGTCCGGTTCGACCAGCTCGTCTATAAGTCCACGCTGCAACGCTTCTTCGGGAAGCCAGGTCCGCCCTGTAGATGCGAGTTACAAACAGGACAGTGCTTATCTGGTCTAGACAAGGTGTATCTTCATCTGGCAGTGGCTGCTAACTTTTGCGGTGCTAACTTTTGCGGAGCTCAGCATTCGGTAAAAGAAGAAGAGCCCAGTCATAAGACCGGGCTCCTCTTTACCTTTGCCTAAAGGTTGCTTACTTGCTGAAGGTCATGGTGCAGCTTTCGCCTTCGAACTTGGTTTCCATTTTGAAGCCGAGTTCGTGGGTCATGGCTGACATGCATTGCTCAAACTTGGCGCCCATTTGCTCTTCTTGTTGAGCATTGAGTTTGCCATGAGTTTTCAAAGCATTCCACATTCCGCATTGGATGTATTTCAAGGTTGCGCTCTTGTCGTCGCCCCAGATTTCGATCTTGCTGCCGAAAACATTGGTTTCGAATTCAGACATTGCTTTGACCAACTCGATAGGAGTGGTTACGTTCAAGCTTCTGTAATAGTTGATCTTGTTTGCGCGCATGGCGTTTGAGAACTCTTCCATTGCTTGCTCGCCGTATTTGGCAAGAACTTGCTGCGCAGTCATCATTTGTGTTGAATAAATACGTGTTACTTGTTCTTGGATTTGAGTGGTGTTCCACTTTGGCTCTACGACTGTTTTGTTAAGCGTTGCTGTAGTCATTTGAATTAAGCGCTCCTAAAGCGTTTGGGGTCAATGAACAAATTGTACGCGCCAAGTCAGGGCTATTAGCCAGCTTTAAGAGTAGATTACGCTTTCCGTATGACAACCAGTCAAATCAGGTGACTTTGCCACTTGAGCTATTCCGCAGTTGGTGGCGTAGTTGATTGGTTGGTTGATTCGCCAGTCGGTTCGGCATGCGACTCTTCTTTCGCCTCCGCCTGCAACTGAGCGTGCTTGTATCCATACATAAAGTAGATTGCGATGCCGACTGCCATCCATATGATGAATCTCAACCACGTAATAATGGGCAGGCTGAGCATCAAAATGAAGCATGAAATGATGCCCAGCGCCGGCACAACTGGCACAAACGGGCAATGGAAGGGGCGCACTCTGTCCGGTTCCGTTTTGCGCAAAACCGTCACTCCGGCACAGACAATCATGAACGCGGCCAATGTACCGATGTTAGTCAACTCCGCTGCCTGTCCAATGTCTATGCACAGACCAGAGACAGCTACGATCAGTCCGGTCAAAATTGTCGGCACAAATGGCGTTCTATATTTAGGATGCAGCTTGCAAAAAAACTTCGGCAGAAGCCCATCACGAGCCATTGCCATGAATATTCGCGGTTGCCCAAGTTGAAACACCAACAAAACCGATGTCATACCGGCCAATGCGCCGACCGAAACAACCAGATGCGCCCAGGGATTGCCAACCATCGTCAATGCGGTCGCTACCGGAGCTGCGTCATCGGCGTATGTACGGTACGGCAATATACCTGTCAGCACAAGCGACACGACAATATAAAGAATCGTGCAAATGATCAAGGTGCCAATCATGCCGATTGGCATGTCCCGCTGGGGATTCTTTGTTTCCTCAGCCGTTGAGCTGACTGCATCGAAGCCGATAAAACTGAAGAAAACTATAGCTGCACCACCCATGATACCAGTGAAGCCACTGGGAGCAAAGGGGATCCAATTCTGCGGTTTGATAAAGAATGAACCATAGATGATGAAGAAAAGAACAATAATGACTTTGACAGCCACGGCGAGGCTGTTGACCCAGGCACTTTCTTTGATGCCTATTACCAGCACCCAGGTCACTAATGCGACGATCAGGAACGCCGGCATGTCGAAAGCAATTGGATGCCCAAATAATACCGGCAGATCAAGCGAAGAATAAAACGCCCGCTGAGGGCTGTCGGCAGCCATGGTGGCAATGCGAGTAAGGGCCGTGCCTGTATCCGTCGTCAGCCAGAGCGGCAGTTGAATACCTGTCAGCCCATGGAGAAGATGCAAAAAATAATCGGACCAGCTGACTGCAATTGCTACATTTCCGACGGCATATTCAAGGATCAAATCCCAGCCGATAATCCAGGCAACCAACTCGCCAAGCGCTGCCTGAGCGAATGTATAGGCAGAGCCGGAGACGGGAATCATCGCTGCTAACTCTGCATAACACATGGCGGCGAATCCGCAGGCGATGGCAGCAATCAAAAAGGAGATCGCAATCGCAGGGCCGGCACCCTCACGCCCCAGTGGCGAATGAAGGAGGAAATTGATCAAGGGAGTAGAAATCCAATCTTTGCTCAGTACGGTTTGGCCGGCAGCGGCCGTGCCTGTGAGAGCAAAAATACCGGAGCCGACCGTGGCGCCAACCCCGAAAGCTACCAGATCGAAAGCCGAGAGGCTCTTTTTCATCAGACGAGTTTCATCGTAAGCCTCGTCGACCAGCAGCTGGGCTGATTTGGTTCTAAATAAACGCGATTGCAAAGCGTTACCACATAATGCCGTCGCGCTGAATTGTATTCGGTTTGGAAGCAATCTTCTCTAATCAGGCTTCATTCAGGCGAAGATGCCTCATCCTCGCGCCAGGGTGCCAAGCGCTAATGGACAGAGATTGTTTTGGTCGCCGACAGACCGGCTTTGTTGGTTACTTCAATGACAATCTTATGAGGCTTGTGCTCAAACTGGATGTCGTCTGCTGCCAGCGTTTCGTCTTCCCCATCTTCAATTCCATCTACCGCCATCAGTGAACTTGGCTCACCATCATCAAGTTTGAAAGTGGCGTTGACGATTGCAGTTTGCTTATCCTTGGCTTGTACCCGCAAATGCCCTACCTTTTCTTTGCCGCTAGCCGCGCTCCAAGTAGCCGTCAAGATCTCAGGTGGTGAGTTTTCCACGACAACAGAGCGAACATTAACGCTTTCCTCACTGCCAATTGCATTCGACAAACGGTCGTTCAGAGTCAGGCGCAGCATATAAGAACCATCCTTTAGTTTGGATGTATCCCAGGTGTAAGTGAATTGCTCAATTGAGCTTGCTTCACTGCCCTTGGTGGCACTGCTAGATTTGCTGCTAGAATTGCTCACTGTTTTTGTGCTGGTTTTGGCAGTCTTGGATTTCTCGCTCTCTGATTTTGTCACTTCGCTCTTTCCACTCTCTGAGCCCTCTTTCTTCGCTTCTTTGCTCTCTGGCGCCTTCTCCTTTTGGGTGGACGGGCTCTTATCGTCCAGGTCTATCCAACCGTCTGAACGCGAGGATTCTGGCTTCAAATCGGCAGCAGGATCTGGGGCTTGTATACTATCGTCTGCGTGCATAATATCGTCTGCAGGGCTATCGTCTATTGCGGAGCGCTTTGCCTTCGAAGGCTGGCCTGTGCCGCCGCGGGTGCTCGTCTTTTGGGCTTTGCCGACGGTTGTGATTACCGCCACTTTTTCCCTGTCCTTAGGGCGCAGATCTTTTGCCAACGACTGCCAACTCTTGCCGCCATCACTGGATGTCTCTAGAGCAAGAACCAGATTGTCGCCATCAGGATCAGTACCGGTAAGCGTAATCGACTCTTTGCCGGAGATTGTGGTGCCAGTTTTCAGCGACACATTGCTAAACTCTGGAGCTGAATTGGCAGGCAAGAAAGTGACCTCAACTTTGCCGACTGCCGTAGCAAGCTGGTTTTTGTCTTGCTTCCAGAGCAGGCGATACTGCATGTAGCGGCCGGCAGGGGCTTGCAAAACAAAAGCACCATCTTTGTTGCCTGCCGCCGTCCAATTGCTCCAACTGGCATCAGGCTGACTGCTTGCACCTGTGCGTGACTCGACGGCAATAGCATCGTTTATGCTGTCAATGGACTGATAATGATAGTTGAAAGCTCTTAATCGGCTCCATTTCGCTGATTTTGTCGCATCGTGCACTTCAGATGTATATGTTGCCGGTTGCGCCGACTGCACCTCGAGAATGCGTGCTTGAGCCAGATTTGACGTGCCGGCAAAATATCTTCCTTGATCGTCTGTAGCCAGAGCAAGCACGGCCTCCTGGTGCGTTTGGGAGATTGGCAGGTAATACTCTCGCTTGGTAAGCGGGTCCGTCGCCAGAGCGGTGATATCTCCTTCGCCATCTCCGGCCAGCACTTGATCTGTTTGGGCATTATAGAAAAGACTGTAAAATGCCTCACTGCTTTCCACTGTTTTAGCTGTTCCGTTTGGTTCGACACGTACCAGATGACCTTTTCCGGCAGTGGCAACGTAAAGGTTGTTTTCCTTATCGCGAGCAATACCGGTGACAATGTGATCTGCCGATTGATATTCGGCGCGCAATTTGCCGTCGTCATCAATGCTGTAGACCGCGCCCTTTTCAGCTGTTCCAGCGTAGAGCTTTTTTTCGTTTGTGGCGTAGAAGAGACTGGTCACAGCTGCTTGTCCGGAATCGAAAAGCAAAGACGGCTTCTCTTCACGCCCTTTCAGATCCAGCATGTAAACCTTACCGGAGCCTGAAACACCGAAGTAGAGCCTGTTGTCTTGCTTGTCTATGGTCATCGAGGTGACTAGAGGCTCACTGGTCTTGGCTAGCAATTTCACGGTGGTGCCTTCGGCATTGACCGACTCGCCAGCGGAGGCGGTGGTACCAGCGGATTTATTGACCTTCTCAGGTCCTTCCAGCTCTGAGGCACCGACTGGTTTCAGGCGATAAATGTTCGCTCCTGGAATCACCGACGCATACAATGTTCCCTTTGAGTCGGCTACCAGATTGGGAATGGCCACACCGTCCAGTTGTGCCACCAATTGAGGTGCGCCTTGACCGTTCCATTTATACACTTTGTTGGAAGTGGAAAACCAGAAACTGCCGTTGCTCCACACGGCAGACCAGATGCGCATATCATTGCCCAATTGATATTGCGCGGTCTCTTTGTAGCCGGGCATCAATCGGCCCCAGCTGTCCAGAGCAACACCGTCGGTTTTGCCGGCATGAAAGGACTCTTCCTTATCTTGTTTCCACACCTGCACCGATCTTGAATGCGGATATTCTTTTGTGGCAGTCCAGAATGGGCTGGAGCTACCGCTGGTGCCTGAAGCCGGCGATTGGTCTGCCGTGGTGATAATTGGCGTGGCAGCTGAAATGTTGGCGCTGATGTTGCCCGAACCGCTGTTTGTGGATGTGCTGCCGCCGATGACATCCGAGTGAAAGGAGCCTATATTTCTTCGCGCCAGCTCAGTCATAGTCAAAGTCTCATAAGGTGAGGCAGTGGTGGCGGTGACTGAATAAGGTTGGCTGCGTGCTGATGCTTTATCGGCTCGTTTCACTTCTATTGTCATCAAATGACTGCCGTCGAGAAGATAATCTTGTACCGATGAAACCTTCACCTCGCCTTTACTGATCGCCGGCCCATGCGTGTAACGGTCGGAGACGAAAAGTTTGCTCCAGTGAGCAGGTGGATTGACCAGCTTGACACCATCGACGGTGACTGATTGAGCCGGCAGAGCCAGAAGCGCGTAGAGAGCATCGCCTCTTCCCTTGTCCTTAATCTTGTCGATTACCTGATTCAGATTTTCGGGCACAGGATCGGTAAGGCCCAGACGTTTGCGCACAGATTCAATCTCGTCTCCTGAGGCTACGGCGAGAAGCAAATTGCCGTCTGGCACGTCGCGAGGCACTACAAGTGCAATCTTTTGCACGACTTTTTCTTTGTCGTAAGGATGAATGACACAGTTGACCATGACTGTCTCGCCTGGCTCAACGATGGGATTGTCGACATAGATGCGCTCGATTTTTGCAGCCTTATGGCCGTCCTCGAGAGAGATGGTGAGAGCCACGCTTTTGACGGAGGCTCGCTTAAAATCGTTGTTCATTATCTTTGTCGCAGTGCCGTAGAGATAAGCGGCCACAGGATCCAGGTTAGAACGGAAATGCAAACCTTCGTTGCCTGAATGAACTGAAAAATTGGAGGCATATCTGTCTGTGCGCTCGATCTTGGTACCATCATTGGTATCAAGCTCACTTTTCATTTTGAGAATATAAGGAGCAGAAGATTGATGCGTCGTGTCGATTGCCGACATAGCGGTGGCAGCGATAAGCTCGGGCGTCAAATCGGGATGATCGACTATCTGGCAGCGATATGTCCGCTGCACATGCCTGGTTTCATCAGTGACTTTGTAGGTGACGGGAATCATGTGGGCAGATTTGCCCAACATGCAGCCGATTGACCAGGGGCGATCCGAAATCATGGCGCCGACAATTTTCGTGGGCGAAGACATTTTGAAAGAGGCGGCAGCATTCGGCATCACTTGATGTATGTAAGCGGAGGCCACAGGAAAGTCGACGAAACCTGCCTGCAGGAAAGGATGTCCGAAAGCAACGAACTTTCCGTTGAAGGTGGCAGTGGCTGTGCCACAAGCCGAAGTGTTGAAATCACCGGTGGTCAGCATGACACAAACTGCGCCACCAGGGGCAATGGCATCTTTGCCCGGCACGCTGGCTGGAGCCAGAGATGCGTCCATGCCTCCAGCGCCCCCTGAGCTGCAATACAAGCCTACATCTTTGAAGCGGTCGGATAAGAATGTCTCTGCTCGCGAGGAAAACCCCGCCAGGGCAACAGGAGACATCAATGGCACCATATGAGGTGCGCCGCCAGAAGCAGGAAGAATTCTTTGATCGCCGCCGTAGCTGAAGGAAGGGACCACCGGCGCTTCGAACTTGCTGATGTGATCCGGCGGCGAGTTAGCGTCTTTATTTTGGGTCAAGGCGTCCAACATATATTCGATCGGAGTGACGCCCACCAGAGGTTCAAGCGAAAAGTCGAAACCGTAGGAAACTGCACCGATAAGCTTTCCACCAATATAGATGGGGCTGCCGGACATGCCTCGAATGACGTTGTTCTTGCCTATTTGGGGACCAGACAGACGCACCAGAATTGCATCTCTGTTGTTGAGAACTTTCTTGATCGTGCCGATTACCTTAACGTTGAAGCGCTCGATTTTCGTGCCCTGAAAAACCGTCAAGCCATAGCCTTCCATGCCTGGCTTAATTTCGCTCACGCTCATGTACTGTCCGGATTTCAGATACTTATGAACAAAACTTGTTTCGGCGGCGGATTTGACCTCGTCATTCAAAGGTGAAGCGGCCTCAAACTGACCAGCGGCAAACACTCCACTGCTGCCGCTGTTGGCAAGAAATGTGGCAGCCACGACCTTAGTAAAGGCACGTCTTAAAGAGTCTGTTCTGAGGAGCATGGTGCCTTCGGCTTCACATCCAAACGATTTGCTAAGTTGAATCAGGTACTTGAATTTTCATCCTAACATAGGCTGCAAGCGAACAAACCGGGGGAATTACTGTTCTTGCCTGGTTTGATAATTTGAGTTTGATATGATCTTGGGCGCCAGAATATTGGTTGAGTAATTTGTTCAGTCGCAGGATTGCCATGCTAACCCCCTTCTCCCCATTTCGTATAACGTTATACGTTATACGTATAACGTATAACGTTTTGCCTACAAGGTATTTGCCCGAGCAGCTTACAGCCTTCTTAAGGCTCGCCCCGCTCATCGCCGTTGTTTGCTCATTAGTCTTGTTCAGCCCCGGTGCGCATGCTCAGGATGGGGGGTCTCCTATTCCTGGTTCCAGTTCTGGTTCTGGTTCGGGTTCGCCTGCCGGTTCGAACAGCACCATGAACGCCGAGGCTACTCCCAGTGCCCCTGTTCCTGGTGAAAGTCTTGCCCCCCTGCGCTCGACAGGGATCGGTTTCGGTTCGGCCAGTGCTCCTGCGAATGCAAAAAGCAAAACCTCAGCTACGGAACTTCCACTCTCAATCGATGACGCCAAGGCACGTTTGGCTGAGTTGAAAGCATTGTTGCTTGTTTCGCACGCCGCCCAGCTGCACGATCCTATCTATCATTTATGCGAATGGCTAGCCGACAGCGCCGACGCCCACTACAAAATGGCTGCCGCATTTTCTCATCATGATGCCCTGAAACCGCAAGCAGCTGCCGAAAAACAAGCGGCCATGCGTTTTTCCTCCTTGAAAAATCAAGCCCAGCTCCTCAAAGCTGATCTGCTGATTTCGCAAAAGAGATATCCGGAGGCGCTCGCTCCCCTCGTAGACATCGTTTTGAATGAGCCCACCTCAACTACAGGACAGTCGGCTTACGATCGATTAATAGAGTTAGGTTTCTCAGAAGAGCCGACTTTAAGCGAACAAAACCCTGCTGCTCCTGCTTCTTTGGCTGCCAATACGGCGCTACGCCCAGCGCCAAAGCAACCAACTGCAAGGCCAACAACGGGTGCAAAGCCACCAACTCCTGTAAGACCAAGAACGCATTGATCGAACCTGACCCGCGGATCGAACCAGACCTAACTGCTGGACATGGACTGGGCCTGACGGCTGCGCTTGGCAAAACGTAGCTGATTTAAGAAAGAGCCCTCCAGTTTGATTAAACATGCTGGTGAGATTTATCTCATGCGCTACAATGTGCGTATTCAAGCGAGGAGGCAGAAATGCGCAAAGCAACGACGTGGTTACTGGGGATCTTATTGGCTCAGACTGCGTGCAGTGCCAGCCTTGCTGACGGCGTCATCAAAGGAGGCGTCCAGCAGAGCGAGAGCGTTTCGCCTATGCAAGGAGGTGCCGACTACCCCTCTTATCCCCAACCTGTGATGGTGCCACAGACTCCCCGCTCCGCTCCGCCTCCACCGGCCCATCATCCTCTAAACGGGGGAGTTCAGCAGGCCCCTCCGCAACGTATTCAGGCTCAAGTACAGGCGTTGCCGCAGGGCTTTCTTGGGCGTTGGAACGTGATGGGGCAAAGATCAAAAGTGGAAGCGATCACCCCAGAATTTCAGGCCAATGCAGAACAAGCGTTCGCCTTGAACACCAACAATCAATGGAACATTAACGGCAATCCCGGCAATTACACCATGTCTAACGGTCAAATGAGCACCCAGATTTGGGTTGACAAGGTTGAGGGTGGCACTGCCTTTATTCGCTATCAGCACCAGATCAAAAACACCATGGCTCAAGAAGCAATCGTGATGAGCCTGACGGCAAATGGATTACAATTTAATGGACTGGAGCGAATATCTATTGTCAAAGAAGGTGTCCCCCAGCCGCGCTGTAAAGTAACCTATCAACTGTCGGGTCAGCGGCAAAGATAAGTTTGCTTGGTTGGGAAGTCAAAGGAAGCATGAAAAAATTTGCCGTTTGCTTTGCAGTTCTGGCTATTTTCAGCAGCACAGTAATTTTGAGCGGCGGAACAAGGGTTCAGGCCCAAGGTGCTGCTCCCTCCCCCAACGACCTTGGTTTGCGCGGGCCGGTGCCGACAGGCTCAGATCGAGTGCCAACGCCATCGACGCCAACAACGCCAACGTCATCGCCTTCAGGAGATTCTTTGAATTTGCGTGGCAACATTCCTGAGGGCGCCACCTTCGAACCGGAGATGGTGGGACCGCTGCGCACGATTGGCGCCAGTGACGCCACCAACACAAAGATGCTCCAGGGCTCCGCCTATCAAATTAAGGTGAGCGCCCGCAACCTCGACAAAAGCCCGCTGACCAGAAATCGCGATGCAAATCTGAAATATGTGGAAATGACTGTAAAAAACGATGGACCAAACATCGCCGTCATTCTTGGAAACGCCTGCCATGCCAGTGTTGGCGGCGAAGACCTGCCGGCGGCGCCTCCGTCTGCTTCTGAGGACTCCGATCGACCACAATTAAGCGGTAAGGGAAATCTGGTTGTCTGGGCAGCTACGTTACCAACACTGGGTATAGCCGGTCCAATGACCTATGAGCTTTTGACCCCTGAAGAGCACTTCAAGCGCAGCCTCGGCACTGCCATTGGACGAGACGGGTCCAGACAAGAGGTGGAAGCTACTCACTTTGGTGTGCGGGTGATCATGCCCGGCGACCAAACTGTCGGCTGGCTCGCCTTTCCTTGCCCAGGCAGCCGCCAGGTGAAAAACCTTGTTGTGCCGATTTCTTTCACCAGATCGAAAATAGGAGCCGGCTCAATCACTGTACCGGTTGCTCAAACTGCTTCCAAGTAAGTAAGATCAATGGTTGTTCTCTAAACTGACCGAATGGAGTTTAAAATGCGTTTTCAACAAAAAGCTTTTCTGTCCTCTGCTCTGGCACTATATCTGGTGTCATTAATCTGTTTAACCGTCGGTCTTTCTGCTCAAGCCAAGGGCACTGGTGATCCGATAGTGATTATGGAAACCAACAAAGGCGTAATTAAAGTCGACATTTACCAAAACGACGCACCCAAAACCGCGGCCAATTTTGTCGATCTGGTCAAGAAGGGCTTCTACAACGGATTGACCTTCCACCGCTACGAGCCAGGCTTTTGTATCCAGGGTGGCGATGCGGCTGGCACCGGCTCTGGACCAGGATACATGGAAGGCGGCAAGGAGCGCACTGTACCGCTTGAAGTCAGCCCCAAACTCAGGCATGACTCGGCTGGTGTGATTGCCATGGCTCGCACAGATGATCCTAACTCAGCCAGCACCCAGTTCTATTTCACCCTCGGACCAGCTGGGTTTTTGGACATGAAGTACGCTGTTTTCGGAAGAGTTGTAGACGGACTGAGCGTAGTGAAAGAGCTGCGCAAAGGCGACAAGATGACCAAAGTTTACTTGCAGAAGTAAACCCGCACACTTAAGGACCGTATATCCGGTCAATGGTATTATGTTCATCCAAAGCTGCGCTTTAGACGCAGCTTTTTGTTGATCTCTTATTTTCACAAGAAGGCATATATGACAACAAGCGATCCGATTGTGGTGATGGACACCAGCAAAGGGACCATCAAAGTTCAGATTCATTTATCTGGTGCACCGAAGACGGCAGAAAACTTTTTAGATCTGGTGGGGAGGAAGTTTTATGATGGTTTGACGTTCCATCGCTACGAGCCCGGCTTTTGCATCCAGGGCGGCGATCCAAAGGGAACAGGAACCGGCGGCTTCGTCGATCCTGTCACCAAAAGGGAGCGCACCATTCCCCTGGAAGTGAGCAAGACGTTGCGTCACGATACTGCTGGCGTTCTGGCTATGGCCAGATCAAACGATCCTAACTCCGCCAGCTCACAGTTCTACTTCACTCTTGGTGCGGCGACTTTTCTCGATATGAACTACGCCGTCTTTGGAAAAGTGACAGAAGGACTGGAAGCGGTCATGTCGCTTAGAGCAGGCGACCGTATGAACCAGGTCTATGTTCTGACCCCGGCTGCCAAATAACTTGCCGACAAAGTCTCAATAATCTTGAGGGGCAGCGTGCTCCTTGAAATACGAGAATAGTCGGAGCATTTTATACCTTTTATTTCAGAGAGCGTGCGATTTTCTGCAATAGAAGATATATATACTTTCTATTGCAGATTTTTGGCAGTGTTTTGCAATAAAAGGTATAAAATCTCAGGCCGGTCGGAGCAGACAGCTCAATCTTGGCGAGTGATCGCGCAGGTTTGGATCAGATCTTGATGCAGGTTTTGGATCAGATCTTGATGTATCGTCCGGATGTCCAGGCACTGCCGCCTGCACCAACAGCGATACCAAGACCGAGCAATGCCATGAAGGTATTAAACATGCCATATTCAAGGCTTTGCGGCAAGAGGGGCGCAAAGCTAACTAGCTGATCGCGGACATAAGGGTCGATGTAGAGATGCACCAGCGATAAGACAGCGATCGCCAGAGCGGCAGAACCGGCGCCATACATGGCTCCTTGCAAGATGAGCGGACCTTTGATGTAAAAGTGACTGACGCCCATCAAGCTCAAGATTTCAATCTCGCGATGGCGAGCTTGAATGACAAGATGAATGGTGTTTCCAATCACAGTCAGTGTGGCCGCACTTAAGGCCGCGGTTACGGCAATTCCGGCAATCTCAATAAAATGACGAAACTCGGTAATCTTCCTGGCTACTTTCAGGGGGTAGCGCACATTTTCTATGCCCGGAATCAGGTTCAGTTTTGGCGCCAGCTTTTCAACATTTTCGGCGCTGGTCAATCTAATATGCAGGGTGTTGGGCAAAGGATTGGAGAGGGCGGCCACCTTGAAGCTGTGCTGCATTTCCTGCCAGGACACTTCCTTGGGCACAATTTCCACCAGCCCCACTTCTGGAAACTGACTTACCTCTTTTGCCACTTTTTTTGGGTCTGAGGTGTCTTTTAGATAGGCCGAAATCTCTAACTGAGAGCCCCAGGCGCTCACCACATTCTTCAAGGTCATCGTCACCTGCAAGATGCCACCAAATATGGTGAGAGCGATGGCCAGAATGCTTACCACGAGCCAATTTGACCATCCGCTCTGGCGAATGCCTATCATTGTTTCGATGACCACTCGAAGGAGTATCCGTAGTTGCCGCATAACTATCCTTTAGTCTCTACTTCGTATATGCCGTCGTCATATACGCCACTGTCAACGTCAGAAACAATCTCTCCTGCCCTCAGACTGATCACCCGTTTTCTCATGGCATTGACGATGGGCTGATCGTGCGTTGAGATCAAAACAGTGGTGCCACGTTGACTGATACGTTCAAGCAGCTGCACTATCTCCAGGGAAGTAGCCGGATCAAGGTTGCCGGTGGGCTCGTCTGCCAGAAGCACAGGTGGGCCGTTGACAATCGCTCTGGCGATGCCGACACGCTGTTGCTCGCCGCCAGACATCTCATCGGGGTAAGCGTCACCTTTATTGTCTAAGTTGACTACGCACAGAGCGCTGTTGACCCGCTTATTGACTTGTTTTTCGTCGAGCCCGAGCGCTCTTAATATATAGGCGACATTGTCGAATACAGTTTGTCTGGGCAGCAGGCGATAATCTTGAAAGATGATCCCCAGTCGCCGTCTCAATTGGGGCACCTGTCCTGGTTGCAGTTTTGTCAGATTAACTCCGCCCACGAGCACGTTGCCCCTTGTGGGTGTCTCTTCTCTATACAAGAGACGCATCAACGTCGATTTGCCCGCACCCGACGGGCCCACAAGAAAGGCAAATTCACCAAGGGCTACATGCAAATTGACGTTACTTAACGCCGGTCTGCCGGCGTAGTCTTTGCAAACGTTCTGGAGACGAATCACTTTTGCCGGTCTGCCTTTCTTTCAAAAACTGCTTCAGCGCTGGCTAAAGGCTGTTGAATCACACACGCGGGCAATGCTAACACAGTAGTCAGCAGCAAACCTTGAAAAGGTCCAACCTTCCATTTTGTTAAAAGTGACAACACAGCTTAAATAGTAATAAAAAAGCAGTTGTTGCAAACCGCAAGACTGCCATGCAATCGAGCGGCAGGAGAGGCGCAACGACTGCACAAGGGGTATTTATGTTCTCTTTGCCATTGTCTTAAACGCATCTCTTTTTCTGAGATCAAATAGATCCGTTCGCTCAGATCGGCAACCGTGTTTAGACCGTCCGAAAGCCGTATACGAAGCTGTTTTAGCTCAAGCTGATCAGATTCGGATAAGTTTATCTGCCTTAACTCTTCCGCGGTTGGTTGGGGCAATGTCTCTTCCGTATCTATTTGATATTCGCCAAACCCAGTCTCCACTCGATGGAAATGCTTCAAATCAAAGCGCAGCCCGCCAACACTAATGCCGATGCTGCGCCCTGCCGCCTGCACCTTCTTCAAAATCTCGGGCTTAGCCATACTCAGTTCCTGACCAGTGGAAGCATCTTTAACGGCAATGACCATATTTGACTCGTGATCGATAAACAATGGACGCGATTTAAGAGCAAATAAATCGCCCACCAACACAGGCCACAACGTCATCAGGGTGTGTTCCTTGAGCCGCCTGTCCAGCCCCATAGAACTAACAAGACCGCCCAGCACATCGTTGATATCGGCGAGCGAGTTCTCACCACGCTTGTCTTTGCGCCGCGCTCCTGAGGATGATTTGTGAAGGTTCATATAAAAAGAGGGGAAAGGGCGAAAACGGCTTCCAGTCGCTGAAGTTTACAAATTTGATCGGTACAAATCAAACAAAATTTCTCATATTCGGCTTAAAATCAGGTCTTGCGCTATAATCAGCCTGCTTAGCCGGTTTCGGAGCCGGCTGCATGAAGAGGGACGTTGCGTGCCAGCCGTAGAGACAATAGAAGAACTGCGCAAGAGATTTAAACCTGAGAATGCCAGAAACCTTTCTGCTACCTACCTGATCACTATTCGGGGGCAGGGCGGCGGTGCCTGGTTAACAAGGATTGCCGATGGTGCCCTCGAATTTACTCTCATCGATGACACCAGCAATCAAGTCGACTGTGTGAGCAAACAGGCTGACTGTCTGATCTCGGTAGATGGCGAAGATCTCGATTTGATTATGACTGGGCGCATGTCTGCTATGACAGCCGCGCTCTCAGGGGTTCTTGCTATTGAAGGCGAGCTGGGATTGGCCATGCAGTTGGTGCCAATCTTCTTTGAAGGTCAAGCCCCGTTCATTTAAAGTTTTGGTCATTTAAAAGCTTGGTTGTAGGTGATGGAATTCGTTGCCTACGCGATTTAAACGAATTTGTTTCAATTTCTGGCAGTCAAATTCCAGCCCCAAAAGTGCTGAAAGCACAGCTGGGGCAGCATTACACCAAATTTTGCTGATGCTAAGTTTTAAACAGATCTGTTTAAACCACGTAGGATCCTTCCAAGCAGTAGCGGGGAAGGATGCGCGGTCGATATGCTGGGGCTTGAGCGAGGACCCACACCCTGTGCCAGCTTAGTATATGTTTATAACCAAATGTGAACGGGTAAGATAAGATTGGACCGGCAGGGGAGAGTGATTCGATCACTGCACCTATTGTTGGTTTGACGCACGGCGTTCATACCATGATTTGCCACTAAGGCTGGCCGCAGCTTGCTGCATTTTTCGCCTTCTGGCACTCGATTCTAAAAAAGGCTCGATCATGGCGGTCGAGCCTTTGATTCTTTGGGCGGACGAGTGCGCACTCGTCCGCCCTAAACTTACTAAAGTGGTATCAAAAATTTGCAAAAGATTCTGCTATCTGGCTGCGCTCAGAGCAGCGCGAAAAACTTCAACCGGCGGGCTTTGACCGGTCCAAAACTGGAAGGACTTGCGCGCCTGGCGGATCAGCATCTCAGTACCGTCTACTGCTCGTTTGTCGTATTTGCGCACCAGCTCTACCAGTGGTGTCACTTCCTCTTTCTTGGCGTAGACCATATCAAAGAACAGCCCATCTCGATCCAACCGGTCAATCACCTCCTCAATCCAAACTGGCAACGGCAGCCCATTTTGGCCGATTGGCGAGCAGTTGACTATTAAATCAAACCTCTCATCGCCGCGCAGTTCGAGATGGGTGCTTGCCACTAGATGTGATGGCGTTGGAAATTGTGGTTGCATTTCGGCAACCAGGGCGGCAGCGGTAGACATCTGGCGAGATAACACGATCACCTGATCTGGGCCGGTAGGTGCCAGAGCCAAAAGGGCCGCCTTTGCCGCACCGCCTGTGCCTAAAATGCAGCAGGAAGCTGCAGGCAGCGGCAGCACTTGTTCGAGAGCCTCGCGGAAGCCTTCAATATCAGTGTTGTGAGCCAGCAAGCGCCCGTCGGCAAGAATGCGAATTGTGTTACTGGCATTTGCCGCCAGTGCCTCCGGTGTCCTTTCACTGGCCAGATCAAATACGGCTTTTTTGTGGGGAATGGTTACGTTGAAGCCTGAGAATCCACTTTCAAACAGTCGCTCAATACCTTCCTTCAGCTGCCCGGGCAGCAAATCTATCAGTTCATATGATCCTTCCAGACCACAATATTGAAGGGCAGCACAATGAATGGAGGGCGACAGCGAATGGGCAACGGGATGTCCAATCAGACCTAGTAGATACTTCAATTAATAGCTGTTGGCTTGACTGGTGGCCACGCGCATTCGTTTGATACCAGCCCCGGCTGCAGCAGTCATGACCGCCACAACCGCACTTTCTTTGGAGTCACCGTCGGCGTTAACAGTGCAGGGCACATCGGTTTTGCCCAGGTGGGAGATTATGTCTGTAATTTTTTGTTGAATTACAATTGGGTCCTTGCTGTTGACGAAAAGTCCGTTGATGGCAATTTGACCTTCCTTGTCTATATCGATGGAGACGCCTTTGCTTTCATCGACTTTCTTGGCATTCTTTGTCTCGGGAGGCTTAATCTTCAAGTCAGAATGATCGATCAAAGGGGCAATCAAGATCATGATTACAAGCAAAACAAGGAACACGTCTGTCAGCGGTGTGACGTTAATCTCGGTGAAACTTTCACCGACTGCTCCCATGGACATAAGCGCTTACCTCCTCGCCCAGTTGGCCTCTAGCGAGCGTGAGTGGATTCGTGGGTGCCCACAAAACTGAGGAATAAAAGCTTCAACAACAGAAAGTCGTCGTTGAAGTGCTTCACCATATTGGTATAGGTGTTGTTAAAGATAACTGCCAGAATGGCGACAATGAGACCGTATCCTGTGGCGATAAGCGCCTTCGCCACACCG
>Ga0182024_10003704_pt1 | contig 36068 bp, 26 predicted proteins | sample P32metaG_FD_120480 | JGI IMG/M metagenome (GOLD analysis project Ga0182024, IMG submission 120480) | Permafrost microbial communities from Stordalen Mire, Sweden - P3-2 metaG (Illumina Assembly) | ecosystem: Environmental > Terrestrial > Soil > Wetlands > Permafrost | place: Sweden: Stordalen...
GCCAGGGCCGCGTCGCGCACCAGCGCCGCCACCCGCCGGGCGTAGCCGCCGGGGTCGTCCGGCAGAGCCGGCGGCTCCGGCAACGGCGGCAGCGGAGGCGCCATGATCGGCTCGCCCCCCGGCACGGCCGGCCGGCCGGCCCGGCTCACGGCCTGGTCGCGGGCCTTCTGGCTGGCCGACCGCACCGCCCGCGCCAGCGTCGCGCCCCCCAGGCCGGAGGCGCCGCCCTTCGCCTCCGGCCCCGACAGCTCGCGCCAGACCTGCTCCAGGTCGCAGCCGGGGACGTACTCCATCGCGTAGTAGAGCCGGCCGTCCGGCAACGCCCCGCTAGCCAGCACCTTGACGATGTGCGGATGGTCGCACCGCGCCAGCGCCCGCACCTCGCGGCGGAACCGCGCCAGCGCCACCTCGTCGCCGGCCAAGTCCGCCGGCAGCATCTTCAGCGCCACCAGCCGGCCCAGCGACGTCTGCCGCGCCAGGTAAACCACGCCCATGCCGCCGCGGCCCAGCTCGCCCAGGACCTCGTAATCGCCGACCGAAGCGGCGGCCGGCGCGGCGTCGGCGAACAGCGCCTCGACCGACGGCGTTTCCGCCGCACTCTGCTCCGCCAGCGCCCGCAGCTGGTCCTCGCCGACGGCGCGGCCGACCACGCGGCTCAGCAACGCCGCCAGGGCGGGGGCCATCGCCTTGTCGCGCTCGGTGCGGCCGGTCGTATAGCTGAGATATTCGACCTGTTTACTATTCCGATCCCTGTTGAGGAATAAGACCTCCTCGCTCAGCTCGCCCTCGCGGTAGGTCAGCAGCGGGTCCAGCCGCAGCGGCACGGCCCTCCCCGGCCACAGCACCGCCGTCCGGCCCGGCGCCAGGGCCGAGGCCTGCTCCGCCGACAGCGCCAGCGGCGCGAGGCGCTCCCCTTGCAGGCCGGTCAGTTCGCGCAGCCCGACCTCGACGCGGCCGTCCTCCAGCGTGCGCAACTCGGTCAGGTGGACCAGCCGGCCGCCGCGCGGCCCCAGCACGTCGAGCGTCCCCTCGGCCAGCAGGTCGTTGACGGCGGGAAAGAGGAGCGGCCCCATCTCCTTCTCGTAGAACGACGGGAAACGCGGGCCGCCGTGGCCGAAGACGCCGTTGCGGTACTGCACCAGGGCGTCGAACGCCTGGAGCGGCGAACAGCCTTGGTCGCCGGCCGCCGCGCCGTCCACGCCGTTCTTGACGCGGCGGTACAGGTCCAGCAGGCCCGGCAGGTCGGTGCGCGATCCGTTCAGCCGGCCCCAGACTTGGCCGAGGGGGTGCGCCGCCGCGTCGGGCCGGCCGCCGAAGTGACGGGCCAGTTCGCGGAGCATGGCGACCCACTGGCCGAGCGACGGCAGCGCCAATTGGGCCAGCAGCCGGTCCAGCGGCTCGGAGCGCGGGGCGCCGTGTTCGGCCTCGTCGAGGTAGGCGGCGATGAGCGGGGCGGCGGCGAGCTTGACGAGGGCCTCGCAGAGGTAGAAGGCGTTGTCGTGGCGGCCGCGGGCGTCCTTGGCGTTGTAGGCGCGGCTGTAGAGCTGCGCCAGCGGCAGCGGCAGACGCAACAGGTACTCGCGTCGGAACTCCTGGGACACGGCCGGAACCTCGGGGAATCGGGATTCGGCTCGACGACTGCTTAACGAAAATACAGGCGATCACCCGTCAACGCAAGCGGCCGAGGCGCGGATTGCCCCGGTCCTGATCCACCCTGGACAGGTCGAGCGAATCGACCGAGGAAGGCCCGCGGCGCCCTGCCCGGCCGTCAACGCGCGGCCCCGATTTCCTCGCCGTTGCGTGCGACGGCAATGCGGGTGCGTCCGTCCGCCCCCTTGGTGAACGTCACCGTGTCCTTCTGGTTGCCCCATTCCACGATCAGCCGGGTGCGGCCGGCGTCCCACGTCGTCCGGGGCAACTCCTGGCCGTCGCGGTACGGGAACAGGAGCGTCTTGAAGTCCGGCGCCACCGCCTTGCAGGTGAATTCCAGCCGGTGCATTTCGATCGGCTTCTGCCCCGTGTTGGGCAGTTCGTATTGTTCCACCGCCGGCGCGACCGCCGGGTCGCGGCCCTCCGCGTTGAGGACGCGAACGAGAAGGAACCGCGCCCCCGGCCCCGACTTCCCCTTCTCCCCCAGGATCGCGTCGTCCCGGAACGCCCCGCCGGACGACTCGTGGGCCGTCGAATCCCGGACCAGGTCGTCCTCCAGGATCATGCCCCATTGGTAGTCGTGGCGGTCGTCGTCCTTCTGAAAATCATCGACGATCAGGACGTAGGGGTGCGCCCCCCGGACCAGCCCGGCCGTGCGGAAGGCGCGGCGCACCGATCCGAGTGGCAGCCACAATTCCGATCCCTTGGAGGACGTTTGCCAGTTGGGCAGGTCGCTCCAGGGCAGGTCCATCCAGGGCAGGTCGCTCTTGTGCAGGCGGAAGTCGTTGGCCACGAACGGGACCCGTTGGCCGCCCTTGGGGAAGCGGTCGTTCCCGCCCGTGTTCCATTCGTAAGCGGGCTTGGCGTCCGCGGCGATGAACGTGGCGCCGGCCGCGTCGTCGAGGGCCGCGCAACGGGCCATCGCCATTCCCGGACCCTGGCCGTCGATGAGGATGACCGAGCGGTTCTTCGGCTGGTAATGCTCCTCCTGCTGCCGCAGCGGCTTGTAGATCGCCCAGTAGCGGCCCAGGGCGTGAAGGCTGAAATGGGTGCGGTCGGCGTACTGGTGGCCGCCGGAGACGCAGCGCGTCAGGAAGTGCAGCTGCACGGCGTCCTTGTCCCAGGCGTCGCGCGTGATCAGGTTGCCGGTCCCCTCGCTGAAGAAGGTGAGCGGCTTGCCGGCCGCGGCGTCGGCCCGGGCCTGGTCCCAGCTCTTGGGGGCGTATTCCTCCGCGAAAATGGCCTGGACCAGCCCGGTCATGAGGAAAAACGGGTGGCCGAAGGCTACCGGCCGGGCGAACGACTCGTAGTCCTCGCCGACCGTGTTGCGGTAAACGAAATCGATGGCCGGGTCCTTCGGGAAGAGGTGCTTGACCACCAGCACGTCGAACATGGGGGTGGTGTTGCCGCGGCCGCCCAGCGAGTCGTAGAAGGTGAAATGGCCGCCCCAGGGGTCCATGGCGTGCAAGTAGTAGCCGCCGATCTGCGCCCGCACCCGTTTGAGGGCCAAAAGGTTGTTGCCGCGGTTGGCGACGGGGATCAGGTTTTCGGCGCAAAGAAAGTTTTTCCCCATGCTCTCGTACGTGTCCCCGGCCGGGAAGAGGCCGACGCTCAGGTAGCGCTTGTAGCCCGCCACGCAACGGCGGTAGGTTTGCGGGTCGGAGCCTTCCTCCCCTTCGATGGCGCAGCAAATCAGGATCAGGCGCATGTGCATCGGGATCCAGTTGGAGGTGTTGGCGGGGAAGGCGGGCAGTCCCTCGGCGCAGAGGATCGACATGCCGGCCGACGCCTTGGCGAGGGTGCGCCGGACGGCGTCGCGCTGGTCGGCCGTCAGCCACGGGTAGGCGAAATCATAACCGAGGGCGAGCAGGCCGTTCTGGGTGAGTCCGCTGGTCTCCTGGAAGTCCCGCAACGGCGGCTTGACGGCGGCCTTGGCCGCGTCGGCGGGCGAGGCGGCGGCCGCCTTCTTGTCGGACTGGGCGAAGGCTTCGTCGAGCGCGGCGGCGTCCAGCTCGGCCAGGGTGGTGAGGGCCGCCGCCGCCTTTTTGCCGCCAGCCTCGTCGTCGTCGATCAGGCAGCGGAAGCACTCATAGACGATCGGGCAGGCGACGCGGACGTCGAGGATCTCCGACTTCTTGTCGCCGCGGACGGCGGCGTCGTAGAGCGCGGCGAACTTCGCGTCGGCGCCGGTCAGGTCTTTCCGCAGCATTGTCCGGATGCCGTCCATCTGGAGCTTGCCCGGCTTGGTCCGGGCCAGCTTCCGGCGCAGGGCGGGCAGGTCGTCGGCCCGGAAGAAGACGCGCGGATGGGCGCCGGGGGCCGGGGGCGCCTTCAAACGTTCCGCGGCCAGGCCGTCGGCGTCGAAGTCAAACACCTGCGGGTAGTCGAAGTATTTCCGAATCTCCTCGTCGGTGTAGCCGAAGTTGGCGTGGCGCTTGACCATCTCCATGTCGAGCCGCTCGGTGACGGAGTAGACGCCGGCGCGCGGCGGGGCGGGGTCCGCGGCGACGGCGGACTGGGGCGTGCGGCAAAGGCAGGCGGCCAGGACCAATAGGGCGGGGAGGCGGGGCGCGTTGGGTTTCATCAGTCGGCCCTCTCGATACAGGTACTCGCGCCGGAACTCCTGGGACGCGGCGATCACTTTGCCCCGTCGCCCGGCTTGTCGTCGGGCGACGCCGCCGCGGGTAAAAAAGCCTCCCGCATCTGAATACTCAGCGGGCCGGGCGAGACCCGGAACTCCAGCTCCTTGTCGCCCCGCCGTACCCCCAAAATATGCTCGCCGCCGGGACCCTCGCCGGCGCGGCCCGTGACGAAATGGGCCATGTCCACGATCTCAAGGCCGTCGTAGCGGATGAGAACGTCGCCCGGCTTCAGCCCCTTCTGGTCCCCCGCGCTACCCGCCTCGACCGTCTTCAGGACCACCGTCCGGCGGAGCCGGCGGCCGTCCCGGTCAAAGTAGGTCGCGCCGGTCTGCTTATCGGCGTCGTCGCGTGCAACAACGATGCGGGCGTAGCCTTTCGGGCCGTTCATCAACCGGTCGTCGGCGCCGTAGTATTCGGCGGTCTCCTCGAAACCATGCGACGTATAGCTATGGCGCATTTTGGCGTAGCCGCGAGTCGGGACCACCTTTAACCGCTGATCCGGCCCGTAGAACGCCTCTTCGAGAATTTCGTCGCAGTCGTTGTTGAGGTAGTCGGCGGCCGCATAGCCGTCGCGGACGCGGCACGCCGCGCCGTCCGGGCCGAAGTAATGCACCGAGGTCTTATTGTCGCGGCCGTCGTAGGCCGTCCGGGCCAGGGCGAAGCCGGCCGGGCGGGCGACCAATTCGCCATGGACGCCAAAAAACCTCTGTTCGGTCGGGTTGCCGCGCGCGTCGAAGGCGGTCTTCACCTTGCAGTATCGCCCCGTCGCAAGCAGGGGCTTGCCCTCCCCATCGACGAAGGTTTCCTCGACGCACAGTCCGCGGTCGTCGTACACCCGGTCCACGCCGAAGGCGCCGTCGCTGTTGCGGCACGGCATTCCGTCCGGCCCGAAAAAGCGTCGGGACGCGACGCGGCCGCGCGGGTCGAGCTTTTGCTCCGCCCTGGCGTAGCCCTTGCCGCCGTCCACCGGGTCCGTGAGGCTCAGCCCGTAGAAGGATTCCGCCGTAATCAGACCGCAATCATCGTAAGTGCGGACGTAGCGGGCGTAGCGCCCGTCCTGCAGCGCCGGTTTGCCGTCCGCGCCGCGGTACAAAAACTCCGTCGGCTCGCCGTGCGCGTCGTTCTTCTGCCACACCTCCGCCGTACTCTCCGGCGTCGCCTGGGGGGCGCCGTCCAGGCCCCGGTACGTCCGGTGCGTGAGCCAGCCGCGGTCGTCGTACTCGTCGCGCTCCTGCCAGAATCCGGCCCCGCCCAACACCTTCTCGCCGTTCAGGCCGAAGTTGGACGTCGCCAGCGGGTTGCCGAGGCGGTCGAGCGTCCGTTCGACGAAGGCGACGCCATTCGCCGCGAGGGGTTTGTTGTCCGCCCCGAAATAGGCTTCCCTGGTCCAGTCGCCCCAGTCGTCGTATTCGCGCCGGATTTCGCACACGCCGTTCCAGCCGATCACCGGCTTCCCGTCCGGCGCCAGGGAGGTCACCGACGACGAGTTCCCGCGCGCGTCCTTGACCGTCCGCAGACTGGCGTAGCCCTGCTTGGACCACGTGGGATTTTTGTCCGGCCCGTAATAGCTCATCTCCTTATAGCGGCCCAGGGAGTCGTAGTCCTGCGCGTACCGGCTATAGCCGTCGCGGCGCCGCGTCGGCGCGCCGTCGGCGTCGAAAAACTCCTCCTCGGTCACCTTTCCGTCGGCGTCGTTCGTAATTCGCCTTAGCGCGTAGCCGTCCTTGTTCAAGGCGGGCTTGCCGTCGGGGCCTTCGTAGGACTCCTCCGTCAGCCGTTGGCGGTCGTCATAGATGCATTTCCTTCGGGCGTACCAACTCGCGCCGCGCATCAACGCCCCCTCGGCGTCGTAGCCTTCCCACAAGATCACGTTTCCCGCCCCGTCGTACTTCTTGACCTCGCGCGCGGGGCCGTCACGGGTATAGGTCGGTTCGCCGTGCGGGCCGAAGTACGACTTTTCCAGGGGCCGGCCGTCCGGGTCGTCCACCTCGACCAAGCTCGCCTCCCAGGACGTCGCGCGCGTGGGCCGGTCGGAGGCGTCCAGGAACGTCAACCGGAGGGTGCGGCCGGAGGCGTCGCGGCGGACGTTTTCCTGCTTCATTTTCACCACGCCGCCCCACTGCGGGTCGGGCCGGCCGTCGCCGTCGAGGTATTCACCCACCCATTCGTCCGGCGCGGCGTAGGTCCATTGGAGGCGGACGGCGCCGTAGCGGGACCGCACCGGATTGCCCGCCAGGTCGAGGTACGTCTGTTCCCGGATGCGCCCGTAGGAATCCCAGACGCTGCGGATCTCCGCATAGCCGTCCCGGTGCCGCGTCCGGACGCCGTCCGCCTTGTAATAGCGCACCGCCGCCACGTTTCCCTGGCCGTCCCGCTCGTATTCCACCGTGGCATAGCCGTTGTTGGTCTGAAAGGGACGGCCCTCCTCGTCGAGCAGGGTCACGCGCCGCACGAAGTGCTTGTCGTCCCATTCCCGCCGCAACCCGTAAGCCCCCTGGGCGTCCGGCCGCGGGCGGCGGGCGTTGTCGCGGAACAGACATTCCGTTTCCCGCCCCTCCTTGTCCCATTTGAACTCCACAAAGGCCGCGCCGGAGTTGCTTTTCGCGGACGGATAGCCGTTACCGTCGGTGAACTCCCCGGTCGTCGGCGACGAGTAGTGGAAGTGCAGGACGACGGCGTCGTTGCGGTCGTAGACGATTTCGTCGGTGACGCGGCCCCGGTCGTCGCGCTCGAACTTGTAATAGCACTCGCGCCGCGGCGTCCGGTTCGCCTGATTCGGTTGTTCGAGGGGGCCTCCGGGTTCCAGGGCGTCCATGTAATGGAGCGGCGGGAACCGGCTGGTCAGCTCGCCGCGCCAGTCCACGACGTCGACCCGTTCCACCCGCCCCGCCCGCGTATAGAATTTGTATGAATAAGGGCGGTTTTGTGTCTGATCGGCCGTGAGCCGGCCGTGGCCCTCGTACGCGCCCCAACGCTTCGTCCACGCGGCGTAATAATCAACGTGGACCCGGACGTATCGGTCGTAGTACCACCACCCGCCGCCTGTCGCACCGACCAATAGTAACGCCAACAGCGTCAGCAGGGCCGCGGCCGCCGGCCGCCGGCGGACCCAGCGCGCCGCCCGTTCCGCCGGACCCGGAGGCCGGATCGGCAACGGCTTGCCGTCCAGGTACAGTTGCAGGTATTCCGCCAGCCGGCACGCCGTCGGGATGCGATCCGCCGCGTTGCGCTCCGTGGCCCGCGCCGCGATCGCTTCGAGGTCGCGGTCCAACGTCCGGTCCATCCGCCGCAGCCGCGGCACGTCCTCCGTTAACACCCGCTGCGCCAGTTGCGCCTCGTCCGCGGCGTCGCCGAACAGCCGACGCCGCGTCAGCAATTCCCACAGCGTCACGCCCAGGCCGCGCACGTCCGCCGCCGGCCCGACCGGCACGTTGGCCGCCGCCAACTGCTCCGGGGCGGCGTAGCGCAGCGTGCCCAGCAGGCCGCCCTGCCGGCTGTCCGTCAGCGCGGCGCTCTCGCCCTTGGCCAGGCCGAAGTCCATCAGCACCACGCGCGACCCGTCCGGCGTCAGCATCAGGTTGGCGGGCTTCACGTCGCGGTGAACGAGGTGGTGGTCGTGGACCGTCTGCAAGGCGGAGGCGGCGTCCCGCACCAGCGCCGCGACGCGCCGGACGTAGCCGCCGGGGTCGTCGGGGGCCGACGGCAGTTCCGGCAGCGGCGGCAAGGGTAATGGTTTTTTCGTCTCGCCTTTGTCCGCAACGGTCGGGTCGGCGCCGCGGCCCGTCGTCTGCTCGCGCCGCTTGCGGCTGGCCGACAGCACCGCCCGCGCCCAGGACGTGCCGCCCAGGCGCGAGGCCGCCTCGCGGCCCTCCGCCCCCGACAGCTCGCGCCAGACGTGTTCCAGGTCGCAGCCGGGCACATACTCCATCGCATAGTACAGCCGGCCGTCGGGCAGCGCCCCGCTGGCCAGCACCTTGACGATGTGCGGATGGTCGCACCGGGCCAGCGCCCGGATTTCCCGTTGGAAACGGGCCAGGGCGGTCGCGTCGGCCGATAGGTCGCCGGGCAACATCTTCAGGGCCACCAGCCGGCCCAGCGACAATTGCCGGGCCAGGTAGACGACGCCCATGCCGCCGCGGCCCAGCTCGCCGAGAAGCTCGAAGTCGCCCAGCCGCGCCTCCGGGGCCGGTGGGACGGCGAACAGCGCCTCGACCGACGGCGCCTCCGCCCGGCTCTGCTCGGCGAGCGCCTGGAGTTCGTCCTCGCCGACCGGCCGGCCTGTCACGCGGCTCAGCAGGGCGGCCAGGGCGGGCGCCATCGTCTTGTCGCGCTCGGCGCGGCCGGTGGTGTAGCTGAGGTATTCGACCTGCCGGCCGTTGCGGTCGCGGTTGAGGAACAGCACCTCCTCGACCAGTTCGCCCTCGCGGTAGACGAGCAGGGGGTCGAGCCGCAGCGGGGCGGCGCCGCCCGGACGCAGCAGGGCCACGCGATCCGGGGCCAGGGCCGCCGCCGCCTCGGCGGCCAGAACGAGCGGCGCCGCCCGCTCGCCGCGCAGGCCGGACAGCTCGCGCAGCCCGACCGCGACGCGGCCGTCTTCAAGAATATTCAGCTCCGTAATGGTGACGAGTCGGCCGCCGGGGCCGAGCGGATCGACGACGCCCTCGGCCAGCAGGTCGTTGACGGCGGGGAAGAGCAGCGGCCCCATTTCGCGCTCGAAAAAGGCGGCGAAGCGCGGGCCGCCGTGGCCGAAGACGCCGTTGCGGTACTGCACCAGGGCGTCGAAGATTTGCATCGGCGAACAGCCCTGGTCGCCGGCCGGTTGGCCGTCCGGCCCGTTCTTGATGCGGCGGTAGAGGGCGGTCAGGCCGGGCAGGTCGCGCGGGGCGTCGAGCCGGCCCGCCGCGCCGCCGAACGGGTGGGAGGAGGCGTCGGGCCGGCGGCCGAAGTGGCGCGCCAGTTCACGGAGCATGGCGACCCACTGGCCGAGCGACGGCAGCGCCAGCTGGGCCAAGAGTCGGTCCAGCGCCCCGACGCGCGGGCCGCCGCGTTCGGCCTCGTCGAGGTAGGCGGCGACGAGGGGGGCGGCGGCGAGCTTGACCAGCGCCTCGCACAGGTAGAAGGCGTTGTCGTGGCGCTGGCGGGGGTCCTTGGCGTTGTAGGCCGCGCCGTACAGGTGCGCCAGCGGCAGCGGCAAGCGCAGCAGATATTCGCGCCGGAACTCCTGGGACATGGGCGCACCTCTCCGGTGAGGAACGGGGACGAATCGACGCCGATTCAAGGAAAATACAGGCGGGACGCCGTCGACGCAAGCGCGCCGGACCTTGACGGCCCCCCGCCGGGGTGTGAGAGTAGGAAGTGAAGGAACCATTGGAAGCAGGACAGGGTACGGTCGCGGCCCCGTTCGAGTCGTCCCGCGGAGGTCCCCGGAATTGACTGACCTGAACCGCTGGCCCGCCGACGAAGACCTTCCGCGCACCGCCCGGCTGCGGGCCAGGCTCGCGCTCATTCCGAATACGATATCCGGCATATCTCTGGAAGCGCTTAAGGACACTGCCCTCCCCGCTTGGACGGAAGACGCCGAAAAACAGCCGCCCGAACCATTCCAAGCCCTGTCGCCGGGGGCGGACGCGCCGGACGACCGGATCGCGGCCGTCCTGTCGGCCGCGCGGGCGTCGCGCGGCCGGGGCGACGCCGACGGGGCCGCGGAGTTGCTCCTGGCCGCCGCCGGGGCGGCGCGGTCGCGGCCGGAGCGGACGTTCCTCGCGCTATGGCTCCTGGAGGTCGCCGAGCGGTGGTCGTCCGGCGGAACTTCCGAACGCCTGCGCTGACGGGTGCGGGCGCGACTGGGCGGCCTGGCGGCCCTGGTCGGCGACGTTCGGGAAGGCATGGAACTCCTTCGAGACGCCTCGAACCGCCTGTTCGACCTCGCCGCCGACGCCCCGGATTGCGACGCCCTTTTGGCGGAGGCGTGGTGGTGGAAATATGAGGCGGTGGCGTGGGGCCTGCGAACCGGGGCCGTGCGGCGGCCGGAGGCCGTCGTGGAGCTGAAGGGCATCCAGGACCAGCAGGCCGGGCCGGGCGGCGAGGCGTGGTTCCACGCCGGCCTGGAACTCCTCGCCGCCGCCGCCGGCCCGGACAAGCACACGGCCAACGTCCTGAAGACGGAGCAGCTTCTACGACTCGCCCGGGAGCATCTGCCGGCGGACGCCTGCGGCCGTTTGACGGCCCACGCCCATCAGGTGCTCGGGGCCGCCCTCCGCTTCGGCAACAACCGCTTCCTGCACACGCGCTCCCGCGAGGAGTTTGAGGCCGCCCTTCCGCTCCACGAGGCCGCCCGCGACTGGCCCGGCGCGGCCCAGACCCTCGACGCCCTCGGCCGGATCTGCTCCCAGCTCGGCGATCACGCCGCCGCCGACGCCGCCCTCCGCCGCAGCATGGAACTCAAACAGCACCTCAAGGACCTGTGGGGTCTGGGCGCCTCCTTCAACGGCCTGGCCGACAGCCTCATGCGCCGCGGCCGGCCGCTGGAGGCCGTGCCGCTGTTCGACGCCAACCTCGCGCTCCTCCGGCTGAACCCGGGCGCGTCGCGGAACCTGATCCTGCGGAACCTCGGCCAAAAGGCCGAAGCCTACATGACGCCGTATCAGGATCCCCTTCAGGCCGAAGACCACAAGCCCCTGGCCGATGACCTTCGGAAGGCCGCCGACGTTCTGAACGAGTACCAACGGCTCATGGCAGGGCAGCCGGACGTTGACGGTAGTAGCGCCTACCACCGGATGCACTGCGGCGCCCTGGCGCGGCTTCAGGCGCGTCTGGCCGAAGACGGGCCGGCGCGCGTCGGGCTGCTGGCGGCCGGGGAGGAGGCGCTCCGCGCCGCCATCAAGGGGCTTGTCGCGGCCGACCGCCTCGGCCCCCTGCCCAACGCGGAAATTTACCTCGCCGGCCTGCTGATCGACCGCGCCCGGCTGACGCCGGACGGGCCGGAGCGCGACAAAAGATTGGCGGAGGCGCGGGAGACGCTGCGCAAGGCGGAAACGGACCTTTGGGATACTTACGAGCGCGCCTATCTGGAACTGGAGTGGGCCTGGTATTACCGGACCCTTTCCGAGGGGGGCGAGGAAGGCCTCCGCGCCGGCGCCCGCCGCGAGGCCGAGATGCACCTCGCCAGCGCCCGCCACCACGCCAGCTCCTGCGGCAACGAGTCGATGCGGCAGCGGGCCGACGCCCAGATGGGCGTCCGCCTGCGCGGGCCGACCGACCAGGACCGTTGGGACGTGATCCTGCCGCCCGGCGACGAGATGGACATCCCCGTTTTCGCCCGGGACTGGCGCGACCGTCCGCTGCCGGGGTACTCCTTGCACGCCGCCGTGACGCGCCACCCCGACGCCGCTTTCCTGCCGGACGTCGTTCTCGCCTGCCCCGGCGGGGCGACGGATTCCGTCGGGCGCGCCTGCTTCACCCTCCGGGCGGCGGCCGGCGCCAGGCCCGGTACGGCGGTGCTGGAGGTGCGCGACGACAAGGAGCTGCGCGAGGCCCGCGTCCAGGTCCACGTCCAGCCGTTCGCCATCGAGATCGACGCCGACCTCGCGGACGGCCTGACGCTGGACCGCGACGACCGGGTGGTCCTCCGCCACCTGTTCGGGCCGCGCTTCCGGCGGCTGGTGGTCCGCAAGCAGTTCGGCGGCCTGGGCGGGGCGCGGGTGCTGCTGGTCGAGCCGTTTTTGGCCCCGCCGTCGGACCCCGGACGCGCGGGGCCGGCCGACGCCGACCATTTCCAGGCCCAGCACTGCCTCGTCAAGATCGGCGACCGCCGGCCGATCGCCGACGAGGCCGCCTGCTATGAAAAGCACGTTAAAGACATTCTTTCGCCGAATACCTCGCGGATGGCCGGCTGGACGGCGTGGGGCGAACGGGCCGGCATCCGCATGAGCCTGGCCGGCGACCAGGACTGGGACCGCGCCCTGGACGAGCTGGAATGGTTGATGAAGGCGCCGGCGATGGACGCCCACCACCTGCTCGACGACGTATTCGCCCGCGACCTGGGCGCCTGCTGGTACACCAACGGCCACGGCCGCGCCACGCGGATGCGCCTGGTCGAGGTCTACGGACGGCAGCTGCCGGTGCTGCTGACCGTGCGCGAGCCGAACCTCGCCTACGGCCTGGAACGCGACAAGCCCAAGGACGTAAGGACCGAGATCACCGAGGGTCTCCAGCCGCCCGGCCCGCGCCGCCGCGTGGAACCGGGGAGCACCGTGTATCTCGGTCCCCTTCAAATCGCCGGCTGGCGGCGGCGCGAGGCCGACGACGAATGGGAATACCGGCTGGTCAACCCGCCGGACGGCCTGCGCGTCGCCTTCCGGACGCCGGTGCCGCCGCAATACCTGGACGCCGACGCCGTGGCCGACCGCCTGATCGGCCAGTCGCGCCACGTCGTCGGGATCGTCGAGGAACTGCTGTACGACCGCCTCGACAAGGCGCTGCGGGCGTGCGTGGAGTCGTACCCGCGCGACCGGCCGGAGGAGCAAATCGTCCTGAGCGACGACGGCGCCACATTAACGATCCGCACGGGGGCCGAAGAGCTGTCGCTGCCGAACCCGCTGCTTTCGCTGTACGACTTTTTGAACCTGCCGCTGCCGCACCGGCGGTCGATCATCCACGGCGACTTGCACACGCGGAACGTCATCGTCAGCCCGGCCGGGATGCCGTTTTACATCGACTTCAGCGAGACGTGCGTGGGGCCGACGCTGTTCGACTTCATCAAGCACGAGGTGGCCCTGTGGGACTGGAACCTCGCGGCGCGGCCGGCCGGGGCGCCGCCCTGCACGCTGGCCGACGCCGCGCGCCTGATGCGGGATTTGACGAGTCCCAAAAATCGGTTTCCGGCGCCGTTCGCGACGCCGCATTGGTTGGGGGAGGGGCGCGGCCGGCGGACTTGGCTGGCCAAGTTCTACCAGTGCGTCGGCCGGCTGCGGCTGCTGGCCCGGCAGCACAGCGCCTCGCCGGAAGAGGCGCGGGACTACTTCGGGCCGCTCTGCCTGTACGCCGCCCTGGTGCTGCGCTGGACCGACCCGCGCAAGAGCGGGCGCCCGGAAGAGAAGGCGGCCTTCGCCCGGCGCGGGGTGTTCCTGACCGTGCTGTCGGGCCTGCTGCTGGAACAGGGGCTGACCGGCGTGTCGGCGGCCTCCGTTTAGCCGCGACCCGAAGGGGAGCGCTTTGTCCAAGCGCTCCCCTTCGGGTCGCGGCTAAACGGACCCGGGCGCGCCGCCTACTTTCCCGACGACAACCGATTCAACCGCTCCACTTCCGCCGGTTTCATGCACGGACAGCCGTCCTTCTCGGTGGTGCCGCACGGCGTCTTGCCCTTGACGCCCAGGCGCCCCACCTCGGCCAGCGGGCCGGGGCCGGCCTTGAAGACGACGCCCTTGCCCTTGTCGCGCCAGTGGACGATGTGACACTGGAGCGAATCGACCTCCAGCCAGTCGCCGGCCTTCAGGACGCGCCGACACCAGGCCGACGTGCCGCGGTCGTGGTACGCCTTCCACCATACCTCCAATTCCCCTTCCAAAACGCCGTAAATCTCCACCACCGGCGCCCCGTGGACGTGGAGATCCTGCGGATCTTTTTCGGTGAAGAAGCTCCAGGTGAAGCCGATGCCCTGCAACTGGTAGCGCAGGTAGGGGTCGGCCACGCGCAGGTTGAAGGCCCGGTCGCCGGCCGCCAGGATGTCGTCCAACTCCTGCTTGCTCAGGCAGCGGACGCCGCCGCGGTTATGGCTCAGCCAGCGGCGCGCCAGCGCCTCCATCGTCGGCCGTTCGCCCACGTCGCCCAGCAGCCGGCGCTCCGCGCCGGGGCGTTCCGCGTACAGGGCGTCGAGGCGCTTTTCACGATCCTCAATTGAGTGGAAAACGGCCGCCGCCGTCGGGGAGAGCGGAATCAGTTCCGAGGCGGCGTGGCACGCCACCCATTTCCCGTTCACCGGCGCCCGCACGTCCTCCCGGCGGCCGGGATCGACCCAAACGTCCACGGGATAGACGGTGTAGTCCGTCAGCTGGCCGGTGTTCGGAGAACGAAATTTCACCTCGACGGGAGGAAGTTCCTGTTCCACGGCGTAAGCGTCCTTGGCGTTTTTCAGGCCCAGGTCGTCTTCCATGATGCTTTCGATGAAATGCTCCAGGGAACTCCCCTGAAGGAAGGAAGCGAGCGGCTCTTGGACCGTTTTCTTCGTGGGCAGGACCCAGTAGGGCCGCCCCTCGGGGTCCTTCCATTTGTCGTGCGGATAGACCAGAAAGCCGACCGAACCGTCGATGCGGTTGCGGATCAGCAGGTGGACGATGTGCAGACGGCGTTCCGGGTCCACGGGCGGCTCCTTTCGTACACACGACGATTTGCCCCGCGGCAGGAGAATTGCAAAGTCGCCTGCCGTCGCCGTAAGTCCTTGAGCGATGGTTGGGAGGCCACGATCACTAAACGACTTATGGCGTGCCAAACGGACTTTGCAATTCTCCTGGCCCCGCGGCCCGGTCCTTGCATCGGCCCGCCGGGCGAAGTATGATCCAACCGGCTCCTTCCCGATTCCGAAACGGCCCAATCTCCCATGGATTCCAACCGCTTCACCAGTCTGGCCGACGCCTGCCGCAAACACGGCGCCCGCGCCGACAAGCTGGAGAAGTATCTGCGCCAGGGCGACCCGCCCGCCGACGACCTCGTCGCCCTGTTCAGCCGGCTGCCCCCCGGCCACGGGGCCAGGATGCTCGACCGGGCGCTGGCGCACGGCGTCGGCCCGAAGGAACCGGACGCCCTGCGTGCGTTCTTCGCCGCGGTCGAGGACGTGCCGCTGTGGCTGGACGAGGGGCTGCTCGACCTCGGCAGCCGGACGTACCTGCGCTGCGGGATCGTCTGCGGCCTGGTGATGGCCTGCTCCTGTCTGCCGCTGGCCTACCGCTCCGGCGCCGCCAGCAAGCCGCTCATGTTCAGCTCTCAGCTTATCGACCGGGCCGTGCGACGGCTTGGCGAAACGAACCGCTTCTTCCTCGAAATCTGCGCCCCCGACGGGCTGAAACGACACAGCCCCGGCTGGAAAATCACGGTCAAGGTCCGCACGATGCACGCCCAGATGCGCCGCCTGCTCCGCCAGGGCCGGACCAAGCCGTGGCGCGAGGCCGAGTGGGGGGCGCCGGTCAACCAGATGGACCTGGCCGCCACGTCGCTGCTGTTTTCCGTCAGTCAGCTCCGGCACCTGCGCCGGGTCGGCTTCCATTTCACGGCGGCGGAGAGCGAAGGCGTCATGCACCTGTGGCGCTACGCCAGCCACCTGCTCGGCATCGTACCCGATCTGAATTGTGCCACGGAAACCGAGGGCCGCGGCCTCCAGCAGCTTCTCTTCGACGCCTACGACGGCCCCGACGACGATTCGATCCGGCTGACCGAGTCGCTGATGAAAATCGCCGCGCCGGCGCTGGTGGCTGCCGGCCTGCCCGGACTGCTCCCCGGCGACGCCCACGGCAAGCCGCGTGGGCCATTGGGCCGTTTGTTCCGCGACCTGGCGCACTTCCTCGAACCGCGCATCCAGTCCAACGCCTTCAAGGAGCAGCTGGGTCAGTTTTGCTACGGACTGTCGCAGGGCATTCTGGGGCGCGAGTTCGCCGCCTCCTTGCGATACCCGCCCACGGCCTGGCGTCACACGGCCCCGGCGCTGCTTCGCTCCGTCGTGGCGCCGCTGGAGGCGTGCCGCCGGCTCATCCCCGGCGGCACGCGATGGGCGGTCTGGATCGGCCACTCACACCTCCGGCACATGATGCAAACCCGGGCGTTCGCCCCGCGCCCGTCGTTCCACCAGCTGACCCAGCCCGTCGCGCTCCCGCCCGGCCCGACGGCGCCCTTGGGGGGACCGACCGATGCCAAATAAGAATATTTTCTACCTCTTAACCGATAGCGACCGCCAACTCCTGTTCGCCGGCGGCCGCCGAAAAACGTACCAACGGGACCAGGCCCTCTTCCACGAGGGCGACGCGCAGCCCGACCTCTACGTCCTGCTCAGCGGCCTGGTGCGCGTGGAACGGCTGCACGGCGGGCACGCCCTGGCCGTCGCCCGCTACGGCCCCGGCGACGTCGTCGGCGAAGTCTCCTTTCTCGGAGGGCGCAAGGCGCTGGGCACGGTCGTCGCCGAGGAGGACGTGGAGGCCGACGTCCTCGACGCCGTGCGCGTCCAGTCGATGCTGGCCTCGGACAGCGGTTTCGCCTCCCGCTTTTACCACTGTCTGGCCATGTGCCTGGGCGACCGTCTGGTCCACATCCGGCCGGGCATTCCATTGCCCGACGCCTTCGGCGCGGCCGGCGCGCGGCCGCGGCCGCCGCGCACGGGACAGCTGAGCGAACGGCAGTTCCCGCCGCCGTTGATCGAAGGCGTGGAGGGTTTCCGAAACGCCATGCGCGCCCTCACCGCCGAAATCGCCGGCGGACGGGCGGACGCCGCCCGGGTCCTACAACGGGTGAACGAGGCTTGCGACGGCGTCGTTGATCTTCTCAACGCCTTCACGCGCGACGACGCCCTCGTGGAAATCGGCATGGACGACCTTCTGACGTTCCGGGACGCACCGGACCTGGCCCGCGGCGTGGGCGGCTACGTGTTCCGCGAGACGTTTCCGTTTTTCATGCAGAGCGCGACCATCGCCCAGGGCTACGAGAGGCCGCACGGCCGCGCGGAGGGCCACGACTGGCTCGACCGGGTCGAACGCAATGAGCCGGAAGGCGACGGCCGACTCGGCCCGCTCATCGACCAGTGGTTCCTCGGCCGGCCGCTCTGCCGGGCGCGCCGCGACAGCGTCCGCCAGACGACGGCCCTGCTCCGGGAGTGGACGGGGGAACCGGCCGGCCCCGGCCCGCTGCGCCTCACGAGCCTGTCGGCCGGTACGGCCCGCGAGGTCTTCGACCTGCTCGCCGGCGGCCCGCGGGGGCTTTACGCGACCTGCATCGACGCCGACGCCGGCGCCCTGGCGATCGACGCCGCCCGCGCCCGGGAGCGGCGCCGCGCCGACCGCGTCACGTTCCTGCACGCGGACCTCCCCGACCTCGTCGCCGGCCGCGGGCCGGTCTCGCTCGGCCCGCAGCACGTCGTCTATGCTTTGGGAATTTGCGACTATTTGAATGATAGCGAGGTTGTCCATCTGCTGAACTGGGTCCACGGCCTGTTGGCGCCCGGCGGCCGGGTGCTGATGACCAACCGCGACGCGGCCAGCCCCGACCGGGCCTTCGCGGAGCACATCCTCGACTGGCCGGTCGTGCATCGGACGCCTGACGAATTCGGCCGGCTCTTCGCCGAATCCGGGTTCGCCGGCCTGCCGGTGGAAATGGGACGGGAGGAGGCCGGCGTCAACCTCTTCGCGTACTGCCGGAAGATGGCGCCGGCGAGCGGCGCGGCGTAGAGCTTGCCGGTGTAGGATCCGTCCCGCGACGCTATTCTAAACCGGCAAGTTCTACGCCGCGCCGCTCACCGAAACCCCGCACCCGTCCGCCGGTAAATCCCGAACAAAGCACATAACCCGTAAAGTTCCCCTCCGCGCGGCGTCGAAAATACCTCTGGAAGGGCGCCGCCGAGGTTGGGTGCCCGGCCGTGTAGGGTCTTCGCGTCGAACAGGCAAATTGGGCGGCCCCGATTGCCCATTCCGTCTCCCCTATGGAAAGGTGCGTGCCATGACGACGGCCCGCCGACTCGGACTGGCCCTGCTCGCGGGGCTTGTGTTGTTGACCGGGTGTTCAATCGGTCCCGGCGTCATCCGTCTCAACATGCTGCGCTACAACGACGCCGTGGCCGACACGGAGAATGCGCAGTTCCTGCTCAACATCGTGCGGCTGCGCTACAAGGACCCGCCCAAGAGCGTCTCCGTCGGCAGCATCACCAGTTCGTTTAACGTGGGCGTGTCCGGCCCTTCGGACTTTATCACCGGCTTCAATCGCGGCACGACGAATGAGAATCTGAGGCAGTACCTCGGCGCATCGGGGAGCTACTCGGACGCGCCCACCATCAGTTTCAGCCCCCTCAACGGCGGCGATTATCACGGCGGCCTGGCGTCTCCCGTGCCACTCAGCGCCCTCGTCGATCTGACCAACCAGGGCTGGGACCTCGACCGGCTCCTCCGCCTGTTCGTGTACGACATGAACGGGCTGGAAAATGTGCCGCATCTGGCCGGCCAAGGCGGCGAGCGCCTGCCGCGTTTCGTCGAGTTCGTCAACGTGGCCCGGACCCTCGGCGAACTCCAGCGGACGGGCCGGCTGGAACTGGCCGTCGATCCCGTGCCCGTGCCGGTGGGCGACCTGTCCCTGCCGACGGTGGTCGATAAGGTTAGCGTGAGCGACTTGCAAAAGGCGGCCGACAGCCATTACCTGATCTGCGCCACGCAGGTGGCCGAAAAGGCCCCCGAAATCCGGGAAACGAAAGATAACAAGGACGGCAAGGACGGCAAGGACGGCAAGGACGGCAAGGAAACCGTGGATGTCAAGGGCAAGGAGACCAAGGACGTCGTCGTCATGAAGAACACCGTCACCGCCTACGACATGAACCTTGCCCCCGACGCCTGGAAGGACTGCGACCTGATGGAGAGCGGCCGCCAGCTGCGGCTGGTGCCGGGGGCGATCAGTTACCGCCTCCTCCCCGGCGACGGCGGCCAATTCCGGGCGCTGTTCGACGGCCCCAACGCCAACATATTCATCAGTACCCGATCCGTTATAACTGGTATGTTGTACCTGTCGCGGGGCATCGAGGTCCCCGAAGAGCATTACCGCGAGGGGCTGGTGTCCCAGACCATGGACGACGAGGGCCGGCCGTTCGACTGGACCGAGACGACGAAAGGCTTGTTCCGCATCCACTCGCAGAAGCTCAAGCCGCGAAACGCCTTCGTGTCCGTCTACTACCGGGGTTACTGGTTCTACATCGCGGACGACGACCGGTCTTCCAAGTCGAGCTTCGACCTGATGCTGGAGCTGTTCGACCTGCAAATCACGCGGGCCTTGACGGGTTCGCCGGTCCTGACGGTGCCGGTGTCGGCCCCGAGCGGCGGCGCGGCCGGCGGCGGCCGTCGCGGCGGATAATCGGATCGGCCGCAGTTCGGACGCGGGGCCGTCGCCTGGCGACGGCCCTTTTTCTTTACCGTCACCTTCCTCCAAATTTTTGTTGACGGGGAGCGGCCGCGCGGATGTCCTATTGTGGAGGACCGTGGACCGCGAACCCCGGCACGATTGGAAGGAAGGTGATGCGATGCAGCCGAGCCTGGCGAACCTGGAGCAGCGCCTGCGGGTACACGTCGAAACTCTGGCGGCGACGCCGCGTCCGCCGGGCGGCGTCGCCCACCGACAGGCGCGGGGCTACATCGCCAAGCACCTGCGGCAAGCCGGCTTCACCGTGGAGGAAGTCGCCTACGCCTCTCTCGGTACGCGGGGAGTGAACCTCCTCACAACCCCGGCGCCGGCGGATGCCAGCTTGCCGCTGGTGATTGTCGGCGCCCACTACGACAGTTTGCCGGGGACGCCGGGCGCCGACGACAACGCCAGCGCCGTGGCGGCGCTTCTGGAACTGGCCGCGTGGATCGGCCCGCGCTTGGCGGCGGAGGGTCGGCCGAAGGCGCGGCTCCAGCTGGCCGCCTACGATCAGGAGGAGGACGGCCTCGTCGGCAGCCATCACCACAGCGGCACGGTCGCCGGCGCCGTGAAGGGCATGATCTCGCTGGAAATGCTCGGCTACGTGGACCACCGGCCCGGCAGCCAGCAGTTGCCGCCGCATCTTACGGGGCTGTACCCCGACGTGGGCGATTTCATCGGCGTGGTGGGCAACGAGACGGCGTGCGGACTGTTGGAAACCATGACGGCCGGCCTGAAGGCGATCGACGGCCTGCCGGTCGAGAGCATGGCCGTGCCCGGCGACGGGACGCTGCTGCCGGTGACGCGGCTGAGCGACCACGCATCGTTCTGGGACCGCGGCCTGCCGGCCCTGATGATCACGGACACGTCGTTTTTCCGCAACCCGCACTACCACCAGGCGACCGACGCGCCGGCGACGCTGGACTACGCGTTCCTGGCGAAGGTAACGGCGGGAGTCTGTTTGGGGACGTGGGCCCTCTTGAGTGATGCCGGAGTTCACACCCATTCCGCTTGACCTCCGCCGCTCTCTTTTTTCACTTTTTTGTTGTTTCAGGGTTCGCGGGGGGCGACAATCGCGTCGCCAAGGGCAGCTTGGTCGAGAAGGACGGCCGAGAGTATCTGCCCGTCGGCTTGGTGATGCTTGACCGCGAGCGAAGACGCGCGCTGGTTGAACTTCCGCAGGAGGCGGATTCGGGCTGGAGTGGGACGTTACAAGCGCCCCTCCCACGGGCGGCGCGGCGGGCGAGGTCAGGCCGTTCTCCGACACGTTCAACGTGCAGCAGATGATGGACGATGAGCGATACGCCCGGAAAATCACGATCCCCGGCGGCGACGGCTACCCGCTGACGCCGGGCGGCTTCATCCTCGGGTTCACGGTGGAGAAGGTGAGCATACCCCACGATTGCCGCATCGCCGCCCGCGTTGAGGGCAAGAGTAGTCTGGCGCGCATCGGCTTGGGCGTTCACATCACGGCCCCCACCATCCACGCCGGGTTTGGCGCCGAAGGGGGCATGCCCATCCTTCCCATCCAACTCGAAATCTTCAACCTGGGGCCGTGGAAAATCCACCTTCAGGGTGGCATGCGCATCTGCCAGTTGATCTTCGAGGAAGTGCGCGAAGTGCCTTCTCAGGGATACATCGGGCAGTTCGGCGGGCAGCAGGCGTTCACGGCCCCGGAGTAAGGAAAACAGTGGCACCGGGAACCTGAGGCAAAACCGGTGTCACATCTTCTTCCTCCGATAAATGATGTGACACCGGTTTTCCTCTGACACCGGTTTTCCTCAACTCTCCACCGTCGCCCGGCGCTGGCCAGGCTTCGTCGCCATCCCCTCTTTCTTGCCCTCCTCGAACGCCTGCAGTTTTTCCAGCGCCGTGAACAGCTTTGTCAGGTCGAATTTGTTCGTTGTCCCAACGCGCATCTGCCGGTGCAGATACCCCTTCCTCTCAAGCGATCGCGCATGACCCCGTGCGGCCGTCGTCGAGATGCCCATCCGCTTGGCCAGCGTCGTGAAACCGGGGAACGGCGGCGCATCATCCCATTTGTGCCTGATAAGATGGATCACCAAGATCGCCTCTGCGTTGGTGATCGGCGGGTCGAGTCGCGCGTAATGGTCGAGGAAGAAATCGGATACGGGCGTCCAGCCCTGCTTTGTTAGCGGCTCCGTCCAGCGATTCGACACCTCCCGCGACGGCTGCGCCTTTTTGGGCAGCGGTGGCATGGGCGGCTCCGTTGGGGGTCAGTTTGAAAATCGCGGAGCCGGGGGGACTCGAACCCCATGCGATTGCTCGCACCCTCAGTTGCTAAGACCGCGACGGTACGCCCTTCCGCTTCTCAACTCCACCGTGACAGTATATTGTCGTGGTCGCCAGCCCGACAAGGGTATTTTTTGGGTTGAGGTTTCGGGGCTGCTGTTTTTAGTTATTGAGTATGATTCTATTGTATGTACTGTTAGCTTTATTTAAGCGGAACTTTTCTTACAGACCCCCTATAAGTTAGCTTTCAGAGGGGTATATAAGCTTGCTTTCACAGGGGGGTGTCTGGTTTCAGCCAGAGTCTATTGCATTTTTCTCGGTTTTCGCCTAGAATTCCACTGCTAAGACCGCGACGGGTCGCTAACCCGTAAGGGCCGAGCTTCTTCGGAGGCTCGGCTTCTTTCTCCATGCCCGCTATGGGAGCCCCTGTAATCAAGGGGGGAACAAGTGATCACAATCGGGTTCAGGCCGAAAGCGGGCGAGAGCCCCCGCCCGCGCCGCATGCATCCGCAAATCAATCTGTTCCTGAAAATGTGCGAGCATCTCTTCGAGTTCATGCAGGAACAAGACGGGCGGGATGTCGAGGTGTTCTTCGCTCGCGACAGCGGTTCGATCAGCCTCTACCTCATGACCAAGGCGGAGGCCTACAACTTCGACCTGAGTCGCAAGCTTTCGGAGTTCGCCGCGCCGTACATCGATCGTGGGCTAATTGATTCGGCCACGCTCCTGCCGGCTTCCTCTCACGAGGAACTGGAGGCGTTTTTCGATCCGAAGAGGGCCCTGCGGATCGAGATTCAGCATGCCTAGTTCAGCGGAACACCGCGTCAAGTACCAGGCAAACAGGCAACTCCTTGACACGGGAAATAACGGCACCCCGCTATCCACGCTTGACGGGTGCTGGGCGGCCATCGTTGCGTTCTACGCCGCCCTGCATCTCGTGGACCGCGTGGCAGCCCGAATCAACTTACATCCTACGCCGCCTGGCGCACACGCTGCCCGTCTGCGATTCGTGAGCAGCCAGCACAGGGCAATTTTTGCTGACTACAACGACCTGAAGGTCGCTTCCGAGATCGCCCGGTATGGGACCCTGAACCAGTTCAACCGCGCGTTCCCAGGGACCACGGTTCAGGACATTCTCGTCAACCAAAAACTCGTCGCCATAGAGAATTACGTCAACCTCATCTTCAACCCTCCCGCGCCGCCTGCGGCCGCGACGGGGAGTTAGGAAAATCGGCGTCACATCAGCTTTTCAGGAAGATGCGCCCAACCACGTCGGACGGCACATCGCGGAAATCCACAGGTTCGATGCTGTGCAGCGGCCCGCGCCAGGCGTCGAGGCCGTTGGCGGGATGAAAGATCCGTTCGGTCGCTAGGAGGATGTGTGCCAAGTCGAGCTGACGGCGGGAGTCCGTTTGGGGACGTGGAGCCTTTTGGGCGAGTAAACGCCGCTTGCCTTTCGCGCCGGCGGTCGCGCCTCGCCGTCACGGATTTGGGTCGGCCGACGCGTCTCCCACCGGCACGACGCGCGGCCGCTTCCACAGCCCCACCGCCGAACGCGCCGGGAAGCCGTTGACCGTCAGCTCCGTCCCGCGCAAACGGATCTCTAATGTATTCGGCAGCAGCCAGCGCGGGTCGTCGGCGGCACAGCGGCCGCTCAGGAAGTGGACGCGCTGGTTGGCCGAACCGATCCAGCGGCGGCGCGTCTCCGGCCGTTCGCGGAGATACGGCCCGTCCACCAGAATGTCCGTTTCCGCCAGCAATTCGGCCACGGCGGCGTCCGCCATTCGGCGCGCGTCTTCCACAAGGTAGCCCGTGAACACCATGACGCTCAGGCCGAGGCCGTGGGCCGTTCGCGCCAGCGCGACGGCCCCGGCCGCGTGGGCCAGCGGCTCGCCGCCGAGCAGCGTGATCCCCTCGATTTGATGTAGCCGGGCCGCCTCCGCGATTTGTTGTGCCACGTCGGCGACCGCCACGCCGGCGCCGCCGTCGAACGGCAGCATCTCGGGGTTGCAGCAGCCGGGGCAGCGCAGCGGACAGCCTTGGAACCACAGGGCGAAGCGCCGCCCCGGCCCTTCGGCCTCGGTGCAAGGCACGATCTGCGCGACCCGCAGAAAGGCGCTATCGGGCGTCGGAAATGTCGATTTCATGGCCGGCGTCCTCCGAAAGTCGGTGCGCTTCATTCTATCCGTTCAGGCGATGCGGACCCGGCCCGGCCCGCCTATGTCGCCCTCACAGCGGATGTCGCGTTCCAGGAAGCGGCGGATGACCGCGATGTTCGTCGTCAGGTGCGGCGTGACCTCGGCCGTGCGGTAGTCCGACGGCCCCTCCGCCAGGGCCAGCGGCAGCACGATTTGATCCGCACTATGCGGATCGACCAAAGCGTTCTCCGCGGCCAGGTAGGCGGCCGCCCGATCGACGGCCTCGTCGGCCACGCGCTCCGCCGGCTTACCGCGCGCCCCGAGGCCGAAGAACAACGTCGGCGCCGGCGCCGTGTCCAACTCCACCGCCAGCACGCTGCCGGGGCCGCCCTCCCACTTCTCCTCGCGGAATTCGACTTCCAGGCCGACCGCTTGCAAGCGGTAGGCCGCCCGCCGCGCCTGCCGGTGGGCGATGGATTCGGGCAGCCCCGCGACGGCGCTGAAACCCGTCGCCTTCACCGGGCCGCGTTCCGACAGTGAAACGCCGTGCGGCCGGGTACACGGTTGGATGTGGACCTCGACCACGCCGCCGCCGCGCGGGTAGAAGCCGGGCCGGAACATCGTCATGCTCAGGCGCAGGCCGAACGCCTCCAGGTAACGCCGCCAAGTGACGTCCAGAAAGTGGAAACAAGGACTCGTCGTGACGTGCGTGCCGCCGATCAGGGTCAGTTCGCTGGGAACGTCGCCGCCGCGCAGGGCCAGCGGCAGATAAAGGGTATGCAGCACCAGCCCCGTCGCCCCGGCGGTGCCCACGTCGAAGCGGTATTTGCCCGGTTGCACCGGACCCGGCTCGAACACGAGGTCGGTGCTGCCCGGCGAGGCGCCGCGTAGGGTCGCCCCGCCAATCGCGGCCGCGGCGCGCACGCTCATCAGGTGCTGCGGTTGCAGGCCGGGCTTCTGCCGACCCGCCCGGACGTTTCGGAGATGAAACGGCTTGCCGGTCAGCAGCGACAGCGCCAGGCTCGTGCGCAGAATCTGCCCGCCGCCCTCGCCGAAAGAACCGTCCAGTTCCAGGACCGTTGTGCTCATGCCCTGTAGGAGAGCACATCGCGGGCCGAAGTTCACGCGCGAACCGGCGTCACGGCCCCGCCCCGCGCGCCGCCGTCCAGCCGGCCTGGAGCGCCAGCGGCGGTTGCCGGCCGTTCGCCTCGTCCGTCGGGCCGCCGTCCGCGAGGGCGCGGCCGGGTCGCAACACGAGCAGCCGCTGCGTCCGCGGCGCCTCCGCGCTCAGGAACGCCCGTTGGCCGAGCGTGTCCGGCCGGTCGAGCAGCGTCCCGACGGCGATGTAGGTGTTCGGCGGCACGGTCATCTCCCAGCCCAGTCCCGGATAGGTCTCCGTCGGCTGTTCCGTTTGCACGCCCCAATGCAGCGAGCCGCCCTCGCGCATTGGGCGCGGCAGCGACACCGGCTCGCCGTGCCGCACCTGCGGCGCGAATTGCAGGTTCATCCGGCCGTCGCCGGTCAGGCGCGTCGTGACCTGGAGCAGGCATTGGGCCTGATCCAGGCTCACGTCGGCCGTCCGGCCGTCCTGGCGGAGTTGGAAGGCGAGGTCGGATGCGGCCGGGCCGAGGACGATCTGCGTCGGCCGGCCGGCGTGCAGCCGCAGCCGGCGCGGGTTGGCGCAACTCCGTTCCGAGCGCAGCAGCGCCCGCAGGCCGTCCGGCGGGCTGTCGCCGAGTACACAGGCGCGGAGGCCGTTCTCTTCCAGGAGACTTTTTTTGTCCTTCAAGACCTCTTCGTCGGCCAGTTCCCAGACCTCGCGGTTGAGGCAGCGGTCGGCGGCCGGCCGTTCCACCACGAATACGTCCAGCTGTACCACGTCGTCGCCGCTCAGGCCGTGGAAGGGCACCTTGGCCTCGTACCGGCCGACGGGGCCGTCCGGCGGCGGCGCGACGCATCCGTTCAGCGAGGCGGCCGTCAGTGCGAGCACCACGGCCAGGCTTTGACGCATGACAACATCCTTGTCCGCATGCGCGGATTCCGTTTCGGGACGCCTGGGAGAGAGGCGGGGCATATACCGGCGGTCGGCCGGCCCGTCAAGGCCGGGTCGCGCGTCGCGGGGTGCGCCATTCATTTTACCTCTCGCAGCATCTCCGCGACCTCCTCGCGCGACCAATCCTTCGGGTCGTCGCTGCCGCGCAGGAACTCCCAGCCGTCCACCGTCGTGGTGGATTCCGGCATCGGCAGCGGCCCGAGTGCGCGTCGCGCCGCCTCCGCCGAGATACGATGTTCCTGGCAAATGTCGCTGACGTGCTCGATGAGGCGCAGCCTTTCGGCCTGTCGCGGGTTGGCGGCGTAGTAGCAGAGCAGGCCGCGCGGCGCCTGCACCAGGAAACATACTCCCAGCAGCCACGCCAACGCCCTCGTCTGGCCGGGCGACAGCCTGCCGCCCGGATCGAGACGGAACCATCGCCCCTCCCACGCCGGCAGTCCGCCGCAGACCAGCAACGTCAGGCCGAGTTGCGGTTGCAGGTGATAACGGCTCCCCGAAGGGGTAACCATTCCGGCACCGTCGTAGCTCCACGTCGCCCGGGCGCTGTAGATGAGCAGGTAGCTGCCGAAGATCAGGCCCGCGCCCAGCAGGGCGAGCCGGCGTCGCGGCGAACGGTGCGCCCACCAGCCGGCGGCCGCGACCAGGGCCGCGAAAATCAGCGGCGCCGCGACCGGCCCCACCGTGACGCCCGTAACGCCGAAGGCGCCCGTGGCGAGGTTGTCCACCACGGAGCGCACCGTGTACCAGGCGCCGGTGAGCGGCCGGAACGCTTCCAGGGCGGTGCTATCGCGGTAGTGCTCCAGATGCAGAATGATCGGGGCCGTCAGCGGCAGGCTCACCGCCAGGAACGCCGCCGTCCCTAGCAGGGGCGCCAACCGTGAGGCGATTGGCGGCGCCGACTTGGATGCGGCGCCCTCGCCCGGCAGCAGGTAGAGGCAGCAGAGCGGCCCCGCCAACACGCCGCTGGCAAACCAGCACGGCGCCGCGGCGCAACAGAGTACACACGCTAAGAGCCATCGCAGAAGCCCTGTTTGTCGGAATTGCTGGGCGGCCAGCAGCGCCAGCAGCAGCGCGTCGAGGGCGTAGACCGAAAAACTGGCGGCGAACCAGTAGACGGCTTGCTGGTAGACGGAACTGACGCCGAACAAGACGAGCGCGGTCAGTCCGTAGAACGGATGCCCCAACTCCCGCCGGACGAACAGGTATGTCAACGCCAGCGCCGGCAGCAGACCCACGACGCCGGCCAGGACCGCGGCCAGGGGAAGCCCCGTCGGCCGGCCCGCCAGCCGCACCACCGCGAACGTCAGGAGACGGCCCAGCGGCATGGCGTGTTCGTTGTTCGGCAGCCAGAGGCCTTCTCCGGTCTTCGCCCAGGTCCACGATCGGGCCAGGATCTGGAAGTCGTCCTGCACCAGGACGGGGAAGAGCAGCGCCCGGCCGTAGAGCGCCGTCGCGGCGACGACGGCGGCGACGAACAGCCAGACGGCCGGCCGGGCGCGGGGATCGGAATCGGACATGACGGGGCCGGGGCCGCGGGGTCGGGTCGAACGAGGCGATGACCGTTATCATCGGCCTCGGGCGAGGGGACGGCAACCCGAACGCGACGGGAGGCCGCTACGGCATAAAAGGCGTAAATGGCAAAAGTCGGTCGTCGCGCCGGGAAATTTGGCAATTCCCGCAACCCGGCGCTTGCATTGGCCGGTCCCGTCCGGTAGAAACTTCCTTAAATCCCACCCCGGCCGGCGACGGTGACGGCCAGCGGTTCGGCCGGTGGGAAAGACGCGACGCGGACGCACCTGATTTTCACTTCACCCATCTGGTCGTCGGAAGGGGAACGAGACAAATGGAAGATTTCTGGACATTCGTAACCAGCTGGACGTTCATGGCCATCCTGATCGCCGTGCTGGTGGTGCTCATCGGCATCTTCGTGTTCATGCGCTCGCGCAAGACCGACGACTAACGGGCCGGCGCGGCGAGACGCATAGAGAAGGCCAACTACCAGCCCGGAGCGGGGTGAGGAACCACCTCCCTCGCTTGCGCTTCGGGTTGGTACGCGCCGACACGAACCCGAAGCGCGAGGAGGGGCTGGACCACATCCCCTCCTCGCGCCGCGGGCCGGCGAGTTATTTCGTCACGGATTCGCACGCAATCGCGCCTGCCCCTGCGTCCAGTCGCCGACCACGGCGTCGAGGATGATCGACTTGCGGTCGCGCCACACCTGTAAGCGGATGTGCTGCCCGGCCGGCAGGCCGCTCACCCTATTGATCAGCTGATTCTCGTTGCGGATCGGCGCGTCGTCCACGGCCAGCACCACGTCGTTGGTTCGCAGCCCCGCCGCCGCCGCGGGCGTTTCCGGGTAGACGGTTTCGACCCACGCCCCTTGGGCGCGGTCGAGACCCAGCTTCGCCGCGTCGGCCGCCTCAAACGACGTGGCCGTCTGCACCCCCAGATAGCCGCGCGTCACCGCCCCCTTTTCCAGCAGCTGCTTCGCCACGCGCTTGGCCAGGTTGATCGGAATGCTGAAGGCCACGCCGCTGTTGCCGCCCGTGTTGGACGCGATGGCCGTGTTGACGCCGATCACCTCGCCCTCCAGGTTCAGCAACGGGCCGCCGCTCGAACCGGGGTTGATGGCCGCGTCGGTCTGCAAGAAGTCCTTGATCCGGATGGCCGATCCCAGGCTGATCTGTCCCCGCTGGCGGGCGCTGATGATGCCGTGCGTCACCGTCTGATTCAAGCCGAACGGACTGCCGATGGCCAGCACCCATTGGCCGACGCGCACCGGATCGCTGTCGCCCAAAACGGCGGTCGGCAGATTGTCGCCGCCCTCCAGCCGCAACACCGCCACGTCCGATTCGGGGTCGGCCCAGACCTGGGCGGCCGTGAAAATGCGGTCGTCGGCCAGGCTGACGGTGATCTGCCGCGCCTCCGTCTGGGCAATGACGTGATTGTTCGTGAGCACCAAGGTTCCGCGCTGTGGGTCGGGCCGGAAGAGAATGCCGGAGCCGGATTCCTCGACCTGCTTCTGCTTGCCTTCCTTCGTCACGGTCTTGACCGATTCGATGGACACGATCATGGGGCCGACTTGGTGGGCCACCGCCTCGAAACGCTCTTCCAGCCGACTCGCTTCGCCGGAAGCCGCGGCCGGCTGCGCCCAGGCGGCCGGGACCAGACGGCCCAGCTGGACGGCCGCCACGCCGCCGAGGAACGAACAACATCCCAGGACGATGGGCAAAAGGAAACGTTTCATGGAGACGGCATCCGTTCAAAGGACCGGAATCGGTTCGGACGAAGGGAAGCGTTCCTCCGGGGAGGACGCCGCTCCATTCTAACCGCCGCCGCCGGGCCTCTTGAGGAAAACCGGGTCCAAACCGGGTCCCCGGTCGCCGCCCCGCCCGCATAAATGGGACAAGGCCCGCGGTCTTCCGACCGCGAGCCTTGTCCCGAACGCTACTGGCACGACGGGCCGTCGTCGCTAGTGGCTCGGCAGGTCGATTTCCAGCTTCGACAGATCGACCTCCTTGTGGTCGTCGTAACGGGAGGCGTCGAAGACGTTCTCCCAGTTGCCGACGTAGCCGCCGCGGCCCCAGCTGGGATACCGTTCCAGCTCGCGCTGGCATTCGATGCAAAGCGTCGTGTACGGCAGGGCGTTGAGTCGGCCGACCGGGATCTTCTCCTGGCAGTTTTCGCAGAGGCCGTAGGTCCCCTGCTTGAGTCGGGCCACGGCGCGCTCGATCTGGGTGATTTCGCGCGAGTCCAGCTCGGCCAGTTGCGACGCCATTTCGTCGCTGCCCGACTCGAAGGCCGCGTCGGCGACGTCGCCGGTGGTGGCGGCGTTCTTGGCGTTGCGAAGGTCGTGCAGATCATCGGACAGTTTTTTCCGCAGGTCCGTCAACCGGGACTGCAGGGTTTTGTGTAACCGCAACAGAGCGTCTCGTCGTGCCATGGTGCTGCCTCGTGTATGTCCATTCGCCCGGCGGCGAAGGCCGGCCCCGGATTCGGACTCCGGCGAACCGCCGGAGCCGCCTCTCTGTCGAACGTCCTTCCAGGTCCGGGCGGAATAGGTTCGGAAATAAGAACGATTCTTAATTGGCAATTCGCGTGCCGTTCACTTTTTCCTCGTCATTCCTCCGCGGGCTTTGGTGTAAGTGGCGGATTCACCGAATCTTCCTATTGCAGATTCCTTGCCGTGCCGCGCCGCTTTTTCCGCCGGCTGGATGATTTTTGAACAGAAGACTGCCGGAAATTCGGCAGGGCTGCCATTCAGGCGGCGCCCGAATGGCCAGCCAAATCACCCAAGTATATCCGACAAACGTCGGACAGGCGGCGGCAGGCGGGCGGAACTTGAGAAGTTTCGCTGTCGCGGCCCACGTCCTCGTGCTTTCGGGACGGCACAACCCGCCGGACTGGCAGACGGGCCGGGAACGAACGGGTTTGGCCGCGATACTTGCGCAAGCAGATTAACGAGTTGAGTTTGCGGGGCCGGCAGGCGCCCGGCGAGGGTGTCGGCCCGCGCCGTTGTCGCCCGCGCGGGCAGGAAGCAACCGCGCGGGTCACGGTCTGGCCGCGTCGAGCGGCTGGACACTCAGGAGACGGGGTTCCTGGCCGCGCGGACGGTCGAACTCGAGCCGGACGGAAAAGGGGGATTCATAGAGCCACTGTTCGAGGCAGCGGTGGTAGAGGACCTGGCGGCTGGTGGCGCGAGGGGCGCCGATCAGCCGGCGGACCTGATCCGGCGAAAGGCCCGGTTCGACGGCCGTCAGTCGTTGCGCGCGTTCCACTTCAGAGAGGGGCTGATCGGCGCCCGGCGGCGTCGATTCGGCCGGCGCGGCCGCCGACGCCAACCCGGCCAGGAGGAAACAACCTCCGACCAACCATTTTCTCATGGGCGATTCCTACGAGGGTGCGACAAGCGGCGTCTTTCATCTCCACCGAGATCCTACGCGGCGGCCCGCGCCTTGGGTAGTCCTTCGGCCTACCGGGCTTGTTCCGGGCGCGGTAGGCCGATAGTCTTTTTGGAAGTGTGGTTGGGACGACGGGGGTGCGAGGACGCCTTGTGACGATCCGCTGTTTGATCGACGGGTTGCTGCTGCCCGCGTTCCTGGGCCGTGGGCGCGGGCCGGTGACGGCCTACGACGGGGACGAGGCGTTCCATCTGGAAGCCGTCGAAGCGCTGTTCTACGAAATCGTCGCGGCCGACACGGATGAGCTTCTCGGCCTGGAACAGGTCCATTACCGCCTGCTCCGGCCCGCCGCGGACTTTCTTCTCGTGGGCGCCTGATGGACCCGCCGCGATCAATCCCATTAGGGTAGGCGGGGGTGGGCGTCGGGGTCGGAGACGACGCCCTCGCGCCGGCCGGCCGGCTTCTTATCGGGCGATTCTTCCGGCACAATGTCTTGCCCTTGCGCCGGATCGGGCGGCGGCGGCAACAAGGCGTCCGGATCTTCGGGAGGCGTATTCACAGGGCGGGTCGGTTCCAGCGGCATGGAAGAGGACTCCGGCTATCGAGGGAATGGGCGCCAAAGGGTATACATGCACTCGGCGCGCCGAAGGGTCAAGTCGGTGCGCAACGATGGCGCAACGCCGGTTAACCTTTTGCCTCTGGGACGGGTTATTAGAGTGGACGCCTTGGCATGGTCGAGGGCGGATTGCTGGATTGCTTTCAGAACGTCTTGAACTATGGCAAACCCGACCCCCTTGCTGTATGAATGAACGAACGGTTGGGCCGGCGCCTTATGGAGCAGGATTCACCATGATCGAGTTGAACGCGGACGCCCGTTTGTCGGTCCTCCGGGAAAAGGTCGAGGCCGGCAAGCGGCTGTCGTTCGACGACGGCGTTTTCCTCTATGAAGCCGCCGACCTGTTCGCGCTGGGCGAACTGGCTAACATCGTCCGCGAGCGCAAGAACGGCCAGGCCGCCTACTACAACGTCAACACCCACCTCAACCCGACCAACGTCTGCGTCTACCGCTGCACCTTCTGCGCCTTTCGTTCCGACCTTCGCGGCGAAAAAGGCTACGTCATGTCCGACGAGCAGATTCTGGGGCGCGCGGCCGAGGCCGAGCGCCGCGGCGCCACGGAGCTGCACATCGTCGGCGGCCTGCACCACCAATTGCCCTACGAATGGTATCTGAACGTCATCCGCATCATCCACCAGGCGCACCCGCGGCTCCATCTCAAGGCGTACACGGCGGTGGAATGGGACTGGTTCGCCCGGCTGACCGGCCGGCCGACGCGCGACCTGTTGGCCGAGTTCAAGGAGGCGGGCCTGGGCAGCCTGCCCGGCGGCGGGGCGGAGATCTTTCACCCCGAGGTGCGCGACAAGATTTGCGAGCACAAGGCCGACGCCGCCGAGTGGTTCCGCATCCACCGTGAGGCGCACCAGCTCGGCCTGCGTTCCAACGCCACGATGCTCTACGGCCACATCGAGGAAGCCCGGCACCGCATCGACCACCTGTGCCGGCTGCGCGAGTTGCAGGACGAGACGGGCGGCTTCCAGACGTTCATCCCGCTGGCGTTCCATCCGGACAACACCGGGCTGTCGCACCTGCCCAAGCCGAGCGGCCTGCTCGACCTCAAGACGATGGCCATCAGCCGGCTGATGCTCGACAACTTCGCGCACATCAAGGCGTACTGGGTGATGCTCGGCGTCAAGACGGCGCAGGTGGCGCTGAGTTTCGGCGCCGACGACCTGGACGGCACGGTGGTTTACGAAAAGATCTACCACGACGCCGGATCGGACTCGCCGCAGGAGATGAGCGTGGCGGAGATCCGCCGGCTGATTCAGGAGGCCGGCCGCGTCCCGGTGGAGCGCGACACGCTGTATCATGAGGTGGTTCGGAACGACGGCGCGTGGCGCAGCGGGCGGTCGCTGCAACTGGTCGGGAATTGACACAGTACCAGTTCGAAGCGCGAGCGAGGGGAACGGCATCATGTCCACCACGAATCCCGTGAAGGGCGGTTTCGGCAACGGCCGCCCATTCCCTCTGGAAAATGGCGACCGGCTGACGCGGGTGGAGTTCGAGCGTCGCTATGAGGCGATGCCACGCCTCACGAGGGCCGAGTTGATTGAAGGAGTCGTTTACATGCCCTCCCCCGTGCGTCAGGGACGTCACGGCCAGCCCCATTCCCGTCTCGTCGGGTGGCTGATCCAGTATGAGGCCGGCACCCCCGGAGTGGAAACGGGCGACAACAGCACCACCCGACTCGACCTCGACAATGAACCGCAACCCGACGCCGTGCTGTTCATTGACCCGGAGCGGGGCGGCCAGGCCCGCGTCAGCGCCGACGACTACATCGAGGGGGCGCCGGAACTCGTGATCGAGGTCGCCGGCAGCCATGTGAGTCTTGCCCTGAACGCGAAGCTGCACGTCTACCGGCGCAGCGGCGTTCGCGAGTACATCGTCTGGCGCGTCCAGGACGCCGAGATCGACTGGTTTGTCCTACGAGACGGCAGATATGACCGGCTGACGCCAGGCGCGGACGGGGTCACTCGCAGCGAAATCTTCCCCGGATTGTGGCTCGATTCGGCGGCGCTGCTGCGCGGCGACCTGGCTGTCGTCCTGTCCGTCGTGCAACTTGGTATCGCCAGCCCCGAACACGCCGCCTTCGTGGCCCGTCTCAACCCGCCGGCGCCGTCCGGCGGACCTACGACGCCTTTAACAGCTTGAGCACTTTTTCGGCCCGCGCCGACCCGGCCGGGTTGGCCGTTTTCTGGCCCGTGAGGTACTCATATAGTGGGTCGAGGGTCTTGTCTTTGCGGCACCGGCGCATCGCCTCTTCCAGCATCTGGTCGCCGTGTACCAGATCGGCATAGCGGGTCAGCCCGTCGCGGTCGGACAGCGGCTTGTCGCGGCCGATCAACTTCCGCGCATCCTCCGGCACGAACAGGCAGCGCGCCTCCATCGCGTAGCCCAGCGGGTAAGCGTCGGAGGACGGGAAGCGCCAGCGCACCTTGTCGCCGTCGCCCACGAGTTCGCCGTTGGTTTCGACCACGGGGCCGGGGAAAGTCATTGTGTACTGGAACGCTTGAACGGAGGGCGCGCCCAGGCGGTAGAGGCCGAGGATGCGCTCGATAAGCACGGTGACGCGGCCTCCGAAGACGTTCTCGCCGCCATATTTCCGGTCGATCACCTTCCGCGCGGCCGAGACGAAGCGCCCGCCGTCCTTCGAGTTCAGTTCATCCAGCCACCCGGACGCCGCGTCACGGCCGACCGGCTTGCCGTCCTTCTTGACCTTCTCCGCCACGAGGTTGACCGCGAATTCGCGCAGGGCGCGGTTCATGTCTTCGTTAGGCAAAGGCTTTCCGTCCTTCGTCAGATCCAGCCCGCGCCGCCCGCAGCAGGCGATCAGCGCGTCCAGGGTCGCCTTTTGTCCTTCCGGCCCCTTTCGCGCCGCCGAATGGAGGAAAAACAAGTCCGTCGCCTCGTCGAACCAGGGCCGGCCTTCCGTCTTCAGCCACTCATTTAGATCGCTCAAGTCATAATCCTTGCCGAGCGCCTCGACAAAGACTTCCTGCCCGAACCGGATCGCCCCGTCCGCCAGTTCGGCGCGGGCCTTGTGCATGTCCGCCGGCGTGACGCAGTCGGTCAGGGTTTCGCGCCAGCGGAACTCCTCGACCAGGCCGAGGTCGGTTCGGGTCAGCTCGCGCTCCAGCTTGCCGTCGGGCAGACGGGGGCCTGCCGGCGAATAGAACAGGACGTGTTCGGGCAGGTCCTTCACCGAGGCGAAGTGATTCCAGGCGGCGAAGTAGGGATGGCCGGCGTCCTGGGGGTGCGCCGGTAGCATCGTCAGGGCGTCGGGCCAGCCGGCGCGATCCAGGTCGTCGGGGCTGGGGGCGAAGGTGATCTCCTTCCACAGTTTCGCTTGCCGGGCCGCCTCGGGCGTACCGTCGACCGGTTGGTAGATCGCCCGGTCCAGGCTGCCGTCGGCGTGCAGCGTCGTCTCGGCCCGGTAGCGGCCGCACCCGGTCGCCAGGGCGGCCAGCGCGGCCGCCGCGGCGATAGCCGCCGTTTGACGAAGGCGCATCGAGATTCTCCCTGAAAGGAGGAAGGGGACGAAGAAGACCGGCCAGGGGGCGGCCAGTCTTGTGATGCGCCGCCGAGTCCGTTTATTCCCGCCGAGGCCGCCGGCCGCTCAGTCGTCCTCCCATGCCGCCACGGCCCGGCCCTTTTCATCGCGCCCCGAAACCTTGAACAGCACCGGCTCGCGGTCGGCGTCGGCCGGCAGCGGAACGTCGCCGCTGGTCCGCGTTTCACCGGCCTTCAGTCGTGTCGGTCCGAACCACGTCCGCGCCGTCTCTCCCGCCGGTCGATCCGGCCGCCAGCTGGTGTCTTCCGGCCGGTTGACGAGCGGCGTCTGCCGCTCCCAGCCCGCGTCCTCCAATGTCACCTCGCCGTCATGGGCCGTCAGTTTCAGACGACACACGCCCGGCCGCGATCCCGGTACGCGCCGCAGCGTGAGCCTGGCGCTCCCTTCCGGCTGACGGATCAGACTCACTTGCAATTCCGCCTCCGCGTCGACCGTGACGGTCAGGCGCGACCGTGCCCCGGCCGGCGAGTGCAGCAGCACATACGCGGCACCCGTCCCGACCAACTCCACCTCGTCGCGGCCGCCGTCCAGCGCGATTTGCCGGAAGCGCGGCCCACACAGCAGTCGGCCTCCGTAGGGGCCGTGCAGGTCGGCGGAAAGCGCCGTCGCGGTTGTCCAGTCGCGGAACAGTTCCGCGAACGGCTTCCCCGTCGCGGCCTCCAGATTGGCCGTGCCCGCCAGGTTGGATTGCACCAGCCGGTCGAGCAGGTCCGGGCCGTCGCGGTCCACGCATCGGCGCAGGAACAGGTACGTCGCCCCGCGGCAGCCGTGCGTCCGCCACAGGCCGGCGGCGTAGTAGTCCGCTTCGACGAGGGGATAGCGCGACGGGTCGCTGAGGTAGGCGCTGACGCGGTAATCGAGGTTGGCCCGGCTGAAGCCGTGCAGGTCCTCGGCGGCGTGGGCCAACGCCTCGCCGAGCCACGACTCCTCGTCTTGCCGGACGACGCCGGGTAGGTAGTCGCCGAAGACGTGCTCGCTGCAAACGACGGCGTGCGTGTATTCGTGGGCCAGGACGGTGCGCAGGTAAGGGCCGGGTAGGAGATTGGTATGTAGGTACATCATGTCGGCGCGGTTGCCGAACGGGGCCGCCAGGTCGCGGTAGAAGTCGGCGGAGC
>Ga0182024_10003705_pt1 | contig 36068 bp, 33 predicted proteins | sample P32metaG_FD_120480 | JGI IMG/M metagenome (GOLD analysis project Ga0182024, IMG submission 120480) | Permafrost microbial communities from Stordalen Mire, Sweden - P3-2 metaG (Illumina Assembly) | ecosystem: Environmental > Terrestrial > Soil > Wetlands > Permafrost | place: Sweden: Stordalen...
CCAGTCCGGGAATACGTTGGCAGCCCAGCCGCCGCCGTACCCCCAGTTCAGCCCCGCTCGATTTCCCGTGATCGCGTCCGCGGCGGCGTAATTGGCGCCGTAGGTCGACGAGGCCACGGCCGTCGCGCCGTTGGCCGCCAGTGCCACGTTGACGCGCGTCCCCCCGACCGCCGGGTTCACGGTAATCGGGACCGCGCTTGACGCCGCCCCGGCCCGCCCCGACGTGTCGGTCGCGACGGCCGTGAGCGTGTAACTGCCTGCCACCACGTTCGTCCAGGTGAAGCTGAACGGCGCGGTCGTGCTCGTGCCAATCAAGGCGCCGTTCGCCGAGAACGCCACCGAGGCCACCGTCCCACCCGATTCAGCCGCCGTCACCGTGATCGGCACCGTCGCCGGCGCCGTGGACGTCGCCCCACTCGTCGGGCTCGTAATCGAGACCGTCGGCGAGTTTGCCACGCGCACGACGACGAACACCCCAAACTCTGAGCTGGTGTGCTGGGGCATCACCGGCACGTCACCGATCGGCGGACTGAGCGTCAGGCCGTCCATCGGAATCGAGACTGGGGTACCGGCGTAGGTCGCGGCGACGATGGGAGCGCCGAAGAAGTTCTGGGCATCCAGCACCTCGAACGCATCTCCGAGGTTCAATCCGAGGGTCGACAGATCGACTTGCACCGTATCTTGATGCAGCCAGTTGTACACAATGATGTGGCCACGGCCGGCTTCGTAGAGATTGGGGCGCACCGTAATGAAGTTGGTCGGCGGAGGCTGGGCATAGTACGTATTGGAGGGATAGGCCGTAAGCTGGAAGTTATCTCCCGCCCATCCCCACTGCGCCGCCTGCAGGTTGTACAAGATGTTGCCCGTCATGACCGGGGCGCAGTTGACCAGGATCAACGGCGTGCTGCCCACGAAATAGTTGTTGACCACCGTGCCGTTGACGCATCCCGCCGAGTACCCGAGATTGCTCTGAGCGCCCCCGTACGTGTAGTTCTCATGCATGACCGGATTCTGAGCGACGACGCCACCGCCAAGCAGGAGGTCCGCGGAGTATCCAGCCAGGCCGAGGACGCCGTTGTCGAAGGCAACGTTCCCCTCCATGGTGATGTTGTTCAGGAACGCCACGTCGGAGCCGTACGCATGAAGGCCAATGTCGAACTGGTCGAACACGATGTTCTCGCGAAGCAGGCGGTCGTCGGTTTGGTTCTGGGTGTAAACGCCGTGCCCGTGCGCCCGATCGGGCCCCTGCCAGCCGTTGTAGTAGATGAGACAGCCGTACACTTCGGTGCCGATCGACTGGCTCCACAGCCCCATGCCAGTGTCCAGATCGTGAAACACCAGATTGATGAACTTCAGGTTCAGTCCCCAGGAGGTGATGCCGGCCCCGCGGGTCAGATCCGTCGGCCACGAGCCGGCTTGCGCCGATAGCCGATTGGGATCCGAATTCATGATCTCGAACCCCCAGTACACGGCCCATTGTCCATACACGACGAGCACGTCGTTCGGGGAGCCTGCACCGTCGAGGGTGGCGCGGGCCCCGGGGTACTGCCGTACCGTAATCGGCGCGGTTTGGGTGCCCTGGAGATAACTGATGTAGGTCCCGATGTACGTCCCGCCCAGGAGCCAGATGGTGTCTCCGGGCTGCGCAGGACTGTTGGCCGAGAGGGCGCTCGTCAGATCTAAGGGGTGAGCCATGCTTCCATCGTTCGTCGCCACGCCCGTGGGGGCCACATAGATGTCTGCGGCCAACGCCTGGCTGGCGTGTGAGAACGTGAAACCCGCAAGGAGGAACGCCGCCACGACACTGCGGCGCCACAGCGTGTGACGCGCGCCAGCTGGTTCGCGAGCCAAGATTCGCCTCATCACTTGTCTGACCTTCTCGCGGATTCGCATGATCTGGCCAGAATGGCCAAGGGCTCCCCGCGGATCAAAACATTACGGCCCGTGTGCCGCACTCGGCGGTCCAAACGGTGTCGCGGCGACCGCGATCCCGATACGGCACAGCTCTGTGTAGAACTGTGTCGGCAGCGCAGGCCTCACGAGATACCCCTCGCAGCCGATGGCCGCCGCCCGATGCCGCAGGCTGGGCCTCCCGTCATTCGTCACGATGATCAGGGGAATGCCGCGCGTCGCCGGGTCCCGCTTCAAGTCTTTCTGGAATCGACGCGTGGTTCGGTGGTAGCCCACGACGTCAAGGATGATCAGGGTCGGTGACGCCTTGATGACTCGATCGATCGCACCGGGGCCGGCGGGCCCGACCTCACAGACGAACCCCAGTTGTTGGAGCGTCACCACTCGGGCAAGAAGCTCGCGCATGTCCGCGGCCGCGGCGTCAAATCGATCGGGCAGCACGGCGTCAGGCTCGACAGCCTTCTTCACCCAGTGCTCGACGAAAGCCGTCGTTGCTCGCTCGTCAATGAGGTAGAGCACTCGTGACGTGAGTTCCGACACCAATCCCTCCGGGCCAGAGTGCGATACAAGAGAGATGCCAGGCGTGCACGTGGGCGAAGTCTCCGAAAGGCCGGCGCTCCCCACGGCGGGCGGCTGGGCAAGTCACTTAAGGCCCAAGTCCGATGACAGGATTGAATCTGAATTGATTCTGATTACAAATCTGGCCGTTCGTCGATGTGGGCGATCGCAGCCGTAATTGTGATCGCGTGCCGTCGCTAAGGAGTGGCTAGGCCGGCCCAAAACTGCGGAGAAGTGCGGATGTAAGATCAAGCAGGCATGCGCGACGGCGGTGCGATCAGGCGGCCGTATGACTTGCCAGACCCGCCCGCAGGCGCCGCGGCACACAGGGTTGATGACGTGCGTCAAAACGGCACCGAGTCGCTCGCGGCGGCCCCGGCTCCGGCATGGTTCGCGGTGCTCACGCGATCCAGGCATGAGCGCAAAGTCCGAGATCAACTGCTCCAGGCCGGTCTCGAGGTCTTCCTGCCGACGACCCACCGATGGAGCCGATGGCGTGATCGTCGGAAGCGGATTGAATGGCCGCTGTTTCCGGGCTACTGCTTTGTGCGCCTACCTCATCGGCAGACCCTGCCGGCCCTCTCAGGGGGTGGCTCGCGTGTCATCACCATCGGCGGGCAACCCGCACCCATCCCGGATTCAGAGATCGACGCCATTCGGCGTCTCGTCGCGACGACGTTGCCCTATGAGACGTGGCCGTTCATGAACGAGGGCACGCCGGTGGAAATCACCAGGGGCCCACTCGCAGGCGTGCGTGGACGGTTCGTGCGGAGGGGTTCCGACTTCAGAGTGCTCCTGGCGATTGAACTGCTCGGCCGTATGCTCAGCGTCCAGGTCGATGCGGCCGACGTGGAACGTCTCGGCTGATCCTGCGATGTCGGGGTTGGCTGGTTGGGGCTAGGCGACGTTGCCGATGCTGGCTGCGGCGGTTCGCGGGTCCAGCCACGTCGTGAGGGCCGCGAGCGCCTCGGGAACGTCCGCTTGCCCGGGCAGGCACAGCGTCAGAAGGCGAGGGAGCCGGCCGATCAATCGGACCTGAATCCACAGGTGCTGCGCGTCTTCGACGACGCTGAAGACTTCGAGCCGCCAGTGTTCGCCCCCGACCACGAAATCCCGGCCATCGAGAGCCCCGAACAGGCTGTATCCATGCATCGAACGACTCTCCAGAACGCCGTAGCCCGCCGTGCAAATCAATGCAAAACTATCGCCACGACGCGACCGTGGTGCTCAAAGCAAATCCTGGCTCGAGATCGATCGTGAGCGTGTAAGAGCGTCATGACGGATGTCAAAAATCGCCCTTGGACGCGTCCTAAGGCGCAAGAGTGTCCGGGCCGGAGAGACCGCAGCCGATGACCGCCGATATCCGGGCGCCCAGTCCCGCGATCAGTGCCGTCGAACGGCGCGGGCAGATCTCCGAACGGACCCACGGCCGATTTCGAGATCGCAGGCGTTCTCCAATTTCTCCGCGGTACGCCTGGCGCCAAGACGGCTAAATACAGCTTGCGAAGCGAAGTGTTCATGACCAATGATATGGTCATGAAACAGGTCACTCTGGCTCATGCAAAGGCCGAGCTGTCGGCGCTGCTCGACCGCGTCGAGGCCGGTGAGACGGTGGTGATCACTCGCCGCCACCGGGTCGTGGCCGAAGTCCGCCCGGCAGGGCCCCGCCGCCGGTCGAAGCCACGCCCCTTCGGGCTATGTCGGAACGAGTTTCGCGTCCCGGACGACTTTGACGACCCGTTGCCCGACGCTCTGCTCGATGCCTTCGACGGACGATGAATCTGCTCCTCGATACGGCGGTCTTCCTGTGGCTCATCGCGGGAGATGAGCGGCTGACTGAGCCGGCGCGGTCGGCCGTCCTGGATCCTGAGCGCCGCGTGTGGCTGAGCGTGGTCTCGCTCTGGGAGATCGGCGTCAAGCAGAAGACCGGTCGCCTGGCGCTTCCCCGAGCGGCCTGGTCATACGTGACGACCGCCCGCGAGCAACACGGGATCGAGTCGCTGGCCCTCACCGAACCTGCCGTGGGTCACCTGGCGAAGCTCCCGGAGGTTCATCGAGATCCGTTCGATCGCATGCTCGTGTGCCAGGCCATCGAACACGACCTCCTCCTGGTGACGAACGATCCCGTCGTCCACGAGTACCCGGTCAAGACGCTCTGGTCGTAGACCTTCAGCCTTCAGGGTCTCAGGCCTCCAAGCTTTTCGGCCTTCCAGCCTTCCAGCCTTCAAGCCTCCAAGCCTCCAAGCCTTCAGGCCTTCAGTGCTTCAAGCGTCCCCATGTCAATAACGAAGCGATAGCGAACATCGCCAGCGAGGACACGCGCCCACGCCTCGTTGACCTGCTGAATCGGAATCAACTCGATGTCCGACACGATTCGATGCTCGCCGCAGAAGTCCAGCATCTCCTGCGTCTCCGCGATGCTGCCAATGGCCGACCCTGCCAGGCGCCGGCGGGCCCCCAGTAAGGACTGCGCCGTCATGGGGACTGGCGCCTGCGGAATCCCGACGACGACCATCGTGCCATCGAGCCGTATGAGTTCGAGGTACTGATTCCAGTCGATCGCGACCGACACGGTGTTGATGATCACGTCGAGGGTCTGCTTCAACGTCGTGAACGTGTCCGGCCGGCTCGAGACGTGGAAGTGGTGCGCGCCGAGGCGTATGGCCTCGTCTCGTTTCCGCGCCGTGTGGCTGAACACCGTGACCTCGGCGCCCAGGGCGCGCGCGATCTTCACGCCCATGTGGCCGAGTCCGCCCAGACCGACGATGCCGACCCGCGTGCCTCGGCCGACCTTCCAATGTCGCAGGGGCGAGTAGAGCGTGATACCCGCGCAGAGGAGCGGCGCCGACGCGTCGAGCGGCAAGTGTGCCGGCATGCGCAGGACGTAGTGCTCGTCAGCCACGATCGCCGTGGAGTACCCGCCCATCGTCGGCGTGACCCCGTCGCGTTCCAGCCCGTTGTAGGTCAGGGTGGGCGTCTCCACGCAGTACTGCTCGAAACCAGCCTTGCAGTTGGCGCAGGCGCGGCACGAATCGACGAAGCATCCGACGCCGACAACATCCCCGGCCTTGAACCTCGTGACCGAAGATCCGACGCGCGTCACGATCCCTGCGATCTCGTGACCAGGCACCATGGGGTAGATCGAATCCCCCGTCCACTCGTTGCGGGCCTGGTGAATGTCGGAATGGCAGATGCCGCAGTACTTGATGTCAATGGCGACGTCGTGCGGCCGGGGGTCGCGGCGGTTGAAGCCAAACGGAGTCAGTGGTGCTGCAGCGGAAAGCGCGGCGTAACCGTTGGTTTTCGGCATGGACTCGTCCAGTCGTTGCTCGTGGGTCTTATCCGCAAGCCCGTCGCCATTCAGCTTTCTCTCACGAGGTCCAGGAGGTACTCGCCATATGAACTCCCGCCGAGCGGCGCGGCGATTGCCTCGAGGCGATCCTTCGTGATCCAGCCGCGGCGATAGGCTATTTCCTCGGGGCATGCAATCTGCAGCCCCTGTCGTGCCTGGAGCGTCTGGACGAAGTTCGCTGCCTGGAGCAGCGTATCGGGCGTGCCCGTGTCGAGCCACGCGACGCCTCGCCCGAGCTTTTCCACGCGAAGGGCCGCGCGCTCGAGGTAGAGGCGGTTCAGGTCGGTGATTTCGAGTTCACCGCGCGCCGACGGCCGCAACTGCTTGGCGAGGGCGGTGACGGATGCGTCATAGAAGTACAGACCGGTCACGGCATAGTTCGACCGTGGGCGCTGTGGCTTTTCCTCGATGCTCACGGGCAGGCCGGCGGCGTCAAATTCAATGACCCCGAACGCCTGGGGGTTCTTCACCCAGTACCCGAACACCGTCGCGCCGTCCGTCTGCGCGACAGCCCGGGCGAGCGAAACGGGCAGGCCATGGCCGTAAAAGATGTTGTCGCCGAGGACCAGTGCTCCGCCTTCGCCTCCGAGGAAGGCCTCCCCGATGTGAAACGCTTGCGCGAGCCCACCCGGGCTCGGCTGAATGCCGTACGAGAACCGCATGCCCCACCGCGAGCCGTCCGCAAGGAGGTCCTCGAAGAGCTGGCGATGGTGCGGCGTCGTGATCACCAGGACGTCTCGGATCCCAGCCAGCATCAGGGTGCTGAGCGGGTAGTAGATCATCGGCTTGTCGTAGATCGCGATGAGCTGCTTGCTGACCGACAGGGTCAACGGGTGCAGCCGCGTTCCGGACCCACCCGCAAGGACGATGCCCTTTGTAATCATGAGGCCGCCTGTGACGTCCGTGCCCGCGGCTCAGAGGGGCGGGGGACTCGTGGGTTGAGGCGGTCCGATTTGACGAAGCCGGCGGCGCCGGTCACGAGGACGCGCATGGGCTCAACTACTGTAGCTGAACTGGCGCGATCCCTCCCAACGGGCCTACGTGGAACAGATTCGGCCGCGGCTGCGGGCGCGGACGAGGCAGCTGACGCGGCAAAACGCGATAAACTCGCCCATTGAGACGACACCGAGGAAGCCAATTTCTATGAGTCCGCGACGGGACTACCTGGCAAGTGCGAAGGATCGCCTTAAAGGTATTCTCAATGACGAGCAGCGCCGCACATGGCGCCGGCAACTAGCCGAACCCGCAGGGTTAATCTTTCGACGCGACCTCCGGCGCCTCGCAGTGATCTATGGCAGCGACAAGTGGAACTCCCATTGGTACGCGCAGCATTATCAACATCATTTTTACCCCTCGCGTCGCAAGAAGATCACTCTGCTAGAAATCGGCATCGGTGGGAATGACGATCCGCAGGGCGGGGGAGGATCTTTACGCATGTGGCGTCGGTTTTTTCCGTTCGCGACCATCGTCGGCCTTGATCTCTACGACAAGAGTGCCCACGCCGAGCCGCGAATCAGAGTGTTCCAGGGAGATCAGGAAGACGAGCGCTTTCTTCGACGCGTCATCGACGACATTGGTCCGCCGGACATCATCATTGACGACGGCAGTCATATAAATCGCCACGTGACGAGAACATTTGAAGTGCTATTCCCGATGCTGGCCGATGACGGCATCTACGCGATCGAAGATACACAAACATCGTACTGGCGAGAGTATGGGGGAAGCAGCGAAGACCTCATCAGCGCTCCGACGACAATGGCCCGGATGAAAGGCCTTGCGGACGGCCTGAACTACGAGGAATTGACGTTGCCAGGGTACGTCCCCTCCTACTTCGATCAGAACGTTTGCGCGCTGCACTTTTATCACAATCTCGTGTTCATTCAGAAAGGCCCGAATAGGGAGGGCAGTTCGCGCCGTCAAGCCCCGCAGTCGGTGCCCGTGGAACCGTAGCGCCCGTGGTGTGCGCCGGGATAAACCGGCGTGGAGCGGCATGCACGATGAACTCCCGGTCTTGAAGCTCGTCTCGGACCGGCTGGAGGCCGCTGGACTGGACGTATGTTGAAGCACGCTCGGAAGGCGATCGCGCCATGATGGCGTTCGAGATGTTCGACTTGGCCCGCACGCTGATGACCGCCGATATCCGGTCGCGCGATCCTGGGATCAGCGACATCGAATTGCGCGTGCAGATCTTTGAACGCACCTACGGGGCTGATTTCGGGACCGCCGATCGCGCCAAGATCGCAGCGCGCATCAGGAGGGAGCGGTCCGGATCCGAGTAGCACCCGCGCGTGGCCCATCGTGGACGAGCAGCCTCAGACGACGCGACAATCGGTCATGGGTCCGACGTTTGAGGACGGGCTGCGTGCCTTGCGGGAGGCGTCCGAGGCTCTTGCCGCTAACCAACGTCCCCTCATGCTATCCTCGCCTCTCCCCGTCTGCGGAGCGAGCGATGAATGTCCTCTTGCTGTCGATGCCCGACTCGTTCGAGCACACGCCGTCGCTGACGATGCGGATGCCGAACGGCGCGCTGGCGTCGCTCGCAGGCAACATCGACCCCCATCACCGCGTCGCGATCGCAGACCTCGTCAACGCCCAACAGTCCGTTCCGCAGACGATTACGCGCCTGGTGAGGGAGCTCCGCCCTGATGTGGTCGGCCTCTCGATCATGACGTTCCAGCGCCACACCGCGCGGAAGGTCATCGCGCTCGTCCGCACGCTCCAACCCGGCGCGCGCATCGTCGTCGGCGGCTACGATCCGAGCTTGGCGCCAGAGGTGTACGAGACGCCCGACTCGAGCATCGACTTCATCGTGACGGGCGAAGGCGACCTGACGTTCCGCGAGCTGGTGCGCGCCATCGAGGCTGGGGAGGGGCACGCGTCCGTCGCCGGTCTGACCTACCGGGACGGCGATCGCTTCACCCGGAACCCGCCACGGCCGGTGAGTCATCTCGGTGACGACGTCCGTCCGCCCAATCGCGCGGCTCGCGTGCTGACGAACTACACGCTTCTCGGCCGGCCGATCGACATCGTCGAGACCTCGCGCGGGTGCACGTACGATTGCAGCTTTTGCTCGATCGTCGAGATGCGTGGACGCAACTTCCACACGTGGTCGTTCGAGCGGGTCATCGCCGACATTCGAGACGCAAAGGATCGCGGGGCTCGGGCGATCTTTCTGGTCGACGACAACATCACGCTGAACATCGCCCGCTTCAGGGGCTTCTGCGAAGCAATCATCGCGGCCGGCCTCCATGACATCGACTACATCGTGCAGGGCATGACGAGCGCGTTCGCCACCGCCGGCGATGAGCTGGGCGCGCTCATGCGGCACGCCGGGTTCCGCTACGTGTTTCTCGGTATCGAGAACGTGCTTGAGCAGGACCTCGCCTTCCTGCGCGCGACGGCCAAGAACGCCCAGCGCGAAGGCGGCCGGACCACCGGCAGCGCCACCCATCGCGCCGTGGAGCTGTTGCATCGCCACGGCATGCTCGTCGTCGGCGGCCTGATCGTTGGGAATCCGGGTGACACGCGGGAGTCTATCGACGCCAATCTCAGGTTCGCGCGGCAGTTCATTGATTGGCCCTACATTCAGCACCCGACACCGTATCCCGGCACGCCGATGACGAAGGACTTTCGCGAGAAGAACCTCATCGTCAACGAGCGCGTAGAGGAATACGACGGGACGACGGCCGTGGTGCGGACCGAGCACCTCGACGCCGAAGAAATCGAGTTCATGCGGTGGCGGGCCGAGCGCTGGATGAAAGTGCGCCACTTTCCCGCCGCGCTGCGGCACGATCCGATTTACGTCGCCCGGAACAGCATCAAAATGATGCGCCACACGTTCCGCGGATCAACGCTTCGGACCTGGTTGGGCCTCGAGACCGAGCGGGCCGCCTTTCAGCGGTACAAGGCCATCCGGCGCGCCGAGCGCGAGTTCTTTCCCGAACCAGCGTGATCCGCCATGTAAGCCTGCAACCGTGTAATTAGAAGCTGAATTACACTTTGGGGATCCCAACAACGTCGAAATCCGAAAGCGGTGGTGTCTTGCTAGTCGCGGTTCCTGGTGACCAAGCTCAAGACGGAACGGGACATCCAGGGATCGCACGAGCATAGGTCAACCGGCGCGGCGACTTCTCTCGCTCGGCGTGCAGAGTTCCGTGATGGCGGTCGCCTGCATCCCATTGCGGGTTATCTAGTTTCAATCACGGAGCCATCCAGAGCCCAAGAGGGCGGAGGTGAGGAACGACAATTGCTCTCCCCTTGTGAAGCGGTTGTTTGCTTCTCAAAAGGGGATTGTCAGTTATGAAACTGGGACTGGGACGGCTCATCGGCGGCGTTACGGTTGTGCTCGCGAGCATGGTGGGGACGGCGTCGGCGACAACTATCACCATCACCGCCGTGTACGCGGGCAACACCGAAAGCGGTACGCCTCCTACCGGCTTCGGCTTCACGCTGCTGCCCTTGGGAACCGGTACCGCTAACCAGCTCCAGACGTCGAACCCATTGGGACCCATCGATGGTGTTTCGATCAGCTTCTCTGGTGGAACCGCCGCCTCTGGCGAATACGCTGGCAACATCATCAATGTCGATGCTTCGCCGTTTGGCACCAGCAATGGCACGTCCAACTATCTGTCGGCCGGCGGAACCAATGGGGTGGTGACGCTCACGTACGCCGCTCCGCAGACGGAGTTGGATTTGCTGTGGGGTACTGTGGACTTCGATTCTGGTCGGAACGTCATTGTCACGGCGGGCGGGTCGACGATCAGTGGCTCGGAGATCGACGCCGCGGCCGGCGACCTTCTGAACGCTGGCGCTGACAACGTGTACGTCGAAATCACCGGCCTTCCGTCATTCACTCAGGCCCAATTCAGCGACTCAGCTCAACCCGCATTTGAGTTCGTTCCGGGTGTCGACCCGCCGGCGGCGGTCCCGGAGCCGGGCACCCTGCTGCTAATGGGCAGCGGACTCCTCGCGCTGGGCCGCAAGGTGCGACGGAGGATCTGACTCGAGGTCGAATCCCCCACGCCTCGCGTCCGAGCGTGACAAGCGCCAGTCGCGCCGTCAGTTCATGATCGGACGCCGACGGAAACCGGGCGCGGAGACCGGCAGCGCGAGCGTGCGAACCGCGCGCGACGCCTCAGCGACGAGCTGAGCCCATCAGGGCCTACTCCACCGTGTAAATCTCGCGGCGGCCGTGGTCGACGAAGTCGTGGTAGTCCTTCATGAGCGCCTGCACGTCGGCCATCTCCGACGTCTGCTTGATCATCTTCATGTGATGGTCGAGGCTCGGGACTTCCATCTCGGACACGACCATCCAATAGCGCTCGGAGCTGACGTCTGTCGTGACCCGCATGCTGCCGAACTGGTGCTTCTCCAGAATCTTGCTCAGGCTACGGAACTTCTCGACCATCGGACGAGCCTTGCCGGGTTTACAGAACATGATCTCTCGCACGAGCAGCATCGGAGCCTCCTCTCAGAGTGAGGAATCCATTCTATAGGCCTGAAGGCCTGAAGCCTTGAAGGCACGAAGCCGAGCGTTCCCCAGCCCGCCCCGAAGCGGACCTCCAAGCCTCCACGCCTTCAAGCCTCGTTCCCACGCCTCCCAGCCCTCAAGCCATCTTCCCTCCGCCGTGGATTTCTGACACAGTCGCTCTCTGGACCCCGCATGAGTCAAGACGCCGCGCGCATCATCAGCGACTATGAGGCCTATCTCTTCGGCGAGGGGCACTGGCTGCGAGCGTGGGAAAAGATGGGCGCCCGGCCGGCAGTCATCGATGGCGCGCCCGGGTACTCGTTCGCGGTGTGGGCGCCGAACGCCACCGGCGTGTCGGTGGTCGGCGATTTCAACGCGTGGGACGGCCGCGTTCATCCGCTCCGCACCCTCGGGGCCAGCGGCCTGTGGGAGGCCTTCATCCCTGGTCTCGCCGAGGGCACGCTCTACAAACTCGAGATCCACCAGCCAGACGGGCCGCCGCTCATCAAGGCCGATCCGTTCGCCCTTGCCGCAGAACACCCGCCGAAGACCGCGTCGATCACGTCGCGCGTCCACGGATACGCGTGGCGCGACGATGCGTGGATGACGTCGAGGCGCGAGCGGGGGACGGTGCTCGATCGGCCTATGGCCGTGTATGAGGTGCATCCGGGGTCGTGGCGTCGCAAGCCTGAAGAAGCGGATCGGCCGCTCACCTGGCGCGAGCTCGCCGCCGAGCTCGTTCCCTACGTCGCCGGCCTGGGCTTCACGCATATCGAGTTGATGCCGGTGATGGAGCATCCGTTCGATGGGTCGTGGGGCTATCAGGTGACCGGCTACTTCGCGCCGACGAGCCGGTACGGGAGGCCCGACGATTTCCGGTTCTTCGTGGACGCGTGTCATCAGGCGGGTCTTGGCGTGTTCCTCGACTGGGTGCCGGGCCATTTTCCGAAGGACGCGCACGGTCTGGCGCGCTTCGACGGGACGGCGCTCTTCGAACACAAGGACCCGCGCCAGGGCGAGCACCCGGACTGGGGCACGCTCATCTACAACTACAGTCGCCATGAAGTCCGCAACTTCCTGATTACCAACGCGCTCTTCTGGCTCGAGGCGTTTCATATCGACGGCCTGCGCGTGGACGCCGTCGCGTCGATGATCTATCTCGACTACTCGCGCAAAGAGGGTGAGTGGATCCCGAATTCACACGGCGGGCGCGAGAACCTCGACGCCATTGATTTCCTGAGGGAGCTGAACACTGTCACGCATCGCGAGCTTCCCGGCACAGCGATGATCGCCGAGGAGTCGACGGCGTTTCCCGCCGTCAGCCGGCCGACCTGGGTCGGCGGACTCGGCTTCACCTTTAAGTGGAACATGGGGTGGATGCACGACATCCTGACCTATGCCAGCAAGGACCCCCTGTACCGCCGTTGGGAGCACCAGCATCTGACATTCTCGATGCTCTACGCGTGGACCGAGAACTTCATCCTGCCCTTCTCCCATGACGAGGTTGTGCACGGCAAGGGCGCGATGCTCGACAAGATTCCCGGCGACGAGTGGCAGAAGGCCGCGACGCTCCGCGCGCTCTACACCTTCATGTACGTCCACCCGGGCAAGAAGCTGCTGTTCATGGGCAGCGAGTTCGGGCAGTGGCGCGAGTGGAATCACGACGAGTCGCTCGATTGGCATCTCGTGCCCGAGCCCATCCATGGCGGGCTCCAGCGCTTCGTCGGCGATCTCAACCGTCTCTACGCCTCGGAACCGGCCCTGCACGAAGTCGACTTCCTGGCATCCGGCTTCGAGTGGATCGACTGCAACGACCACGAGTCGAGCGTCATCTCGCTCATCCGCCGGGCCAAGGATCCGCGGGACTGGATCGTGGCCGTGCTCAACTGGACGCCGATCGTGCGACCGGGCTATCGCATCGGCGTACCCGAACCCGGATTTTACGAGGAGCTCATCAACAGCGACGCCTGGCCGTACGCTGGCAGCAACGTCGGCAACCAGGGCGGCGTCCGCACCGAGCCCGTCCCGGCGCACGGACACGCGCAGTCGCTGCGCCTGACGCTGCCACCACTCAGTGGTCTGGTGCTCAAGCTCCGGGCGTGATTCAGGCTGGCCTTCAGGCCTTCTTCCCCGCCATCGCAAGGATCCACTTCCATTGATTCGCCGTCACCGGCATCACCGACAGGCGTGACATCCGCACGAGCGCGAAGTCCGCGAAGCGCGCATCCGCCTTAATCTCGGCGAGCGTCACAGGTCGCGCGAGGCGTCTCACGGGCGCGAGGTCGACGACGTGGGCCTTGCCACTCTTGTCAGCCGGGTCCGGGTAGGCATCGCCGGTGGCCTTGGCGATTCCGACGACCGCCTTCTCCTTCCCGGTGTGGTAGTAAAAGACCTCGTCGCCCTTCTTGATGGACCGCAAGTGCTTTTGCGCGAGCGGGTTCTTCACGCCCGACCAGCGAGTGCCGCCGTCCGTCACAAAGGCATCGAAGCTGTAGTGCTCGGGTTCTTCTTTGACGAGAAACATGGTGGCAAGGGTGTTATCGTGTGCCCTAGAAGGTTAGACGGGTTCTGACATGGCCAGACCGCTCCGTACTCAGCGTCGGACGATGATACTCCTCGCGGCCGTGGGCTGCGTCATGGCCCTGACCACGACGTCGGCGCAGCGGCGCTACGGGGGTGGCCTGCCGTCCACCTACAAGCCGTTCGGCGCGAATGGCAAGTACGACGGCCGCTTCCGCTTCGCGCGGCTGTCCTACGAGTGCATGTCGCCGCCCGGCTATCGCGGCTGCTGGTATTACATGAACGAGCCGTCGTGGGAACACGGCTACCCGCTGTCCGAGCAGAACCTGATGCAGATCATGGACGCGATGACGTCGCTGCATCCGCACATCGGAGACAGCGAAGTGCTGGCGATGGACGATCCGGAGTTGCTGAAGTACCCGGTCTCCTACATGACGGAAGCCAGTTTCTGGATCACGAACGACAAGGAAGCGAGCGCGCTTGGCGCGTACCTTAAGAAGGGCGGTTTCCTGATCGCCGATGACTTCCGCGACGACTTCTACCGCGGCAGCGGCGGCTGGGCCAACTTCGACGCGAACATCCAGCGCGCGATTCCCGGTGCGCAGTTCATCGACCTCACGGTGGACGATCCGATCTTTCACTCGTTCTTCGAGATCAATTCGTTGGACACGATTCCGCAGGACTACGATCAGGGCCGTCCGATCTTCCGCGGGCTGTTCGAGGACAACGACCCCAAGAAGCGGATGCTTGTGATGGCGAACTTCAACACGGACGTCTCGAACTGGTGGGAATTCGCCGGACAGGGCTACCACACCGTCGATCTGACGAACGAAGCCTACAAGCTCGGCGTGAATTACCTCGTCTACGGACTAACGCACTGATAGAAAAGGCTTGAAGGCTTGAAGGCTTGAAGCCTTGAAGGCGCGCCGCGGCGCCTCCGGGCCTCAGCCTCAACCACTGCGCGTCCCTATCCCTCAGGTCGGCCTTCAAGCCTCCACGCCTTCTGTCCGTGCCGCTCGTTCGCCTTCCGCTGCGCGACCCAATACTCGCGAAAGGCCCGCAGCCGTGCGAGCGACTCCCGATCCTTCACTCGATTCGCGAACACGTCCCGGATTTCGAGAGCCTGCCGGTACTCAAACCCCGCCATAGCCGAGCCAGGGAGGCAGCGTCCGCTCGCTCCAGGCCCGGTAGGCCGCCAGCGTTTCGAATGCGCGAAACCCCCGGTCGTCAATTCCGGGTTTGTGGGTATGGATGAAGGCGTACTTCAATCGGAGCGCGAGCGGTCGGCGCGACGCGGCCTCGAAGTCAGCCAGCCAGTCGGCCGGAATGATCGGCGGGACGGGCGGCGCGTCCATCGGATTCGATCATATAACTGATTGCCCGTTCCGATGGCTCAGGTCGTCCATCATTCCTTCATTCCTTCAAGCCTTCAAGCCTTTCCCCGCAGCCTCCACCAACGCCGACACGCCGATCTTGCCGACGTAGTTCCCATGAAGCGTCAGCCACGGCGGCAATTCGCCGAGTCGCGCGACGACGTCGAGAACGGCCGGCCCATACACCGGCAGGCGCTGCGGCCAGAGCGTCGGATAACACGCGATGGGCGCGTCGGTGCGTCCGGTCAGCACTCGTCGGTCACTCGAGAGTCGTGCGTCGATGTCAGCGCGGATCGCGTCAATCGCGGCAGACTCCGAGTGGCCGTAAATCCAGGTCTCCGAACGGTACTCGCAGCGGCCGGCGAACATATCCGAGTTGAACAACACGCCCAGAGCCTCGACGCCGACGCCTCGGGGAAAGAGCACGCCGAATCCACGCGTGTCGGCCGGATGAGGTGCGTAGAACGCCGTGACCGACAGCAGGTTCGTCATGCTGATCGCCGCCAACGCCGCCGCAAGCCCCGGCGCGTACGGCGCAAGGAGGTCGGCCGCGGCCGGCGCCGGCGTCGCGACGATCGTCGAGACACCCGGTTGGAGGGCAGTGACGCGCGTGTTGAATCGGACCGTCACGCCCCGGGCCGACAGGGCCGCGAGGAGGCCCTCAAAGAGTTCGCCCATGCCCCGCGGCGCGGTCGCGAGCTGGCCACGCACGCGGCCGCCCCCGAAGATCGCGCGCGCGGAAAGCGCCTCGAGCGGCGACGCGTAGATGCCTTGGAGCGCCGGTCCGAGCAACCAGGTCGTGCCCGCTCGGCCGAGGACGCGCCGACCCCAGGTCGCGACCGACTCCTCGCCGCGCGCCCGAGTGCCGCGCGTCACGAGCGCCCAGGCGCCGTGACCGACGAGCGACATCGTCTCGATTGGCCCCAGCGGCCACCGGCGCGGCCGGCCGCCGCGAAAAATGAACCGGCGCTTGCTGCGCTCATCGGCAAACATCGGCCGGACGCCGGCCGCGGCGAAGAGCGCCGCCACGCGATCGGTCCACAAGAAGCCGCGCGCGGAGGCCTCGACGAGACCCTCAGGCATGTGACGCGTTTCGATCAGGCCGCCGGCGCGTGGGCCTGCTTCGTCGACGGCGACTTGGCGACCCCGCTCGGCGAGAAACCACGCGGTCGCAAGCCCCGAGAGACCCGCGCCGATGACCCGGACCGGTGTCTGGCGCCAGGCGCCGTTGTTCATACGGCCGTGGAGTACTTCGGGCCCGACGGCTGAGCGGCCCGGAGGTGCGCGTCGAAGAACGCCGTCACGTTTCGGAGAAAGGCGCGACCGTGCATGGGCACGCGGAGTTCGTGGCCCGAAATCTCGCACAGGCCGTCGGCGAGGAGCGGTGCCAGAAACGCCCGCGCGTCAGCCACCTCGGTGGCATCGTCCAACTGGACGCGGAAGGTCGTCATGACCGAGAGGATCTTCGCCCGTCGTCGCCGGTCGTCCTCGGAGAGTAGGTGGCCTCGGAACGTCGGCAACTCGGCCTTGGCGAGCCGACGCTCGTACACCGTGATGATCTTCTCGTTCTGGTGATAACAGTCTGGCGTCTCGGAGATGGCGCTGACGCCCAGGCCGAGGAGCGTCGTGGTCCGCCGCTCCGTGTAGCCCTGAAAGTTGCGATGCATCGTCTCGCCCGCCGCCGCGCGGGCCAGGCCGTCCGTCGGCAGGGCGAAGTGGTCGAGGCCCAGCTCGATGTAGCCGGCGTCGAGCAGCGGCCGTCGGATCGTCTCGTACAACGCGCGCTTGTCGGCGCCCGTCGGGATCTGGTCGTCTCGGAACTTGCGCTGCTGCGGCTTGATCCAGGGCACGCGCGCGAAGCTGTACACGGCCAGCCGATCCGGTCGAAGCGACAGCATCGCGTCGGCCGTCTGCCGCATCGACGCGACCGTCTGCCCAGGCAGCCCGTAGATCAAGTCGCAGTTCACGGACTCGTAGCCGCTCGCCCGCGCGTGGCCGACGAGCGTCGCGGTGATGTCGAACGGCTGAATCCGGTTCACGAGCTGCTGGACCTCGTCCTCGAAGTCCTGGACCCCGAGCGAGAGCCGCGTGAAGCCGTGGCGTCTCAGCAGATCGAGATGCGCCGGCGTCGTCACGCGCGGGTCGGCCTCGACCGATCCCTCGAAGCCGTCGGTCTGCCGCTTCACCAGGTCGAAGGTTCCGGTGAGCAGGGTGTCGAGCTCCTCGGGCGTGAGGAACGTGGGTGTGCCGCCGCCGAAATGCATCTGGCTGATCGGGCGGCGGGCGAGCGCGGGCACGCGGGCGACGTAGAGGCCGAGTTCTTTCAGGACGAGATCGACGTAAGGGCGCGCGCGGCCGTGATCTCTCGTGATCACGGTATTGCACCCGCAGAACGTGCACAGCGACTCGCAGAAGGGCAGATGGACGTACAACGACACCGAGCCGTCGTCGCCGCTGAGCGCCCGCCCGAGCGACTGCAGCCAATCATCCGTCGTCGGCGTGGTTTTCCATTCCGGAACGGTGGGATAGCTCGTGTATCGCGGGACTGGGACGTCGTACTTGGCGAACAGATCGGTCGTCTTCATGTGGGTCATGCGAAAGCCTCACGAACAGCGGAGACGAACCGGCGGACGTGCGCCTCCGGTGTGCCCGGAAGGACCCCATGGCCGAGGCCGCAAACCCAGCCGCGTCGCGTCTCAGGCGAAAGCGGGCGCAGGTCGGCCAGAAAGCGCTCGAGCGCCGCCGAGAAATCGGGCGTGGCCGCACGCAGCGCCTCGGGATCGAAGTTGCCTTGCAGGAATCGTCGCGGCCGAGGCGCGGCGAGCGTGTTCGCCAGGGGCCAGCGCATGTCGACGCCGATGCCAGCCCACACGCCCGCGAGCGCCGCGAAGTGACCCTCGTCCGCGCCCTTGGCGTAGTAGCCGAGCCGGCCCGGGAACGCGGCGGCCAGCGCGTCGAGGTCTGACGCGGTCTCGGATGCAAAAGCCGCCGCCCCCAGCTCGCCCGCCGCCGTATCGAACACCATCACGATGTCGGCGCCGCCCTGAAACTGGAGCCGGATGTTCTCGACGAGGAGCGGGACCATCCGATCGGCAAACGCGCGGTAGAGCCCTGGAGACGCCTTCGCGCGCGCGAGCAAGCCCCCGTGCGTTCCTTCGACGGCGTACACGAACAGCGTCCAGGGGCCACCAACGAAGCCGATGAGCGCTTTCTCCGTCGCCAGTCGCGCACGGGTCGCTCGGATCGCGTCGCGTTGAAACGCCAGGCGCGCGAGCGCGTCATCCGGCGATCGGAACCGGCGGATGCGCTCGTCGTCGAGCGACCCGTCGAGCGCTGGCGGGCCGTTCGCATAGCTCAACCCGAAGCCCAGGGCCTCGAGCGGGAAGAGGAGGTCGCTGAAGAGAATGGCCGCGTCGAAGTCGAAGTCCTCAATCGGGCCCATCGCCACTTCGGCCGACAGGTCCGCGTCGCGGCACAGGGTCTCGAAGCTGTGTTTCGCGCGTAACGCCTGGTAGGCTCGGTGATACCGGCCCGCCTGGCGCATCATCCAAATCGGCGGCACCGCGATCGCGTCGCCACGTACGGCGTGCAGGAATCGACCTTCGCCGCTCATGACGGACCGCCGCCAGCCCACTGATAGCCCACGCCCCGGACTGAACGAATCAACCGTCCCTCTTCGTCCCGCAACGCCTGCCGGATCCTCACGATCGCATTGTCGACGGTCCGAGGCGTCGGGAAGCGTTCCTCGCCCCACACGCGGTCGAGGATGACGGACCGCTCGACGGCTCGTGGCGCCGCGTCGACGAGCAGTTTCAGCACGCGGCTGTCGCGCACCTGGAGTTGCGTGCGCGCGCCGTCTGCCGCCTCGACGGTCATCGCATCGAGATCGATCGTGACCTCGCCGCACCGGAAGGCCCGGCGAGGCTGCTGCCGCGCCAGGACATGGCGGACGCGGATCAAGAACTCCTTCAAATGAAACGGCTTCGGCAGGTATTCGTCGGCGCCGATCTCGAAGCCCTCGAGCCGCGCCTCGGCCGAGTTCTGAGCCGTCATGAACATCACCGGGACCGTCGACGTCTGCTTGATGTGCCGCGCGAGCCCGAAGCCGGACCCGTCCGGCAACTTGACGTCGAGAATCGCCAGATCCCACGTGCTGGCGCCGAGATGCCGCTCGGCGTCAGCGATCGTCTGCGCCCATTCGACGTCGAGGCTGTCCCGGACCAGACGCTCGGCGAGCGTCCGACCGAGCGACGCGTCGTCTTCGACGAGGAGCACGCGCGGCATCAGTCAGCCCTCGGAAGATCCAGGACCGCGGTGAACCCGGCGCCAGGCGCCGCCGCGAACACCAGCTCGCCCCGCATCCGCCGGACGAGCCGGCGCGAGACGAAGAGGCCGACGCCCGTGCCGCTCATGGGCGTTGGCCGCGTGAATGGCTGACCGAGCGTTTCGATGACCTCGGGCGGGGCGCCCCGGCCGTCGTCTCGGGCCGTGATCGTCACGCGACCGGCGGCACGCGCCTCGACGGTCACCGTCATCGTGTGCGCGTGTCCATGTGTGACCGCGTTCTGGAGGAGATTCCGTACGACGCTTTCGAGTGCGCGGCTGTCGACGAGCGCGTGGGCATCGCCCTCGATTCGCACAGTGAGTTCCGGCCAATCGCCGCTGACGCGCGTGATGAAGGCGCCAAGATCCACCGGCTCGAGGTAGAGGCCGCCGTCAGGCTCGGCGAAATACAACGAGTTCTCGAGCTGCAGTTGAAGGCGGAGCGCGTCCTTCATCAGGCGCTCGAGATTGGGGTTGTCGCGAACCTCCGGCAGGTCCTCGCGCAAGCTCTCGGCCTGAAGCTGCAGGCTGGCAAGAGACGTCTTGAGGTCGTGCGTGAACGCCATGAAGAACGCGTCGATCTCGCGCCGCCGCAGATGCTCGCGTCGCACGCTCAAGAGCAGGCCCGTTCCGCCCGCCAGGAGCAACGCAATGAACGTGCCGCCCTCCCAGCCGAGCATCTGCCGCACGTGCGCCAGCTCCATCGTCTGCGGCGCGCCGCTCGCATCGATGCGGTCGGCTTGCTTCAGGCCGAGCACCAGCCACCAGGACGCCAGTGACACGGTGGCGACAATCCACACGGCCGTGCCGGCATAGTGCAGACCGCGACCGAAGGGACGACGCGTCATGCGGCTCCCGCGTCTTCAGCCGCCGCGGTCAACGCGCCGAGCGCGTGGGTCAGGACCTCGTCGTCGTGCGCGAGCGAGAGGAAGCACACCTCGAAGGCGGCTGGCGGCAGATAGACGCCGCGCCGAAGGGCGGCGTGAAAGAAACGCATGTACCACGCCGCCTGCTGCTCCGGAATGGTCGACACGCGGCGAACCGGCCGATCGGATGCCAGGCGCAGCCAGAAGATCGACGCGCGCTGCACGATCTCGACCGGCGCGCCGATGCGCGCAAGATTCACGCCGAGCGCGCCAGTAAACGTCTCCGTCCGCTCTTCGAGCGCGCGCCACCCGTCGACTCTTGCCATCTTCGCGAGCGTCGCGAGGCCGGCGCGCATGCCGACCGGGTTCGCGCTGAGCGTCCCGGCCTGATACACGGCGCCAATCGGCGCCACGAGATCCAGCAGGTCTGCGCGTCCGCCGTACGCCGCGACCGGGAAACCGCCGCCGATCACTTTGCCGTAGCAGACGAGATCCGGACGCAGGCCCGTGTCCTCCGCCATGCCGCCGACGCCGATGCGAAAACCGCTGATGACCTCGTCGAGGATCAAGAGCGCTCCGGCATGCCGGCATCGCTCGGCAACGCCCAGCAGCCATTCGCGTCGTTGCGGCAGCAAGCCGTAGTTGGCCGGGAGCGGCTCGACAATGACCGCGGCCAGATGGGAGCCTTCGGCCGCGAAGAGCCGATCGAGCGCGTCGTCGTCGTCGAGCGGTACGACCAGGGTGTCGCCCGACGTGCCGGGGGTGACGCCGGCGCTCGACGCGGCCGTGGCGCCTGCGAGGCCGCTACCGGCGCGCACGAGCATCGCGTCGGTGTGGCCGTGATAGCAGCCCTCGAATTTCAGGATGCGAGGACGATCGGTCGCAGCGCGCGCGACGCGCAGCACCGACATCACCGCTTCAGTGCCCGACGAGACGAAGCGCAGGCGCTCGACCCAGGGCAGTCGCGACGTGATCCACTCGGCGAGATCGAGGGAGTACGGCTCGCACGTGCCGAACGACCAGCCGTCGTCGACGGCGGCGTGGACGGCCCTCGCGACATCGGGATCGGCGTGGCCGAGGATCAAGGGGCCGAACGCCTGACAAAAATCAATGTAGGCACGGCCATCGACGTCGATGAGCCGGGCGCCCTCGCCGCGCGCGAAGAACACGGGTGATCCGCCGACGCTGCGAAACGCGCGGACCGGACTGTGCACGCCGCCAGGCGTCACCCGTAACGCGCGCTCGAACAACGCTGCCGACTGAGTCATCTCTTTGTTCTTTCCTTCAAGCCTTCAGGCCTCCAAGCCTCAGAGTCCAATAACAGAGGCTCTCCGCGCGCCGTACGTAATCACGTACGCAGCGCCGGCCCGGCGAAACACATGCCACGTTTCGACCAGCGCGGCGTCCAGATTGGCCAGGAAGCCCTGCCCGGCGAGTGCGAGGAGCCCCGCATACTCTCCGCTGACCTGATACGCCCCGACGCCCTTGCCGGTCGCCTCGGCAATCGGTGCGATGAGATCGATTGACGTCATGCCGGGCTTGACCATCAAGAGGTCGGCGCCCTCGTGCGCGCACCGGACGCTCGACGCGATCGCGTCGCGTCGCGAGCGGACGTCGAGCTGATAGTGGCGGCGATCGCCGAACTGCGGTGCCGAGTCCGCGGCCCCGCGGAACGGGCCGTAGAACTGGCTCGCAAACTTCGTGCTGTAGCTCATGACGGGCACGCGGGCGTGGCCCAGAGCGTCGAGCATTGCCCGGATGGCGGCGGTTCGGCCATCCATCATGTCGCTGGGACTGACGCCGTCGGCGCCCGCGTCGGCCGCCATGGTGGCCATCATCGTCAGTGCGCCGAGGGTCCCTTGAAGATCGATGCCGCCATCCCGATCGAGAAGGGCGCAGTGGCCGTGATCCGTGCACGAGCACAGGCAGATGTCGACCCACAGCGTCGCGCGGTCGCCAAACGGCTTTTTCACCGCTTCAACCGCGCGTTGCACGTGCCTGAAATCGCGCGCCGTGGGGGTCTTGGTCGAGGGCACGGCGAACAGCAGGAAGTGCCTGACGCCAGCGTCGAGATCCCGCGCGATCACATCGTGCGCCGCCGCGGCACTCAACCGCGCGTTGTCGCCCAGGCCAGGAATCAACTCCGAGCCGTTCATGCCGTCGACGATGAAGAGGGGTTGGATCAGGTTGGCGACCGAGAACGTCGTTTCAGCCACCAGATCCCGCATCGCCTGCGACTGCCGGAGCCGCAGGAGAGACCATGGCGCTTTCAGGGGCACATCGGTGATCCGCTCGCTGATCGTGACGCTGCGGTCGACTTCACCTTCTCGAGTCGTCATGCCGTCACCTCTCGATGCCACGCGTCGTAATCGAGCGACACCCGCGCGCGTCCGTTCGGGCCGAGCGCGGCTTCGAGGGCCTGCCACGTGCGGCCAGGGCCGCTCGAATGCCACCCGTTGCGAATCGACGGCCATCGTTCGATCGCCCGCTGCAGGGAGGTGCCGCTCGTCCAGAAAAAATGCGTCCGCGTCGCCAGGTCATCGGGCAGCCGGTCGGTGACGGCATAGGTCGCGAGGGCGTTCGCGTCGTTGACGCCCTCATGCGTCAGCCGGTGCCACTCGCTGTGGCGCCCGGTCAGGTCGTCAACCCCCGGCACTTCGCCATCGCCGAGGCCCTCGGCCGACCCGTGCACCCAGACGCCCCGCGCCGCGAGCTTCCGCCACGTGGTGCGCCCCGCCGCCCAGACAATCCGGTCCGGAGACACCGTCCACGACGACGGCAGCGCCTCGGACCGCGCCACCCAGAAACCTCGATCATCGTCCGGCTGGACGACCGCGAGCAAGCGGCGCTCGCCATGGCCGCGCTCGTCGGGCCGCGGCCAGATGCGGCTGGCTTCCGTTCGCGGGAAGTGATCCCCGGCATCGGCCAGGAGCCATTCTTCGGCTTCGCCGCCGCGCGTCGTGTGGGCGCGGACGCTGATGACGTGTCCGTAGCGGCGGGGCAGCACCGTCGCGCCCAGAGCTTCGTGGCAGCCGCCGCCATGCGCCGCAAGCACCTCACGCTCTTTCGTGACCGCGCGCCACGTCGGCTCGTGCGAGATCACGCGCAGTCGGTCCCGCAAGGCATGATTCGATGCCGCAATCTCGACGGCGATCGCGCCTTGAGCCGGCGCGCCAGGCACCTCGCGCGTCGGCAGCACGATCCACCGCGTCTGGGCGAGGGCCGACCGCACGGCGCCCGCCGCCGCGTCGAACGGGTCGCCAAACCCGAGCAGACGATCGAGGGCGGCCTTCGCGACGACGAGCGCGTCGCCGCGGCCTTCGATGAGACGAGTGAGCCGGGTGGCGATGTTGCCGCGGACGGGGAGGAACTCGAGACCGGTCACAGGCCATGACAGCAGCGCTGGCAGTGTGGACTGCAGCAGCCACTCGCGCCGCGGCGACGATGACAGGACTCGCAGCGTGGATGGGCGGGCCTCGGCGACGGCGCGGCGGACCAGGATCAGATCGCGCGGATCGGCACGCTCGAGCGTGGCCGCGATCAGGGTGTCCGGCCGGCCAACGCCAGGCCCGGCAGACTCGAGGGGCAGGTCCTTCCACGAATGCACGACGAGGTCGACCGCGCCCGAGGCCAGTTGATCGGACAGGTCCGCCGTGAAGACGCCCTTCGTCGGCAGGGCCGTCAGAGGCGTCGAGCTGTCGCGATCGCCGGCCGAGGCGCGAGTGACGTACGTCACCGCGGCGCCGGGCACGCCGGCTTCGATCGCGCGACCGACGAGCATGGCTTGAAGACGGGCGAGGTCGCTCGCGCGGCTGAGGATGTTCAGGCGCACAGGTCGTCCCAGCCGAACGGCCGCAGCTCGTCGCGCAGCTCGTACTGCCGGGTACGCCAGGCAATGTCCTGACGGGCCGCGTCGATGCGCGGCAACGCCGAGGCCTGCTGATCGTGCATCCGCGCAAAGAGATCGCCAAGCGCGATGACCTCGCAGCCCACCGCGAGCGCGCGCCCGCCGACATCCGCGCGCAGGTCGATGATGCGGCGCACGGCCGGGTAACGCGCGGCAACCGCCTCAATCACGTCCGCAGAGACGGGCGCCGCCACGATGATCGCGGTCGCGGCACGCCCGACGGGTGCACGTTCGACCTGATCGAGTCGTCGATAGGTGGCGCCCGGAACACCTGCCACGTCACCGACGTCCGCGCGGCCCCATTGATCGACCGACCGACCGTGGTCGGCGAGGAACGGCAAGACCTCGCCCGCCAGCTTGCCCGTGCCGATCACGACAGCATGCGACACGTCGTCGAGGTCGCGACGAACGGCACTGCCGTACGAGCGCGAGCCCAGACCTTGGAGGTGCTTCGTGCGGACCTCGCGGGCGTCGGTTAGCAGGCGCTGGCCGATGCGCCGAATCCAGGCGTGTTCCTCATCGATCGATCCCAGAAAGGCCTTGAACTGACCGAGGACCTGCGTCTCGCCGAGCATCGGCGACTGGAGCCCGCAGAGGATTTCGAGCAGCAGCTGATAGGCGGCGCCTTCTTCGAGTCGCTGCCCGGGGAAGGGCTGGCGCGCGGAGAAGGCGGTCTCGTCCACGAACGCGACCTCGCGCAGGCACGTGCGCCAGACGGCCTCGCGGCCCGACAAGGGGGCCACGCCCGGCTCGCGGTGGAGAATCGCCAACGACACCACCGGATCCTGAATCAGCCCCTCGCGCCGAGTGTCACGGTTTTGTCGGAGGCCCTGCTTCCCGCCTTCCAGCCTCCAGGCCGTCCAGCCTTCAAGCCTTCAGGCCTTGATACGCTGTGACACGCCATGCCGACCTCGCAGCCGGGCGTCATCCTCCTCCAGTTGGGCACGCCCGACGCGCCGACAACCAAAGCCCTTCGCCGGTACTTGCGCGAGTTCCTGTCGGACCCGCGCGTCGTTGACCTGCGCCGAGCGGTATGGCTGCCCATTCTTTACCTGGCCGTGCTTCCGATCCGGCCGATGCGATCCGCGGCGCTATATAGGAAGGTCTGGGCCCCGGGGGGATCGCCGCTCGCCTTGACAACGGAGGCTCAGGCCCATGCGCTTGGGTGCGAGCTCACGGCCTCGGCTGGTGGCCACGTGCCGGTGGTCGTTGGCATGCGCTATGGAAAGCCGTCGATTCGCTCGGCCGTCGAACACTTGGTGGCCGCCGGTGTCGACCGGATCCTTGCGTTCCCGATGTACCCGCAGTATGCCAGCGCGACGACCGGATCGAGCCTCGAGCGCTTGTTCGACGAGGTTCGGGGGCGCCGAATCGTGCCGTCCATTCGCGTCGTGCCGCCGTACTTTAAGACGCCCGAATACATCGGCGCCGTCGCGAACGTCGCGCGCGAAGCATTCGCCAAGACCACGGACCAGTTCGATCGCCTCCTCGTCAGCTTTCATGGCCTGCCGAAGCGGTACGCCACCGAAGGCGATCCCTATCCCGACCACTGCGAGGCGACGACCGCCGCGTTGCGCCGCGCGTTGCCGGAGTATGCGTCGAAGATCAGTGTGGTGTTTCAGTCGCGCTTCGGCCGTGAGGAGTGGCTGCAACCCTACACGGACGTCACGCTCCGCGACCTGGGCAAGCGAGGCGAGCGAGTCGCGGTTATCTGTCCGGGTTTCACGGCCGACTGTCTCGAGACGCTCGAGGAGATTGACATCCGCGGCGCGGAGCAATTTCGCGAAGCCGGTGGCCGCGCGTTCCTCCGTGTGCCATGCCTCAACGAACACCCAGCGTGGATCGCGGCGATGGGCGCCATCGCCAGCCGCGAGCTCATAGGGTGGCTCTAGCCTCCAAGCCTTCCAGCCTTCAGGCCTTCACGCCTGCTAAACTCGACAATTGGGACCCCCTTTGCGACGGTTTCTCCTGTCGGCGTCGGCTGCCGGTGTCGCGGTTTGGCTCGCCGTCTGGCTGGCGGGACCCGGCCGCCGCGCCTCTCCGGGTGCCGCGCCAACCCTGACCGCAGCGTCGCCTTCCGGCCTTCAAGCCTTCAAGCCTTCCAGCCTCCCAGAGGCTGAGCCGGCGGTCCTGCGGCTATCAGGCACCATGGAAGCGGTACGGTCGACCACAGTAATGGTCCCCCGGCTGGCCGGTCAAACCGCCAACGCCCTGGTCGTCACCCGCATGGCGGCGCCTGGGTCGACCGTCGCGCCCGGTGATCTGCTGATTGAGTTCGATCCGCAGGACCAGCAGCGGAACGCCATGGACCGCCGCGCCGAAGTCGTGGATCTCGAAGGGCAGATCCAGAAAAAGAATGCCGACCTGGCGATTCAGCATGCGGGCGATGAAACCGCGCTCAAGACGGCCGAAGACGATCTCGAGAGAGCGAAGCTGGATCTGCGGAAAGCGGACTTCATCTCGCCGATCGAAGGCGAGAAGAATCAGCTGGCCTTCGAACAGGACACCGCCAAGGTCGCGCAACTCAAAGACGTCGAGACGTTGCACGACAAGGCCGGCGCGGCTGACGTGAAGGTGCTCGAGATTCAGCGCGACCGGTCGGGCCAGGCGCTTGCCCACGCCGAAGAGAACGCCAAGCACATGAGCGTCTATGCGGAGTTCGGCGGCGTGGTCGTCATCAAGACCATGTGGAAAGGCAACACGTTGGCCGAGATCCAGGTGGGCGACAGCCTGCGCCCGGGGTTGCCGGTGCTCTCCATTGTCGATCCGTCGATGATGCAAGTCCGCGCCACCGTGAATCAGGCGGATCTGGAATTCGTGCGGACGGGCCAGGCCGCGAAGATTCGCCTCGACGCGTATCCCGATCTCGTGTTCGATGGCCGGGTCGAGCTGCTCGCCCCTCTCGGCGTCACGAGCGGGATGACGCCGTCCGTCCGCGACTTTACGGTCATCGTGTCGGTGCACGGCACGCATCCGCGGCTGATGCCCGATCTGACCGCGTCCGTCGATCTCACGCCTGGTGGGCCCGGGCCCGGTGGAGAGGTCCGGTAGGGTGGCCAACCCTCGCCTGCGGCGTTCCGGATCCGTCGTGGCCGGGCTCGTGCTCGTTGGGGTCGCGGTCTCGGCCGGCGTGATGATTCGGCGCCAGGCGTCGGCGCCCGACATCGCGACCGCGACCGTGACGCGAGGGGAATTCGTCGACACGCTCGAGATTCGCGGCGAAGTGCGTCCGCTCCGGTCCGTCGTCGTGACGGCGCCGATGCAGGCCGGCGACCTGCAGATTCTGAAAATCGCGGAGAACGGGTCGATGGTCAAGGCCGGCGATACCGTCGTCGAATTCGATGCGACGACGCTGCTGCACACCGTTCAGGACAAACAGTCGGAGCTCAATCAGGCGGAGGAGGGGCTGAAGCAAGCGAAGTCGGCGGCCTCGATCACGACCAACCAGGATCAGACCAACGTCGAACACACGACCTACGACGTGAGTCGCGCGAAGCTCGGCGTGGTCGACGAGGACTTCGTCGCGAAAGTCGACTCCGAGAAGGCCCGGCTGGCGCTGGCGGATGCCGAGCAGAAGCAGCGCGAAGCCGAGGTCAAGGGCACCTCGAATCAGCAGGCGAGCGAGACGGGCTTCACCGCGCAGGAGAGCAAGATCGCCAAGATCAGGATGGACCTGGACCAGGCCAAGCGCGCGCTCACCGCGCTCGACGTGAAGGCGCCGACCGATGGCCTCGTGAGCATCATGACGAACTGGCAGACCAGCTCGCCGACGGGCGCCCAGCTGGAATTTCGCGCCGGGGATCATGTCTGGGCAGGCGCGCAGATCCTCGAGCTGCCCGACCTGTCGTCCGTCCACCTGGCGGCCCGGCTCGAAGAATCGGACCGTGGCCGGCTGGAGCTCGGACAGACCGCGACGATCCGTCTGGACGCCGTCCCCTATCACGACTATCAGGCCTCGGTGACCAATCTGTCGGTGCTCGCGCGCGTGGATTTCTCGAGCTGGCCGCCGCAGAAGAACTTCGACATGTCGCTGACCTTCGCCGATGCCGATGCCAAGCTGCGGCCCGGCATGAACGGCGTCGCGCGCGTGGCGGTCGGCCGGATGCCGAACATGCTGCTCGTGCCGGCCGAAGCGGTCTTTCTGGCCGACGGGCGGACCGTCGTCTATCGGCTCGAAGGCCGGGCCCTCGTGCCCGTGCCCGTCGAGGTCGCCAAACGCAACAAAGAGCAGGCCGCAATCGGGAAGGGCCTCAAGGAGGGCGATCGCATCGCGCTCACGAAGCCGCCGACCGACGCTGGAGGGGCGTCCCGGTGATCGGCCGGCGAACGGCTCTCTGGTTCGTGGGCGGCCTGGTCGCAATCGGCCTGGCGACGGCCGCGACGGTCGCTGTGCGCGGATCGGCCGCCGCAGCCGGCGCCACGGACGAGTCGTCTGTTCCGACCACGCGCGTTGTCCGTGGGGCGCTCGAGCTGAGCGTGCACAGCAAAGGCGACCTGCGCGCCTCGAAGTTCGCCAGCCTGCAGGCCCCGCCGATGAGCGGGACGCTTCGCCTCTTGACCATCGTCGAGACGGGCGTGCACGTCAGACAGGGCGACGTCATCATGACGTTCGACCCGACAGAGCTGCAGTATCAGCTCGAGCAGGCCGAGTCGCAGTTGGCCGAGGCGGAGCAGAACATCCTCAAGTTCGAAGCGGACCGGGACGCGCAGGCAGCGCAGGACAAGTTCGACCTGCTGCAGGCGGGATTCGACCTTCGACGGGCGGAACTCGACGCGAAACCGGACAGAGACCTGATCTCCGAGCGTGACTACGAGACGCACCAGATCACGCTCGAGGAAGCCAAGAAGAAGCTGGCGAAGCTGCAGGGCAGCGGCTCCTCGCGCGCCGAGACGGACCGCGCAGCCCTCGCGGTCGCCCAGGAGAAACGAGCGGAAGCCAAGAACACCGCCGACCGCGCCCGAGAGAGCCTCGACCACCTCGTCATGAAGGCGCCGATGGACGGGTTCGTCGTCGTCAGCCAGAACCAGGACGCCAACAATGGCTTCTTTTATTCGGGAATGACCCTCCCGGAGTATCGTGCGGGGGATGTCGTCTTCCCGGGCCGGCCCGTGGCGGATGTGTTCGACATCTCAACCATGGAGATCAAGGCCAAGGTCAACGAACAACAGCGGAACAACCTCGCGACGGGCCAGACGGCCACGGTGGCCGCCGACGAATTGTCTGGCGTGCCCCTCACGGCGAAGATCACAGCGGTGTCCGGACTGGCGCAAGAGGACTTCTGGAGCATGTCCGGGCCGTTGCGCGACTTCGACGTCACGCTGCAACTGGACCACGCCGACCCGCGGCTGCGGCCCGGCACGTCGGTCGCGCTCGTCATGGCCGGCACCCGCGTCGAGAACGTGTTGCACCTGCCGCGGCAGGCGATCTTCGAGAAGGCCGGCAAGCCCGTCGTCTACGTGCGCCGCGGGAATCGCTTCGAGGCGACCCCGGTGAAACCGACGCACCGAACCGAAACCCGTGTCGCGATCGAGGGACTGGCCGAAGGCACGGAGGTGGCGCTCGTCAATCCTGATCTGGCCACGAAGGCCGCGAAGACGGCCTCGCCAACGACTGGAGTCGGGAAGTGACGGCACCGCCGCAGGCGCGGCGCTCCGCGGGCCGCGGCCTCGCGATTTGGCCGGAGCTCGGCCATGGCCTGGACAACCTTCGGGCCCACAAGTTGCGATCCGCGCTCACGATGCTGGGCATGATCTTCGGCGTGGCGGCCGTCATCGCGATGTTGTCGATCGGGGCCGGCGCGCAGCAGAAGATGATCGCGTTCATCGAGCAGTTGGGCGTCCGCAACGTCATCGTCGAGGCGCGCGAGTCGGCCGACGATCAGACGCTGCAGAAGGTTCGGAAGATCTCGCCGGGCCTGACCTTCGCGGATCTGCGCGCCGTGCAGGCGAACCTCACGGGGCTCGAGGCCGCGAGCGCTCGGAAGCGTCTCGTGCCAACCGAGGTGCGCCCGAAACCGCAGGGCGACATGCCGACGATGTTTGGCGTGGCGCCCGAGTACCAGACGATTGCCGGCCTGCGAACCATTCAAGGCCGGTTCTTTGACGCCCGCGACGACGCCGCGGCCGCGCCGGTCGCGGTGCTGGGACAGGCGGCGGCCGCCTCGCTCTTTGGCATCGATGATCCCGTCGGGCAGTTCGTGAAGATCAACCAGCAATGGTTCCGGGTCATTGGCGTGGCCGGCCCCCAACTGGTCGCCGAGAGCGACCTGGCCGGATTGCCGGCAGTCGATCAGAACAACGTCATCTACGTGCCCCTGCGGTCTGCGCTCCTCCGCATCGAGGACTCGCGAAGCTACTATAAAGATGAAATCGACGCCATGTACCTCAGCATGGCGCCGACGGCGAGCGTCACGACGGCGGGTGCCACGGTGCGGGGTCTGCTCGACACGTCCCACCGGGGGGCCAGCGACTTCACCGTGGTCGTGCCGGCCGAATTGCTCGCCGAGCAGGAGCGCACCAAGCGCCTCTTCGAGTTCGTGATGGTCGCCATCGCTTCGATTTCGCTGCTGGTCGGCGGCATCGGAATCATGAACATCATGCTGGCCAGCGTGATGGAACGAACGCGCGAGATCGGCATCCGTCGGGCCGTCGGCGCAACCCGGCGCGACATCGTCCGCCAGTTCCTCATCGAGACGACGATCATCACGGTGTCAGGCGGCTTGGCGGGGACCGTGGTCGGCGTGCTGCTCTCGGAACTCGTGGCCTACTTCGCCGGCTGGTCCACGGTCGTCACCGTCTCGTCCGTCGTGCTGGCGTGCGCGGTGTCGGTGAGCGTCGGGATCGTCTTCGGTCTCTATCCGGCCGTCCGCGCCGCACGCCTCGACCCGGTCTACGCTCTCCATTACGAGTGAGGTCAGTCGTCGATCAATCGCGAATGAACCAATCGTCAATCCTCAATCAATCGTCAATGATCCGATCGTCAATCTTCAATGCGCCCGACGCCGCATAGCCATCACTCCGGCCACTCCCACGCGCCTGAGGACTTCAACACCGCCTTCGCCGTGGGCGTCGGCCTGAACCTCCTGCTCGTCGTCGCGCAGCTGATGGGCGGCTTCTTCGCGCACTCGCTGGCGCTCGTGGCCGACGCTGGCCACAACTTCGCGGACGTGTTCGGCCTCGTGCTCGCGTGGTGGGCGAACTGGTTGTGCCGGACGACGCCGACGAGGACGCGGACCTACGGTCTGCGCAGCGCGTCGATCCTGGCCACTGTCGCCAATGCGATGCTCTTGCTCGTCACGATGGGTGGCGTGGCCTGGGAAGCGCTTGTCCGACTGCAGGCACCGAAGCCAGTGCTCGGTCTCCCCGTCGTGGTTATCGCTGGTGTCGGCGTCCTGGTCAATGCGCTCAGCGCCGTGCCGTTCCTCAAGGGCCGGCACGACGATCTCAATATCCGCGCGGCGTTTCAACACCTGGCGGCCGACGCCGGCATTTCCCTGGGAGTGCTCGCGGCCGGCGTGGTCATCCTGGTGACCGGGGCGCTCTGGGTCGATCCCCTCGTCAGCCTGTTGGTCGTGGCGGCCGTCGTGATCGGGACGTGGGGGTTGCTGCGCGACTCCCTGAACATGGCTCTGCAAGCGGTGCCGCCGGGTCTCGACTTGCGCGCCGTGCACGACTACCTGGCCCACGTCCCCGGTATTGGTGCCGTCCATGACCTCCACATCTGGGCCATGAGCACGACGGAGACGGCGCTCACCGTCCATGTCGTGACGTCCGCCGGAGCGGGGGATCGCGACGCGTTGCTCGAAGCGGTGGCGACAGGCCTGCGCGACCGGTTCTCGATCGGCCACGCGACCGTCCAGATTGAATCGCCAAAGCCCGAGGAGATGTTCTTCCGCAGTCGGTAGGCGGGGTCTGGCCCCGCTTGGCGTGAGCCGGGCCTGACCCCCTGCACAATCGAAGCGCCTGGCCCCGCCGGCGTAAGCCGAGCCTGACCCCTGCTCGCCCCCGCTTGGCGTAAGCGGGCCGGACCCCCTGGACGTATCCCTGACAGGCGGCGGCAAGTACTGAGTTGGGGAATCGAGCGTTTTTCGGCCCGTGACACCGTTGGCACAGTTCTGGTTTAATTGAGTGTTTACTTGGCTAAGTCGGAGGAGCAATGAAGGTTCTTCGCTTTGTGGCGGTTCTGCTCGTGCTGGGCGGCGCGGGAGTCTGGGCGTACGAGAAATACGTGAACGTGGTGACTCCGCCAGTCTTGTACTACGCGGGCGCGTCGCGGGGGGACGTCGTGATGACCGTCTCGGCGACGGGAACGCTGCAAGCCACGCGCACCGTGGACGTCGGCACCCAGGTGTCAGGCGTCGTGCAGAAGCTGTACGTCGACTACAACTCGATCGTGAAGAAGGGCGACCTCGTCGCCTCGATCGATCCGCTGTTGTTCGAGGCCGCGCTCAACTCCGCCCAGGCGGGGGTCGACAAAGCCAAGATCGATCTCCAGGGCGCTCAGGCGACGCTCGCCGTCGACACCAAGGCTCGTGACCGGGCCCAGGCGATGTTCGAGCACCAACTGGAGATTCAACAGAGCCTCGAGACCGCCCAGTTGCAGGTCAAGTCCGACCAGGCGAGCGTCGAGTCCGACGAGGCGGCGCTCGTCATCGCCCAGGCGAACGTCGAGCAGGCCAAGGTCAACCTCGCCTTCTGCACGATTCGGTCGCCGATCGACGGCGTCGTCGTCACGAGAAACGCAGACCAGGGTCAGACCGTCGCATCGGGGTTCAGCGTGCCGTCGCTCTTCATCATCGCCACCGACATCAGCACGCTCGAGCTGTCGGGTCAGGTCGACGAGTCCGATATCGGCAAGCTCCATCCAGGACAGGACGTGGGGTTCACGGTCGATGCGTACCCGGGCCGGACGTTCCACGGCACGATGACGCACGTGCGGCTCTACGCGACCATCACCAGCAACGTCGTGACGTACCAGGCGATCGTCGCCGTGAACAACGGGGACTTGAAGCTCCTGCCCAGCATGACCGCGACCATGAAGGTCGAAGTCGCGCGCGCCTCCAACGTCGTGCGCGTGCCGAACGTGGCCCTGCGGTTCCGGCCCACGCGCGACATGTTCGACGCGCTGGATGAAGCGCCCCTCCCGACGGCGGTCCCGCCGTCGACCGTTATCGCCGGTTCGGCGGCTGAGGCCAAACAGGCCGTCCTGCCCGTCCCGGTGGGGTTCAAGCCGAAACCCTCGCCTTATGGGGCCGTCGGAGTCGAGATCGACACGATGTTCGGGGCGGCGCCGGCGCCGCGCATCGCCAACCTGCTCTGGGTCATCCGAGACGGCAAGCTGCAAAGCATCCCGGTCGTGGCCGGCATCACCGACGGCCAGCAATCGGAAATCGCGGAGGGCGCCGTGCAGCCGGGTGATCAGTTCGTGACCTCGATGTCGCTGCCCAAGAAGGCTGCGACGAGCGCGGCAAGCCCGTTCGCGCCAAACCGCGGCGGCGGCCCCGGCGGCGGCCCCGGCGGAGGTCCCGGCGGAGGCACCCCCGGCCGCGCTGGCGGAAGCTAGCGCGGACGAAGGCAGATGGCACTCCGTCCATGTGACTTCTGCCTTCCCCCAGTAACTCCTCCATTACGTCAGACGCCGTTACCAGCCCACGAATTGTCGTGCTCCTGACGTACCATGGCGTCGGTGGAGAACCCGTTCGTCTATGGCGAGATAGTCCCGCGCGCCGCGTTCATCGACCGCGATGTGGAGCTCGACCGGCTGGTGGAGGACCTCGCCGACGGCCAGAAGGTGTTCCTCATCTCGCCGCGGCGCTACGGCAAGTCCTCGCTCATCCGCCAGGCGCTTGACATCCTGGGTCGGCGGCGAATCGCGACCGTCGACGTCACCGTGAGCAGCTTCAGCTCGTACGTCGCGTTTCTCGAGGGATACGCCCGTGCCCTCGTGGCGCTCGAGACGCGCACCGGCCGTGCCACGACGTGGATCCGCGACCTGTTTCGCGGAGTGACGCCCGAAGTGCGACTCGAGGCCGGCCCTCACACGGGCGTGGCGCTGGCGTTCCCCTCGGTTCGGACGGCCCGGGACGTGGCTCGGCTAGCCGAAGAGGTCTTCACGCTGCCCGGGCGCCTCGCCACTCGTCTCAATCGCCGCATCGTCGTCGCCCTCGACGAGTTTCAGGCGGTGGCGGCGTTCAACGGGGGCGGCGTCGAGCAGACGTTGCGGGCCGCGGTCCAGCAGCAGCGGCAGGTGGGCTATGTCTTTGCCGGTTCCGAACCGAGTCTGATGGAGCAGATGATTGGTCCGAAGCGGCCCTTCTACAAAGCCGGTCCCGTCATGCGCCTGGGCAAGATCCCCGCGGACTTCTTCGCCGCCGCGGTCGACTCCCGGTTCAAACGCTCGGGCCTGCCCCCGGAATCTGGGTTGGGCGCCGCCATCGTCGACCTGGCCGGCAACCTGCCGTACGACGTGCAGCGCCTCGCGCACGAGACATGGGACGACGTCGCTGGGATCCGTCGCAAGACGGTCGGCCTTGACGATCTCCACGCGACGCTGCATCGCCTGCTCGCCGAGCAAGACACGCTCTTCGAGGCCGTGTGGCAGCGGCTGACCCTCGCACAGCGCGCAACCCTCCGCGCGGTCGTCCTCGAGCACGGCGTCGAGGTCTTGGCTGCCGACGTCCGCGCTCGGCATCGCCTCGGCGGCCCGTCTAGCGTCCAGGCCTCCCTCGCGGCGCTCGTCCGTGACGACGTGATCGCGCGCGAAGACGGCGGGCGCTATGCGGTCGTCGACTCGCTCATGCGGGAATGGGTGGCCAGGAAGACGTTCTAAGAAGGACGACGGAATTGCCGATTGATGATCGAATCATTGACGATTGTCGACGATTGAAGATTGGCTAATTGCGAGATTGAGAGTTCGTATGTCGTGCCGTCCGGGACGCGGCCACCAAGCTCTCAATCGTCAATCTACCCAATCTTCAATCAGCAACAATCGTCAATGATCCGATCGTCAATCTTCAATTTAGGGTTCTTGTCTCCTTATTTCCCCGTGACGATGAAGTGCCCTCGCCGATTCTGCGACCAGCACGCCTCGGCGTCGCCGGTGCAGAACGGTGCGTCCTTGCCGAGGCTGTTGACGGTGATGCGATTCGCCGGAATGCCGAGCGAGACGAGGTACGCCTCGACCGCCTTGGACCGGTTTTCGCCAAGCGCCATGTTGTATTCTTCCGTGCCGCGTTCGTCCGCGTGGCCTTCCACACGGATCGTCGTGTTGGACCATTTCTTCAGCCAGTCCGCGTCCTGCGCGAGGGCCGTGCGGGCGTCATCGCGAAGCGAGTACTGGTCGTAGTCGAAAAACGCGTCGCCGAGCGGTTTTTCGTTGTTCAACTCTTCGAGCGACTTGCGTGCAAAAAGCTCTTCTTCGCTGGGCGCCCGGGTGGGCGACACGGCCCGGTTGACCGTCGGCATCGGCGGCGGGGGTGGCGGGGTGCGTGTCACGCTCGGCGTGGGCGCCATGGCAGCGGCTGGCGCGGGCCTTGCGGGTGGTACCGAGTGGCAGGCGGCGCCGGCCAGACAGGCCGACGCGAGACCGGCAATCCAGAAACGGGAATCGATCATGGATACCTCCGAGGATGAAGCAGGCAGTCGATACCTCGAATTATACTTTGACTACAAAGTAATATCCACCAGGTACGGCTGCGCCCCCCCCCCCCCCACAGACCCCCCCCAACCCCGACCCCCCCCCCACAACCCCCACCCCCAGGGCGGCCGCCCCCCGCCCCCCACCCCCCAC
>Ga0182024_10003706_pt1 | contig 36064 bp, 32 predicted proteins | sample P32metaG_FD_120480 | JGI IMG/M metagenome (GOLD analysis project Ga0182024, IMG submission 120480) | Permafrost microbial communities from Stordalen Mire, Sweden - P3-2 metaG (Illumina Assembly) | ecosystem: Environmental > Terrestrial > Soil > Wetlands > Permafrost | place: Sweden: Stordalen...
CGACGCTCATCGTCGCCAACCTGTCGGCGAGCTCCCGGGTTGTCGTTTCGTTCACTTCCGACCTGATCTCGACGCTCATCGTCGCCAACCTGTCGGCGAGCTCCCGGGTTGTCGTTTCGTTCACTTCCGACCTGATCTCGACGCTCATCGTCGCCAACCTGTCGGCGAGCTCGCGCTTGGTCGTTTCGTTCACTTCGGACCTGATCTCGACGCTCATCGTCGCCAGCCTGTCTACAAGCTCGCGCGTAACCGTGCCGTTCACCTCGGACCTGATCTCGGCACTTGTTGCGTCTATCTTGCTGCGGAGCGAGTGCACCGCGGCGGTCAGTTGCTCTGTCAGTTGGTCTGTCAGTTGCTCTGTCAGTTCGGTGAAGTACGGCCGGAGGACCCGGTCGACCGCCGAGCGCAGCAGTGTCTTCGAGGGCGTCACGGTCCATGAGCCTACCCGGGCCCGGCCGGCTGATAAGTTCGCTGGTATGGCGGTTTGTGACGTAGTGGTCATCGGTAGCTATCCTCCCATGCCGGGCCCGGCCACGGCAGCTACCATCGCGGCCGTCAGACGGGCTTGGGACGCGGGCGAGGAAGTACAGGTGGTCTCGTACCGGACAGGGGCGGCACGCCTGACCGTGCCTGTTACCGGCCCGCTCGCGGGCTGGCGTTTGGAACAGGTCCGCCAGCACTTCGGCGGTCCTGCCCAGGTTGTGCTGGGCCTCCAGTCGGGCGTACCTTTCTCCAGTGCTGGCCCGCTCGAGCAGTTGGCCACCGCGCTCGGCCTTGCCGTTGCCATGCGCCGTTTCCGTCGAGCAACCCTCCTGGTAGGCGAGGACCCCGGGGTCAGCCCGGCGTGCATGAGGGCTCTCGCACACTCCGTCGACCAAATCAGTGTCGCGAGCCGCGAGGACGCGGACCGCCTGGTGGAGCGCTACGGGGCCCTTCGCGGGATTGTGACCGTCCAGGACGTCGACCCCTATCCGATGCTCCCGGAGGGCGCCGGCGCGGTTTCTGAAGGCCTGTACGGCCCTGACGGGGCTCGCAACCTGACCGTCGTAGAGCTACCGACTACGACACTGGCGCAGCGGGCCCGGTCCCGGCTTGGCCTGCGTAAGTCGCTGTATATGCGGCGGCTCAGGGGCCGCTGAAAAGTAGCTGGCCTTTGTACCTGCCCGCAGAGCTCAGGACCGTTGGCCCGTCCGCCAGCGTCCTGAGGTGGCGTGCAGGACGTCGCTTGTTCGCGTGGGCCGGTGCCTTGTTGGTCGTCGCCGTCTTTGCGGGCCCGGCTCCGGCAGGCGCAACGCCTTACAGCGTGCAAACAGAGCAACTTGTGCTGCAGCTGAGCGAGGGCGCCGAAGCCGACCCGGCATCTTTACTGGTCGGTTTGCCCGGCCCCGTCCCGCAGCTTCTCCCGGGCCGTCGCTGGTCGACCGACCTGCCTTCTACCGAAGCCGCATATGTCGAGTCAGAACTGTCAGGTGCACCGGGGGTCGATTATGTCTCGGCGGTCCGACCGATCCGGGCGGCGGCCGAGCTAGAACTCGTGCCCAACAACCCCTGCTTCGTTTCCCCATGTGGGCCGACCCAAGTCGACGGCGGGCCCGATGCTGGCCACCCGATGGTCGTCGAGAACCCCGGCGGTGGGCCGGGAGCGACGATCGAGCATCCTGGGGGGCAGACCGACCTTCAGGCCGTAAATGCCCCGGTAGCCTGGGCCGTCAGCACTGGTAGCCCCAACGTGCTGGTAGCGGTCCTAGACACCGGCGTTGACCCAGAACACCCCCAGCTGATCGGAAAGGTTGTTGTGGGCCAGGACGTCTGCAAGGACGACAGGCCACTTTGCGCCTCGGCGGACGACGAGAACGGGCACGGCACATTCGTAACGGGCTTGATCGCTGCGGCCACAAACGACGGCATCGGCATAGCTGGGCTGGGATGGAACACGCAGGTGATCGATTTCAAGGTGCTGGACGACACTGGGAACGGCAACACGGCTGACGAGGCGACCGGCATTTATGAAGCTGTGAGCGCTGGCGCCAAGGTGATCAACACGTCCTTCGCGAGCCTCCCCTGCTCGACGGACCCCACGGGGTGCGGCCCCAACATCGACGAGGAGGAGGCGGTCGAGTATGCGATCTCCCATGGCGTCGTGGTGGTAGCGGCCGCCGGCAACGCGCAGCCCGGGCAGGGCCCTTCGAGCGAGCCCCTCTACCCTGCGTCCTACCCGGGTGTTCTTTCCGTCGCTGCGAGCACGGACGCCGGAGCCGTCGACCCGGCGAACGGTGGGCACGCGCTCGACTTCTCCGAGTACGGCAACGCAGCGAATATCGCGGCCCCCGGGGTGGCCGTCCTTTCCACCTGGTGGGACGGCGACTATGCGGTAGAAAGCGGCACGTCGTTCTCCGCTCCGCTCGTTGCCGCTGCAGCTGCCCTTGTGCTGGCGGCGAACCCCTCATTGTCCGGGCCGCAGGTGGCCACCTTGCTGCGCCAAACCGCGTCACCCCTGTCACCGGGTGGCGAGAAGATCGCCGGCGGGTTGCTCAACGTGGGCGCAGCCGTCGAGGCTGCTGCTTCCGGCACGCTCCCAGGGGCTCTTGACGGCTATCAGCTCGTCGGACGCAACGGCCGCGTCTACAGCTCGGGGGTGGCAGCGGGGGAAGGGTCGATCGACCTGCCATTGTCACACCCGATCGTGGGCGCGGCCGAAATGCCCGACGGTCTCGGATATTGGCTTGTGAGCTCTGCGGGTGACGTTTTCACGTTTGGGGATGCTCGTTCTTATCGCTCGAGCGCCAAGTTCTATGCCAGCGAACCGGTAGTCGGCATGGCAGCCACCCCTAGCGGCAAGGGTTACTGGCTCGTGACCCAAAACGGGAGGGTTGTCGGTTACGGCAATGCCCGCTCCTACCGCTCGAGCGCAAAGTTCTATGCCAGCGAACCGGTAGTCGGCATTGCGGCCACTCCTGACGGAAAGGGTTACTGGCTTGTCGCCAAGAACGGGAAGGTCTTCGCTTACGGCGACGCCCATTTTTACGGTTCGGCTACCAAGTACCACCTCACCAAGCCAATAGTTGGCATTGCCGCCACCTCAGACGGCCGCGGTTACTGGCTCGCCGCCGCGGACGGAGGCGTCTTTGCGTTCGGGGACGCCACTTTCTACCGGCCAGCCGTAAGCACGCGCCTAGTTAGCCCGATTGTGGGCATAGCAACAAGCCCCTATGGGCGTGGGTACTGGTTGGCCGGGGCCGGGGGCAGGATCTTCGACCTTGGTAAAGCCCCCTTTGAGGTCCGGGCGACTTCAGCGCACCCATCGGCACCTATCGTTGCCATTGTTTCCTGAGGTGGTCCACGATCCGGTATTCGCAGCGGGTTAGGCTCTGTTCAATTTTCCCCCTGATCTTGTCGATATAGTTAACGGGACTGGGCCGGGGACGAGGTGGCGGGCCCGGAGGGCCCGCCCGTGCACGTCTACAACCGGGAGATCCATTGCTTCGCAAACTTATGGTGTCACCGGCCAACTTTCGGGGGCCCCGCACCAGTCGCAGTGCCTCCGGTTATCTGGCCACCGCATTGGTGGTCGCTGGCGCCCTGAGCAGCCTGCTGGTCGTCTGTAGCCCTTTTACATCAGCTTTGGCGGCCGCCGGGCTCTCGTCACCTAGCGTCGAGATCTCGGGCCTCGGCTATGGCCACGGCCGGGGGATGGGGCAATGGGGGGCGTACGGGTACGCTTCGATGTACGGCTGGAGCTACCAACGGATCCTGGCGCACTATTACGGCGGGACCACCCTCGGGACACTGCCGTCGCCGGAGCCCTACATTACGGTTCACCTTTTGGAGCTTGACGGCCACAACACGATCGCATCGTCCGACGACGGAGCGCAGCTGGTGGCTACGTGGACCGGGGCGACGCCGGTTGCTGCGGCGGCTTTTGAGGTAACCAGTTCGGGGGGCACCCAATCGGTTTACTCCGGGCCGAGTTGCGCGGGCCCGTGGCAACCCGTCGCGACAACCTCGGCGCTCGTGACGATAGCCAGTGCACAACCCGGGACGAGCCCGCCACAAGCGGCCGGGATCGCCAGCTCTGAGCTGCAAGCCTGTCTCCCCGGCCTCGGTCCACGGGTGTACCAGGGAGACCTTGTTGCGCAGAGCAACGGCCAGACCCAGAACGTGCTGTCCCTGGAGGACTACTTGGACGGGGTCGTGCCAGCCGAGTCACCGCCGACTTGGGCGGGTTCTGGTGGGGAGGCGGCCCTCGAGGCCCAGGCGGTGGCAGCTCGTAGTTACGTTTTGGCATTTGTAGCGTCCTCCGGTGTCATCTGCGACACCACGGCCTGCCAGATGTACACCGGGCTCCCCGACCAGTACGGGCTTACCGCGGACAACGCAGTCAGCGCGACCGCGGGCCAGGTGCTCTACTGCAATGCGGGTAGCAACTGCGGCCCAGCGGGGAGCGTGGCGCTGGCGGAGTACTCGGCATCGACGGGTGGCTACACCGCCGCCAGCGCGTTCCCTGCGGTCCCGGACCTTGGCGACTCGGTACCTGCCAACCCTGTGCATTCCTGGACCGCTGCGGTGCCGGCAAGCGAGATCGAATCGACCCTCAGCTCGATCGGCACCCTCGAGCAGGTCGACGTGACGCAGCGCAACGGGCTCGGCCAGATGGGCGGGCGCGTCGAGGAGATTGAAGTGATTGGCGAGGCGGGCTCGGTCTCATTGTCCGGGGACCAGTTCGCGGCCGATTTCGGCCTGCGCAGCGACTGGTTCGAGATAGGCGGGACGCCGTCTACCGTCCCGACGACCTCGACCACCACGACCGTCCCCTCGACCACCACGACCTCGACGCCGCCCGGTCCCGCTACGACTACCACCAGCCCCGGCCCGACCGAGGTGGCGCCGCCAGGCCCGCCCTTGGGCCCCGACAATGGCTATTGGGTTGTCGACTCGGAGGGCGAGGTGGCCGCCTTCGGAGCGGCCAGATCGTACGGGACAGCTGCGGGCACTTCGCTGGAGGGCATTGTCAGGGGAATGGTGGCCACCCCGGACTACAAGGGGTACTGGATGGTGGGCAGCAACGGGGGCGTCCTGGCCTTCGGTGACGCTGGTTGGTACGGGTCCGCCAGCAAGTTGCACCTGGCAAAGCACGTGGTCGGGATGGCTGCTACGCCGGACGGTGGCGGCTACTGGCTCGTGGCCAGCGACGGAGGGATCTTCGCTTTCGGCGCCGCAGGCTTCTATGGCTCGACCGGCCAGCTGCGCCTCAACAGGCCGATTGTCGGCATCGCAGCTACGCCCGACGGCCGTGGGTACTGGCTCGTGGCGAGCGACGGCGGGGTCTTCGCCTTCGGCGATGCTCGGTTCTATGGCTCTGTCGGGGAACGGCGGCTCAATGAGGCCGTTACCGGCATCGTGCCGAGCGCCGACGGGCGCGGTTACTTCATCGTCGCCAAGGACGGTGGGGTTTTCGCCTTCGGCGATGCGCGCTTCTTGGGTTCACTGCCGAGCAAAGGCATCAACGCCCGGGTCGCCGCGGTCGCGCCCACCTATGACAACGGGGGTTACTACGTGCTGGCCACGAGCGGCAAGGTTTACACCTTCGGGGACGCGACGCCCGCCGCCCAGCTGGAGGCGGCTCGCTCTGAGAGCTTGTCCGGGAGGGCGGTCGCGATCGTCTGCCACCGGTCGCTGTACCAGGGCGCTCGCGTCCGTTCGGCGCGCAGCGGGGCCTCCCGGCGCGGCTAGCGGTTCAGGCGCTCCCTTTGAGAGCAGCCAGGTCGGCGTCGACCATCATGCGGACGAGATCCTCAAAGCTGATCTCGGGTTTCCAACCGAGCACCTCGTGGGCCCGAGCTGCGTCGCCGATGAGCAGGTCCACCTCGGCCGGGCGCAAGTAACGCTCGGCCACCCGGACGTGGCGCTGCCAGTCGAGCCCGACGTGCTCGAAGGCGACCTCGCAGAACTCCCGCACCGAGTGCGTTTCACCAGTGGCGATCACGTAATCGCCAGGGGAGGCCTGCTGGAGCATCATCCACATGGCCCGTACGAAGTCGCGTGCGTAGCCCCAGTCACGTTGGGAATCGAGGTTCCCGAGCTCCACGTGGTCAGTCAGGCCGAGCTTGATGCTGGCAACGGCATGGGTCACCTTGCGGGTCACGAACTCGAGCCCCCTTCGCGGGCTCTCGTGGTTGAACAGGATGCCCGAACTGGCATGCATGTCGTAGCTCTCCCGGTAGTTGACCGTCGCCCAGTGCCCGTACACCTTGGCGACCCCGTAGGGGCTACGCGGGTAGAACGGCGTCCGTTCGTTCTGCGGGCTCTCGACCACCTTGCCGAACATCTCCGATGAGCTCGCCTGGTAGAACCGGATGGTCGGGTCGGTCATCAGGATCGCATCGAGCAGGCGGGTCACACCGAGGGCTGTGACCTCCCCGGTAAGCACCGGTTGCGCCCAGGAGGTCATCACGAATGACTGAGCCGCGAGGTTGTACACCTCTGACGGCTTATGTTCGCGCAGGACTCTTATAAGGGACGACTCGTCCAGCAGGTCCGCAGTGACGAGGGTGATCTTGTCGGCTAGGTGGGCGATCCGCTCGAAGGTCACGGTGCTGCTCCGGCGGTGGGCTCCGACCACGTTGTAACCCTTCGAAAGCAGCAGCTCGGCCAGGTACGAGCCGTCTTGTCCTGTGATGCCGGTGATCAGGGCTGTGGGCATCCACCCAGCATTGCCGGCCTGGGGCTTTTGGGCAAGCCAAACCAGTTCGTTGGGCCATCCCTCCCGGGATGCCCGTCTACGCAGTGGCCGGGGGCCCAGCCGGCAGGCTGGCCGGGCCCCCGGCAGAGGCGACTGCCTCCTCGACACTGGCAAAGAGATGTTCAGGGCCTATCGCGTCGAGTAGCCCGGAGTGCTTCAGGTCGTGATGGACCAGGGGCGATACTCGGGCGAGGCTCACGGAAATGCCCCTGTCCTTCAGTTCGCTGACAAGTTCGCCGAACGCCTTCGCGCCGGTGTAGTCGATGTCGCCGACTGCGGTGGCGTCGACGATGAGGTGGTGCACGGGCGAGGCTTCGTCCGCAATGTCACTGCGCACCCGCTCGACTACGTGACCCGCGTTGCCGTACCAGACGGGGGCGTAGAGCAGGTAAACGAGGATCCCTGCCACCTGTTCGGTTGGCCGCCCTATGTCGGTTTGCACCCAGTGGTCGGTCCCGACCTCACGGCCCAGGACCGCGTCCCTTGGGCGCGCGGCGAGGCGGGTCCGCTGTGCGATAGCGAGGAGGGCGGCCGCTACGACCCCCTGCTCGATCCCGACCAGCACCACAATTGCCAGCGTGATGAGCGCTAGGGCGAACTCAAAGTTCCCGAAATGCAGTATCGAACGGAGCTCTCCGAAATGGAAAAGCCTCGAAGCGACAAAAATGAGTATCGCCCCGAGCGCCGCCTCGGGCAGGTCCTTCAACAGGCTGGCCGCAAAGAGGAGCACGATGACCACCGTGCCGACCGCTACCAGGCCGGCGACCTGGGACTTGGCCCCCGCCGACCCGACGACCGCCGTCCGCGGCGGGCTGGCGTTGACAGCGAACGAGCCGGCCAGACCGGCCACGAGGCTCCCAGCTCCGACAGCGACCAGGTCCACGTTGAAGTCGTTCGCTTTGCCTTGCTCGCCGGGCCCTTGCAGGCTTGCCGGGCTCGCCCGCACCGTTGCGGAAGTCTGCACTATGCACAGGAACGCGACGGTTACCGCCGTGGTCGCAAGCGCGCCCAATTGGTGGACCGAGGCTTGCGGCAATGCCAGTTGCGGAAGGGACGCGTGTACGGCGCCGACTACGTGTACGCCGTGGTCGGCAAGCTTCGCAACGCTGACGAGCGCAGTCGCCCCAATGACGGCGACCAGCGCACCCGGGGCCTTGCGGTCTACCTTCTCGGCTATGACCACAGTGGCGAGCACACCTGCGGCGATCCCGAACGACCACCCGTTGAACTTGCCCAGCTGGTCGAGAATGTCCCGTACGCGGCCGATCGTCGTCGTGCCACCCCCGGGCAGGCCGAGGACAGTGGGGACCTGCTTGACAAGGATCTCTACGCCGATCCCGGCGAGCACGCCGGTCACGACCGGAAGAGGGAAGAAATCGGCGATCCAGCCGAGCCTGAGCAGCCCGGCCGCTACCAGGAGAGCTCCAACGATCAACGCGGTTGCGCTCACCAGATGCGTGTAGGTAGCAGAGCCCGTGGCAGTTAGCGCTGCGACCCCCGCGGCAAACACAGGGGCGATTGTCGAGTCGCCTCCTACGGACATCCGGGGGTGCCTGCCGAAGAGAGCGAAAAGTAAAGAACCTGCTATGAAAGCGTAAAACCCGGCGACGGCCGGCATATTGGCGAGGTGCGCGGTGGCCATTTGCTCTGGGATGACAATCGCTACGAGCGTCAGGCCCGCGGCGACGTCAGCGGTGAGCCAGGAGACCTTGTAGCCCTGCAGCGAAGGCAATATGGGCAGCTTGGCCATCGTCCGGACAACGCTAGTGCCGCCGCGTCTTCGTCCCAACTAGTCTTGTGCGGTCCGTCACTAAGGAGTCCCAGTGGACCTGTTGGAGTACCAGGGCAAACAGTATTTTGCCCGCTACGGCATACCGGTGTCGCCAGGGGGTGTCGCCGTGACGCCCGACGAGGCCGTCGAGCTCGCGGAGAGCCTCGGCTATCCGGTGGTGGTGAAGGCCCAGGTCCAGGTGGGCGGCCGCGGCAAGGCCGGCGGGATCAAGCTGGCTGCGGACGCAGCTGAGGCCCGCGCTCACGCTACGGCGATCCTCGGGATGGACATCAAGGGCCACCTGGTGCGCCGTGTATGGGTCGAGCATGCCTCCGACATTGCCAAGGAGTACTACGCCAGCTTCACGCTCGACCGGGGCGCCAAGGCGCACCTCGCGATGGTCTCAGCCAAAGGTGGCGTTGACATCGAAGAGGTGGCTGTCGAGGACCCGGGCGCGATCGCCCGTCTCCACGTCGATCCCTACGAAGGTTTCAGTGAGCCCCAGGCTTGGCTTTTGGTCGAAGAGGCAGCCATCGACGAGGAGGCGAGGCCGGGCGCGGTCGACGTGCTGCTCAGCCTTTACCGCTGTTTCGTGGAAGGCGACGCCGACCTGGTCGAGGTGAACCCGCTCGTGCTCACCCCCGATGGTCGGGTGCATGCCCTGGACGCGAAGGTGACCCTGGACGACAACGCCGCTTTCCGCCATCCCGAATGGGCAGAGTACGAGCTCACCGCGGAGCTCGATGACCGGGAACGGCATGCCCGCCAGGTGGGCCTGCAATATGTCGGCCTCGACGGCTTCATCGGGATAATCGCCAACGGCGCCGGGTTGGCAATGAGCACTTGCGATGTCGTCAACCAGGTCGGCGGACGCCCGGCCAATTTCTTGGACATAGGCGGCGGTGCGAGCGCAGAGGTCATGGCCAACGCCCTGGAAGTCATCAACTCGGACGCGAGCGTCCGTTCCATTTTCATCAACATCTTTGGTGGCATAACGCGCGGGGAAGACGTCGCTAACGGGATCGTCACGGCGTTGTCGCGCGTGGACATAAAGATCCCGATGGTCATTCGCCTCGATGGGACAAATGCCGAGCAAGGCCGGGAAATACTGCGGACCGTGGAGTCCGACATGGTAATCACTTCACCGAGCATGATGGACGCGGCCCGCAGGGCGGTCGCTCTGGCAGGTAACGAGAAATGAGCATATTCGTAGACGAAACGACGAGACTGGTCGTCCACGGCTTGACCGGTGGGCAGGCACGTTTCCACGGTCTCCGCAACCGCGACTACGGCACCAAGGTAGTCGCTGGGGTCAACCCGGCAAAGGGTGGCCAGGAGGTCGAAGGCATCCCTGTGTTTGCTAGCGCGGCTGAAGCGAGGGCGGCGACTGGTGCCAATGCCAGCTTTATCGCGGTGCCCGCCAAGGTCGCACCTGGGTCGGTTCTTGAGGCAGCGGCAGCCGGCATGGAGATAATTGTCTGCATAACCGAGGGGATCCCTGCCCAGGACGAAGCTCGCGTGTACAGCGAGCTCAAGCATAATTACCCAACGGTCCGCCTCATCGGTCCGAACTGCCCCGGCGTGATCAGCCCGGGGAAGTGCAATATCGGTATAACTGCGGGCGAGATCGCGCTCGCGGGCGGCCCGGTAGGCATCGTAAGCCGCAGCGGCACCCTCACTTATCAGGCCCTCTACGAACTGAAACAAATGGGGATCGGTGTTACGACGTCTGTTGGTATTGGCGGCGACCCGGTCCCTGGCACGTCCTTCGTCGACTGTCTAGCGGCTTTCCAGACAGATCCTGACACCAAGGCGGTCATGCTGATCGGCGAGATCGGCGGTATTGAAGAGGAAAAAGCGGCCGATTACATCAAAGAACACGTGACCAAGCCCGTCGTCAGCTACATCGCAGGTGTTACCGCACCTCCGGGCCGCCGGATGGGCCATGCCGGCGCAATTATCTCTGGCAGCAAAGGCACCGCCCAGGCGAAGATGGAGGCTCTCTCGGAAGCTGGGGTCACAGTTGCGCTCAACCCCACCGAAGCTGGCGAGCTGATGGCCGAGATCGTCCGGTCTCTCTGAAGCTGCGGGCCCCCCTAAAGCACCGCATGTAGGCTCGCCGACATGCCAAAACGGCCGGAGAAATTAAGCGAAGCTCGGCGCGAGGCTCTCGGGAGAGCGCTTGAAAGCGCTCTGCGTGGTGAGGTGCGCTTCGACAGCACCAACCGCGCCGCCTACGCGAGCGATTCTTCCAATTACCGCCAGGTGCCTCTTGGCGTCGTGTTCCCACGCGACCATGACGACGTCAGGACCGTGGCCCGCATTGCTGCGGAAGCGGGGGCTGCGCTGCTGGCGCGCGGTGCAGGCACCAGCCTGGCCGGGCAGACCTGCAACGAGGCGGTCGTCGTCGACATGAGCCGTCACATGTCCCGTATCGTCGACATCGACCCCGAGCGCCGGACCGCCAAGGTCGAACCGGGCGTGGTGCTCGACGACCTACGCCGTGCGGCCGAGCGTCGTGGCCTGACCTTCGGCCCGGACCCGGCGACGCATGCGTGGTGCACCCTCGGTGGCATGATCGGGAACAACTCTTGCGGCACCCACGGGCTTTACGCGGGCAAGACCTCGGACAACGTCGAGCGCCTCCGGGTGGTGCTCGCGGGAGGCGAAGAACTCGAGGTCGGTGCCTACGCGCCCGGAGCTCTCGAAGCAGGGGTCGCAGGAGGAGGGAGGCTGGGCAAGCTGCTGGGCGGCCTGTCGGACCTCTCGGGGCGGTACGGGCCCATGGTGGAGGCACGCTTCCCGGTCATCCCTCGCAGGGTTAGCGGGTTCAACCTGGACGAGCTCACCGCGGCGCGCGGGTTCCAGGTGGCACGTGCGCTGGTGGGTACGGAATCGACCTGTGCTTTCACGACAGAGGCGACCCTGCGGTTGGTCACTAGCCCGAAACAACGGTCTCTTGTCGTACTGGGTTACCCGGACGTCTTTGCCGCCGCGGAGGCCGTCCCCGGGCTGCTGGCCCACCCTTTGCTCGCTCTCGAGGGCTTCGACCGCACCCTTGTGGACCAGATGCAAGCCCACCGTCTGAACAGCCAGGGCGTCGCCCTCCTCCCCGACGGGAACGGGTGGCTTCTTGCCGAACTAGGTGGGGACAGCGAAGACGAAGCGGCGTCGCTCGCCGCCGAGCTCATTTCTTCCCTCCCTGGTGGTGTCAGCTCGCGCCTCGCAGTGGACCTGGCTGTACAGAAGCAACTTTGGGCGGTGCGCGAGTCGGGGCTGGGTGCAACGGCTATCCGAACCGACGGGCACCACAATTTCGAGGGTTGGGAGGACGGCGCCGTGCCGCCGGACCGACTTGCCGCGTACCTCCGTGGGATCACCGCTCTGTGGGACAAGTTTGGTTATTCCGGGGCCTGGTATGGGCATTTTGGCCAGGGTTGCGTGCACACGCGTAACAATTTCGACCTCGTCACCCCCGAGGGGTTGCGCAATTACCGCTCTTACGTCACCACCGCCGCCGAGCTCGTCGTATCTCTTGGTGGTTCGCTTTCGGGTGAGCACGGTGACGGCCAGAGCCGGGGCGAGCTGTTAGCGACGATGTTCGGTCCCGAGCTCGTGCAGGCGTTCGGCGAGTTCAAGGACCTTTGGGACCCCGACGGTCTCATGAACCCTGGGAAAGTGGTCCACCCTTACCCTCTCGATTCGAACATCCGGTTCTCGACCGTCAGCGAACCGGTCAGCCTGCGCCCGACCGGATATTCCTTCGACAAGGACGATGGTTCGCTGATGCACGCCTCAATGCGCTGTGTAGGGGTGGGACGCTGCAGGCGAGACGACGCCGCGACCATGTGCCCCTCGTACCGGGCGACCCGCGACGAGGTCCACTCGACGCGCGGACGGGCCAAGGTGCTCGCCGAGATGTTCCAGGCTGACCTCACGCCGGCGAGCTGGCGCAACCCCGAGGTACGCGAGGCGCTCGATCTCTGCCTTTCATGCAAGGCGTGCGCCTCTGATTGCCCCACGAAAGTGGACATGGCGACCTACAAATCGGAGTTCTATTCGCATTACTACAAGGGCCGGCTCAGGCCGGCCGCGATGTACGCCATGGGCCTGCTCCCCTGGGCTGCGCGGGCCGCAACTGCAGGGCCGGCTACAGCCCGCTTTACCAACGCAACGCTCCGCGCGCCTTTGCTCGGACCGGCCCTGAAGCGAGTTGCCGGCATCACGACGAGACGCCCGGCGCCGCTGTTCGCTCCGGGAGGGGGCTTCAGGAGGTCCTCCAAGCGCGACTTGCCACAGGTGAGGGACCGCGCCCCTGGGGAGAGTTCCGTCGTCATCTGGCCCGACACGTTCACCGATGCGTTCAGCCCCGACGACGGGGCCGACCTCGTTGAAGCGTTCAGCGCCATGGGTGAACGCGTGGCAGTGCCGTCGGCGTGGGCCTGTTGTGGGCGCACGCTCTACGACTTCGGCATGCTCGATCGCGCCAAGAAGACGCTCGGCAGGCTTGTCACCGTGCTGGAGCCCTGGGCCCGTGCCGGTGTACCGGTGGTTGTCCCCGAACCGAGCTGCCTCGTGGCGTTCCGGGACGAGCTGCCAGCGCTGCTGCCGGACGACCCGCGCGCGGCGCGGCTGGCGTCGCTTGCTCGCAGTCCCTCCGAGCACATTGTCGCGGCCGGGCTCCTGGAGCGTTTGCATAACGACAGTCCCGGCCGGCGTGGCCGGGCGTTCGTCCACCCGCACTGCCACCAGCGCTCCGTAGTCGGCACCTCGGCAGATGTGGCGGTCCTCGGCGCGCTCGGTTACGAGGTCGAGGTACTCGATGCCGGCTGTTGCGGGCTTGCCGGGTCGTTCGGCTTCAACGCACGCCACGAGCCCGTGTCGCGCAAGATCGGAGAAGACCTGTGGCTCCCCAAGCTCCGGGACGCCCTCCGGACCGACGGCAGCGGCGGTGACGATGGCACTTGGCTCGTCATCGACGGCTTCAGCTGCCGCACTCAGCTCGAGAACCTCGGGCCCGATCTTCTGGGTCGCACGACCACATTGCCGGCGCTCCTACGCCGGTACTCCGGAGCTGGCTCGGCTTGCTAATGCTCCCTCCAGGAACGTTCGCCCCCTTTGGCGACCCAAAAAGGGTATGTGCCAATACCAGCGTCCGCAGCGCCAAAGGGGGCGAACATTGCCTGTCGTGGCAAGAGTAAGAAGTTGCCGGCCCGACGAGGTCCTCGGCCTCCGCCAAGCCGTGCTGCGGCCCCATCAACGCCCTGACGAAGTGCGCTTCCCCGATGACGAGGGCCCCGGGACAGCCCACTTCTGCGCGCGTGACGACGATGACGAGGTGGTTGGAGTGGTATCGGTGATGAGGCAAGGGCCCCCCTGGCGACCGGACCTTGACGCCTGGCGGCTCCGCGGGATGGCCACGGCCCCGGAGCGGCGCGGCACGGGCGTTGGCTCGGCCCTGGTTGACGCGGTGTTCGACCACGTCGCTGCTTGCGGTGGGGGCTTGCTGTGGTGCAACGCCCGCCTGGCGGCGGTCGCGTTCTACGAGCGGGCAGGCATGGTGACGACGGGCGACGTCTGGGAGGAGCCCGTGATCGGGCCGCACATAGCGATGTTCGTGCAGGTCCCCCCGCCCGGCCCTGGTTAGCTCCTTACGTCGAGGAGCAACTTCCCGCTTACGCTGCGGGCTACAAGCAGCGCAAAAGCCTGGTTGACCTCGGATAAGGGCAGCACCCTGTCGACCCTGACCCGGAGCCGACCGTCGGCGAGGGCCGCAAGAGCCTGTACGAGGCCGGCGCGGCGCTGCTCTGTGCTCAACCGGCCGCCCCCGTAGCCGACGATGCGTTGCCCGCTGCGGTAGAACCTCGGAAGGTTTATCGAGACCTCGGCGCCAGCGCTGGCCCCGTAGCTGACCAACCTGCCGCCGGCTGCCATGACCGATAGCGCAGCGCCCGTGAACTGCCCGCCGAGAGCGTCTATCACGACCGTCGGTTCCAGCGATGTGGCGGCCTCGGCCAGCCCGGCGGCATCGCAGACGAGGACATTGGAGGCTCCCACCCCGGTTACCGCAGCCGCCTTGGCCGGGGTGCCGACCTGCCCCCACACCTTTGCCCCGGTGGAACTGGCGACGCTGACGATGGGTATGCCCACCCCGCCGCCAGCCCCGAGCACCAGCACACGGTCCCGTTCGGTCACCTGGGCGCTTTGCGTGACTACGTTCCACGCCGTCAACCCGGCGACGCCCATGGCGGCCAGTTCCCTCAAGTCCGTCCCCTCGCCAGCCTCTATCACCGCTTCGCGAGGGCACGTCACCGCGCTTGCAAAGGTGCCGTCCCTCGTCACCCCGAGCCCTTCACCGTTGACCAGCACCGGCTTTCCGTCCAGGTAGCCCGAGCCTTCCCCACCGATCGTGCGGGGCAACCGGTTCCCAGCGCCGACCAACCCGGTCGCCACATATCGGTCCATCGGGTTGACCCCGGCAAAAGCCAGGTCGATGGTTACCTCGCCGGGACCGGCGGCGGCGACATCGACCTGGTCTATCTGGAGCGGTTTGCCAAGCTCGTGGAGGCGGGCCGCGAGTACTTTTTTTATCATGTTGGCAGTCTGTCCTAATCGGGGTACAGATGGGGAGTGATCCCATCGTCGTCCACGAGCAGGAGCAGTCCCAGCGCCACTGAAGCCGAACTATTCGACTTCCTTATCGTGTCCAACCGCCTCCCGATCGAGCCGGGCCGAGCTGGGAGCCCGGTGCAGTGGAGGGCGAGCCCCGGTGGCCTCGTATCGGCGCTCCAGCCGGTGATCACGAAGAACGGCGGGGCTTGGGTCGGATGGACCGGGGAGCCGGCAGAGGCCGCGGACGAGGTCGGGCCCGGGCCCCGTGAGCCCGGAAGCTGGTGGGAGGACACCGGTCAGATCAGCATGGTCGCTCCCGCCGCCGCGCCGATACAGGAGGGCTCGGCGGCGGTTGTTACCGAAGACGCCGGGGCCCTCGGCAACGGTCGGCCGTACGCAATACCAGTCTCCCTATCGGCGGTCGAGATCACTTGTTACTACGAGGGTTTTTGCAATGCCACAATCTGGCCTCTCTACCATGACGTAATAGCCCCTCCTGTCTATTCGCGCCGGTGGTGGCACTGCTACGTCGAAGTGAACCGTCGGTTCGCAACCACAGTCGCTGCTCACTCTGCGCGAGGAGCAACCGTGTGGGTGCACGACTACCATCTACAGCTCTGCCCGACGATGTTGCGTGAGCTTCGGCCGGACCTGCGGATCGGCTTTTTCAACCACATCCCGTTCCCTCCTTACGAGCTGTTCGCGCAGTTGCCGTGGCGCAAGGAAGTCATAGAGGGCCTGCTTGGCGCCGACCTGATCGGGTTCCAAACCGCTGACGGTGCCGACAACTTCTTGCGGGCATGCCGGCGCCTGACGGACCACCACACCCAGGGCTCGCTTGTCCAGGTCGAAGCCGGCGGCGAGGTAGGCGTCCGCACCGCGCGCGCCGCCGCGTTCCCAATATCGGTAGACGCCGAGGAGCTCTCTGCGCTCGCACAACGGCCCGACGTCATCCAACGCGCACGCGAGATCCGGGAGGAAGTTGGAAACCCTGAGTGCCTTTTTCTCGGGGTCGACCGGCTGGATTACACCAAGGGGATCCTTCACAGGTTGCGTGCCTATGGCGAACTTCTCAAGGAAGGCAAGCTTCATCCGCCCGAAGCCGTCCTTGTTCAGATTGCCTCCCCAAGCCGCGGAGAGGTCGAGCAGTACCAGCGGTTGCGAGACGAGCTCGAAAGAGCGGTTGGGAGCATGAACGGCGACTTCAGCCCGGTGGGCCACCCTGCTGTCCATTATCTCCACCAGAGCTTTCCCAAAGAAGAAATGGCGGCTTTCTACCTGGCTGCAGACGTCGCCCTGGTTACCCCGCTCCGTGACGGTATGAACCTCGTCGCAAAGGAGTACGTAGCGTGCCGCTATGACTTCGGTGGGAGGTTGGTGCTCTCGGAGTTCACCGGAGCGGCAAACGAGTTGAGCGGAGCGTTCCTGGTGAACCCTCACGACATCGACAGCCTGAAGGCCAGGATCATTGCGGCGGCGGGTGCGCCAGAGCAGGAGGCAACCAGGCGAATGCGACGTTTGCGCAAGAGGGTCTTCGACAACGATGTCCACCGGTGGGCCGCAGAGTTCCTGGGAGCTCTGGACGACGGCCGACGCCCTCTCGTGCCGGATCCGGAGGGAACGAGCCAAATCGGATAGGTTCGCACAGTGGCCGATATAGCGCTCTCCGATTACCGTGACAAGCGCCATTTTGAGGGGACACCTGAACCCGCGGGACAGGCCCCGAGCCCTGGGCCCGAGGGCAACCGCTTCGTGGTCCAGCAGCACGCGGCCACGCGGATGCATTATGACTTCCGGCTCGAAGCTGACGGCGTTCTGATTTCCTGGGCCGTGCCAAAAGGCCCGTCATATGACCCGGCCGTAAAGCGTCTTGCGGTGCATGTGGAGGACCACCCGGTGGACTACCGCCAGTTCGAGGGAATTATCCCGCGAGGGAATTATGGCGCAGGTTCGGTGATCGTCTGGGACGAGGGCACCTACCAGAACCTCACAGCTCGCAGTGGGATCCCGGTCCCGGTACGAGAAGCTGTCGATAGCGGCCATGTGTCTGTCTGGCTCGAAGGGAGCAAGCTGATCGGAGGTTGGTCGCTGACTCGCTTCGGGCCAGAGGATAAATCCTGGACGCTCGTCAAACGCAGCGACGAGCGTGCCGACCCCAGTAAGGACATCACCACCGAGGCACCGCGCTCAGTGAAAAGCGGGCGCACCATAAACGAGGTAATGCGGGAGGCGGCTGCGGCCGCTGAACGGGACGGCCGTGGGGCAGTACGTAGTCGTGGCACGCAAGCGCGGCCTCGCGGTTCAGGCTCCGGTGTTACACCGGCGAAGTTCTTCCCGCCCATGCTGGCTCAAGCTGTGCAGAGCGGTCCCTCCAGAGCCGCCACGGCGTTGCCTGGCGGGCGTGCCGAGTGGCTGTTCGAGCCAAAATTGGACGGTTTACGCTGTCTCGCTGTGCGCAATGGCAACGACGTCGAATTGTGGTCGCGCAACGGGCTCTCGTTCAATTCGCGCTTCGCTGCAATCGTGAGCGCTCTCAAAGCGGTCCCTGCCGAGAACTTTGTCCTTGATGGCGAGGTGGTCGGCATCGTCGGTGGGATTCCTGATTTTGGCGCTTTGCAGCAGGGCACGGCAGCGGACGTCGAGTACCGGGTGTTCGATTTACCGTGGCTCCTGGGCCAGGATCTCCGCCACCTCCCCATAGAAGACCGGAAGGCTCTCCTCACTAAGACCATTGAGGACAACCCGTCCATAAAAGTGGTGCAAGGCTTGGAAGGCGACCCCCAACGGCTCTTCGAGGCGGCCTGCGCTGAGGGTTGGGAAGGCCTCATGGCCAAGCGGCGTGGTTCTACCTACATAGAAGGACGCTCAGCCGACTGGCGCAAACTGAAGTGCACCTGCCGCCAGGAGATGGTGATCGGCGGCTATACCGAGCCGAGCGGGGCGAGGAGCGGTTTCGGCGCTCTCCTGCTCGGGTACTGGGAGGCGGGTGAGCTCGTCTACGCGGGCAAGGTCGGGACGGGCTTTACCGAGCGCGTGCTTGCGGACCTGCACGAGGCGCTCGTCGTGCTCGAGAGGGCCTCCAGCCCGTTTGGGACCAGAGTTGCAGAAAGAAAGGCCCACTGGGTCGAGCCGGAGCTCGTTGCGGAGGTGGCTTTCACCAGTTGGACGCCGGATCTCCGATTGCGGCACCCGAGCTTCGTCGGCCTGCGCCCAGACAAGCCGAGCCGAGACGTCGTGCGCGAGGAGTGCGCTCGTGGCTGAGGCATGCGCGCCCGGCCCTCGCCGGGCTTAGTCGGTACACTGTACCCGACCTGGGTTTCTTGGGTACCAGGCGCAGGAGGTAGAGCACACTGTCGAACGCAAACGCAAAAGAGCAGGCAATCCTGCTCGAGGGGACCGTGACCGAGTCCCTCAAAAACGCAACTTTCCGCGTCAAGACGGACAACGGCCATGAAGTACTGGCTCATAACTCGGGCAAGATGCGCATGCACCGTATCCGCGTGCTGCCGGGGGACCGTGTCCAGGTGGAGATCAGCCCTTACGACCTCAAGAGGGGTCGCATCACTTATAGGTTCAAGTAACAACACCGGCGGGTACTGGCGGTTACTAGTCGTTGCCTTCGGCAATGCTGAGCACGTAGCGTTGACGGAATGGATGCGAAGCCCGCACTGGTGGAGCCGTACGCATCGGGGATGCTCAATGTCGGCGCCGGGCAAAGCATCTACTGGGAGGTCAGCGGGAACCCTGCGGGGAAGCCTGCTGTAGCTCTCCACGGTGGGCCCGGGAGCGGCAGTTCCCCGGGCCGACGCCGCTCCTTCGACCCCGAGAGGTACCGCCTCGTGCAGTTTGACCAAAGGGGCTGCGGGCGCAGTACCCCGTCTGTCGCTGTCCCGAGCACAGCAGTTGTCACCAACACGACGGCCCACTTGGTCGGCGACATCGAGCGATTGCGCGAGCACCTCGGTATCGAACGGTGGCTGGTGTGGGGCGGTTCCTGGGGCGTGACGCTCGCGCTGGCGTACGCCGAGCGCCATCCACAGCGAGTGACCGAGATGGTCCTCGTATCGGTCACTATGACCCGGCCCTCTGACGTGCATTGGCTGTACCACGAGGCGGGCCGTTACTTTCCCGTCGAGTGGGCCCGCTTCAGCGAGGGCGGAGGTCACGCTGAGGATCTCATCGTGGCCTATGACTGGCTCCTCAATGGGCAGGCCGACCCGACAGTTCGCGCCAAGGCGGCGAAGGACTGGTGTGACTGGGAAGATGCCGTCGTCTCGCTGGAGCCCGGCTGGGCACCGAGCCCCCGTTATACCGATCCCACCTTCCGGATGACCTTCGCACGGCTCTGTGCGCACTACTTTTCTCACGCCGCATGGTTGGAGCCTGACGAACTGCTGCGGAACTGTGGGCAGCTCGCCGGCATCCCTGGCGTGTTGGTCCATGGACGGCTCGATCTCGGAAGCCCTGCTGACGTCCCCTGGCTCATTGCCAAGGCGTGGCCCCGTGCCGAGCTTCATTTCGTTGCCACCGGGCACCAGGGCGGGGCCGAAATGACCGAGCAGATGCTTGCGGCGCTGGACCGCTTCGCCGGCACCTGACAGGACAGCGCATCGGTACCTGAGCGTTGAGTAGCAGCCGCTGAGCCGCGCAAGAAAAACGCTATGGACGCCCGAAATACCTAAATTAGCCTCAAAGCTCAGCTTGAGCTTAATCGCGGTACTTTGGGCCCAAAGTATGCCTTTTTCCGCTCGGCTCGCGCAAGTCCGCAGAAGGGTTTAGAACGTTGTGGCTGCTCAGAGCCTTGTCCGATCGAACAAAGCGGAAAATCCGGTCAAGGAGGAGAAAATGGAATTGCACGCCTAAATGGTGCTGATAAATAATTTCTGGGTGGATCAACTTGACGCGACTTGCGCGGTCGTTTAGGGTTTTAGCAGAACCAACACGACAGCAGCCGGTGGCGGCAATATTCGCGCCATTAAGAACCCTCGGGTGTTCCAGGGGTTTTGTGCCGGCCCAGGTCAGTCGCCAATGTCATGGGCTCAGGCCCGGGCATTGCTCTGGCTTGTGCCACGAACAGAGGACTGACTGCCATGACCGTTGCCCGGACCTTGCAACGCGCCATTTTTACGGTTACTTGTGCGGCCGGCTTGTCGGCGGTGGCGGTCCCGGCTGTGGTCGCGTCGGCTTCCGCCTTTCCGTCGGCGAGGTCCCCGTACTCGAGCGCGCCCAGGTCGGCGCACGTCCCCCTGGTGAGATCGGCACACTCGCGCGCCAACGGCTCCGCCCCCGACAGACAGGCGAGATCCAGCCATTCGCGCCCGGCAAGTACGCTGCGCCCCGGCGGGGGCAGGCCGGGATGGTCGGGTTCGGGCGTGGCAGCGAACGGGTACTGGGTGGTGAACCGCGCAGGGGGGGTCGGTGCAGCGGGAGGAGCTCCTGATTTCGGGGGTCTTGGCCCCGAAGTGCACTTGGCGGGGCCTGTCACCGGGATAGCGGCGATGCCCAACGGGCGGGGTTACTGGCTCGTATCGGCGGACGGGGGCGTATATTCCTTCGGGAGCGCCAAGTTCTACGGCTCAGTCGAGCCGGCGCACGTGCGGCAACTCGCGGGCCCGATCGTCGGCATCGCCTCGGCCCACGACGGCGACGGCTACTGGCTCGTGTCTTCGAGAGGAGACGTGTACAGCTTTGGCGATGCAAGGTTCTTCGGGCCATCGGCGTCGCTACGTCCGCGGATAGGCGTGGGGCCAATAGTCGGCATCGTTGCGACGCCCGGTGGCCGCGGGTATTGGCTCGTGTCCTCGGGCGGAGGTGTGTTTTGTTTCGGGGACGCGACTTATCACGGGTCCGCAGCCGGCTCCGGTCGGGTGATCGTCGGCCTGGCTCCCACGCCTAATGGGAAAGGGTATTGGTTGGCGGCTCAACACGGCGCCGTCATATCGTTTGGCGACGCTCCGGCACGCGGTTCGGCACAAGACAAAAGTTCGCTCAATCCGTTCGTCGGGATCGCGGGAGACCATCATGGGCTCGGTTATTGGTTCGTCAATTCAAAGGGTTCTACCTACGGTTTCGGGCCGGCGGCTGCCACACAGGCTCGCTACCTTGCGCGTTCTGCAGTGGCGATCGCTGCGGACCCGGCTGCGGTGCTCCCCGAACCCCCTGTGGTTGCGTCTCGGGGAGCACCGATAAAGGCCGCCAGCCTTGAGGAAATCGACGTTCGGGGCAACACGGCAGTCGCATTCGCGCTCTCCCAGGTCGGGAAACCTTATGTTTACGGCGGGACTGGTCCCTATGGGTATGACTGCTCGGGTTTGGCACTGGCCTCCTGGCGCGCTGCGGGTGTACATCTGCCGCGTACCGCCGCCGAACAATATTACGCCGGCCGCCATGTACCTTTGAGCGAAGTGGAGCCGGGGGACCTCATTTTCTGGGCTTCGGATACCGCTGACCCTTCGACCATTTACCACGTTGCGATATCCCTCGGCGGGGACCGCACAGTCCAAGCGACCGAGACTGGTCAATTGGTAGAGGTCATCTCGACGTGGGGGCCCGGATTGGTCCCCCTCGCAACGCAGCCCTAAGCGCTGCCACTGCGCCACTGCGCCACTGCGCCACTGCGCCACTGCGCCACTGCGCCACTGCGCCACTGCGCCACTGCGCCACTGCCCTCCGAGCGTCTGCCTCTCGCGTCCCGGCCGCCCTTTCTCGGCGTGGTTTGCCTATCTCGGCGGGGCCCGTCCACCTCGGTGTGCCACCAGCCGCCCAAAACTCCGTCCGATCAGACCAAGAAAGGCCTGGCCACGCCGAGAATCACCAGCTACGACCACGCCAGGGAGGCCGGCCCCTCTGGCCCCGCCACGCCACGCCCACGCCCCCGCCACGCCCCCGCCACGACCACACCAACCACCCCGTCCTTAGGACCGCCGTCCACTTACGAACACCGTCCACTTACGAACACCGTCCACTTATGAACGCCGTCGCTTAGGCCCATTGGCCTCTCCGTTCGAGCACTTCTTTGAGGACGGTGGGGCGGTCGGTCATGATGCCGTCCACCCCGAGGTCCAGCAGGCGGTCCATTTCGGCCGACGCGTTGATTGTCCATACGTGCACTGCGAGGCCAGCCCGGTGACACACACGGACGAAAGCGGCGTCCACGATCGGTATAAGCCCATCCCGGGGCGGCACCTGGGCGGCGACAGCATCGGACGAAACCGGCCAGAAGCTGACGACCTTCGCTACGACAAGGCTCGCCACCGTCCATCGACCGGCACCTGTGGCGAGCTCCGGGCCGAGGGCAGCCCGGGCCCGTGCCGCTCGCGAGCCGGCGAACGATGCCACCAGCACTCTGTTAACAGCGCCCGTACGCCTGATCGCCTCGACGACAGGGCTGATCGCTTCTCTGCGTTTCACATCGATGTTCCAGCGGAGCTGTGGCCACGCGCCGAGCAGTTCCTCCAGCAGGGGCGGTTCGCGCCCATCGGCCAACTTGTGGGCCCGCACCTGAGCCCAGCTCATCTTGCGCAAGACCCCCGGCCGGTCCGCTACCCGGTCGAGCGATGGGTCATGGAGGGCTACCGCCACCCCGTCCGACGTTGTCCTGACGTCGGTCTCCATGTACCGGTAGCCCAGCGAAACCGCGTGTTCGAAGGCGGCCCAACTGTTCTCGGGCGCCTCGCCGGCGCCTCCGCGGTGGGCGAACGCGAGCGGTCCTGGGTGGTCCAGATAGGGAGATCTCGTGACCATCGCGCCCCAAAGCTAGAACCGATGGATATCGGCCGGCTGGCGGGGTACGGTTTGGCGGTGAGCGACACGGACTTTTCCTCGGCCCGCCTGGTCCCAGTTGCCGGATCGGACGGTTGGCTTGCCCGCTTGCCGGGCGCTGTTGTCTGGATCCCGGGCGACGGGCCAGCTGAAAGAGAGCTGGTAGCGGCCTGCCTGACAGCGGCGAGCCCCACCGAGCTCCTTGCGAGCACCGGTACGCGCCTAGTCGACCCGGAGTCGGCCCCGTTGCCGGCCTTCGCAATCTTGGCGGCGCGGGATCCCGGGCTCGTCGCCATTGTTCACGGGCCCGTCCAAGTGACCGTTGACCAGGACGGGGACGATCGGACGCTTTATGGCGGCGAAGAAACGGGGTCCTGGCTCAACCGTCATGTCAAGGGTACGCGGGCGGCCTGGGCCGGCAGACGCGGTGACGAAGACGACCTGGCGGAGCTCCGCGACGGTTTGGTACGGGCAAGCGGCTTTATCCTGTCCTGGCGCAGGAACAAATCTTCGCCCCGTCAGGCTTCCCAAAAGGGGCGCAAGGTGGTCGAAGACCCAGCGCCAGTACTGCTCGGAGAAGCAGTGGAACCCATAGAGGAGCACTTGAGCCCTGAGGAAAGTTCCGCTTTGGCCGCGAGCTCGGCGGCCGTACTATCCGCCGCGGTGGGTGCAATCGGCTCGGACGGCGCTGACGCCGCCACCTCGTACGTTGCCACTGTCGAAGCCGGCACCTCCTATGAAGCCGGCACCTCCTACGTTGGGGTTGTCGAAGCCGGTACCTCCCAGGACGGCGTCCAGGACGCCGACGACCCCACGGTTGTCGACCAGCCGATCGTCGTCAACGGCTCGCCGTCTCCGCTTGTAAAGCTCACCTGGGATAACGGCGAGGTCAACGAGCTGGCGGGAGCGGCGCTCGTTGGACGCGACGTGGCCCTCGACGAAGCAGTCTTGTCCGGCGAGCTGGAGGCTCTAGTCCCGGGGGGCCAGAACGACAGCATGTCGCGGGTCCATGCAGAGGTGCGCCCGTCGATGCACGACATCGTGGTGGTGGACAGAGGTTCCACCAATGGCACCTTTGTCTGGGACGACGCCGCCAAGGCCTGGCAGCGCCTCTCGCCAGGTGACCCGCACGTCGTGCACCCTGGGGCCGTGCTTGCCTTCGGAGAGCGCACCGCGACGGTGGAGGCCATCGCCGTACCAGCGGTTTGAACGGCGTCGGTGACCGCGGGCAGCGGTCGCCCACGCACCGTTGCGGCGGGCCTTACCAGGACTTTTTCCTACCATCGAACGGCGCATATTAAAGCTTCGCTGAATTGACCGGTAGGCCGGCCTGTGGAGCCCTAGGGTGCTGGTTATGGCTGACAAGGAGCACTTTGCCGAACAGGCGATGGGCTATATGAGCTCCCTGTACAGCGCGGCGCTCCGGATGACCCGCAACCCCGCAGATGCCGAGGACCTGGTGCAGGAGACGTACCTGAAGGCGTACCGCGCTTTCGGGACCTTCCAGGAGGGCACGAACCTGAAGTCGTGGCTTTACAAGATCCTGACCAACACCTTCATCAACACCTACCGGTCGCGGCGGCGCCGCCCGACCGAGACAGAATTGGACGACGTGGAGGACCTCTACCTCTACCACCGGCTGGGCGGCCTCGAAGCTGCTGCGGCTGGCCGCAGTGCCGAAGACCTGGTCCTCGACCGTCTCAGCGAAGCGGAGGTGAAGGACGCAGTCGAGTCCCTGCCCGACGCGTTCCGCTTGGCCGTCGTCCTGGCAGACGTCGAAGGGTTTTCCTACAAGGAGATCGCCGAGATCCTGGATGTGCCGATCGGTACTGTGATGAGCCGGCTGCACCGGGGAAGAAGGGCGCTCCAAAAGGCGTTACATAGTTTTGCGGAGCAAAGACGGCTCACCGCTCCGGCAGACGTACCAAGCTAGCTGTCCGAAGCCTAACGATCGAGAAGAGAATGGACCGCGAGGAACCGGCGAGCACGGGGCAACCAGAGAGCCCAGGTCACGATGCCTACGATTACGAGTTGTCCACGCAGGGCCGCTCGGTGTCGGACCCTTGCCAGGATGCCATCGCCACTCTGTACGGCTTCCTCGATGGCGAGCTGACGTCGGAGAGGCGGGAGAAGATCCAGTACCACCTCGAAGAGTGCTCGCCGTGCTTCGCAGCCTTCGGTTTCGAAGCCGAGCTGAAAGCGGTCATCTCCCGCAAGTGCCGGGATGACGTGCCCGATTCTCTACGCCGACGGGTAGCTGAAGCTCTGCGAGCCGAGGACGTGCCAACTTGAATAGCACCGAAGGCTTTCGGGTAGATGGCCTTGCGTCTGGGAAGGAAGAGGGCTTAGCAAGCGTTAGTGGGAGATATGAGCGAACGATCACTCGGAGGGCACATGATGAGCGGTGGCGAACGACCGTCCAAGTCATTTGGGCAGGACCGTACTTGCCGCCAAGCCGGCTGCAATACCAAACTGTCGATGTACAACAACGGCAAATATTGCGTCCAGCACGAACCGATGGCCGTACCCCGTACTCGTGGCAAGAAGATCGCGTAACTGAGCGCCGCGAGCCGCGCCCGAGGGCCACCGCGGGCCCTGTCGTATGAGCATTTCGTCGCAAGAGCCGATTTCTTGGGAGCTGGCTGAGCGTGTTGCTACCCGCATCGCGGCGCGCCAACCGTGGTTGCCGCCGGGACGGCTCAGCGTTCTCGAAGAGGACTTCGCTGAGCTCACGGCTGAGGCGGAAGAGCTGGTAGCCCAAGAGACCGGATTGGTTTCCCTCGCCGGGCCTGCGCGCCCGCGTGTGACGGACCGCCCCGGCTGGGTGACTGCGAACGTCGCTTCCTTCCAGCGGTTGTTGCGCCCGCTCACCCAAAAGCTCGAAGCGGCGATGTCGAAGCCGGCGCCGATGTTGGGCCCGGTCCCGATGCGAGTTCCGACGCAGGTCAGCCGCAACATCGGTGGGGTGCAGCTCGGCTTGCTGCTGGGCTGGATGTCCACTCGGGTCCTGGGCCAGTACGACCAACTCCTTATCGAAGACGAGCGACCTTTGGACCAGGACATCGTCTACTACGTGGGCCACAACGTGATCGAGCTCGAAGACCGCTACGGTTTCCAACCTCGCCAGTTCCGGCTCTGGATAGCACTGCACGAAGTCACGCACCGCGCACAGTTCACCGGCGTTCCCTGGTTGCGGCCACATTTCTTGGGCCTCGTCGGGTCGCTGCTGGACGGGGTCGACCCGGACCCAAAGCGCTTCCTGGAAGCCCTGAAACGGGCCGCTGGGGAGGCGCGAGAGGGCAAGAACCCTCTTGACGAGGGCGGTCTGGTCGCGTTGTTGGCGTCGCCCGAGCAGCGCCAGGCGCTGGACGGGATTGGGGGTTTGATGAGCCTCCTGGAAGGCCACGGGGATGTGGTGATGAACCGGGCCGCTCAGGGGCGGGTGCCGCAGGCGCAACGCTTTGCCCGTGTGCTCCAGCAACGAAGGCAGCGCAGCGGGGCTGCCAAGGTGGTGAGCTCGCTGGTCGGCTTGGACGCCAAGCTCAAGCAGTACGAGCAGGGCGAGCGTTTCATCGCGGCCGTCGAAGAGGTGGGTGGTCGCGACCTGTTCGGGAGGATCTGGCAAGGGCCTGAGTGGTTGCCGAGCATGGCGGAGATCCGCGACCCTTCCCGCTGGACAGAGCGAGCCGAGGGCCTGGGCCGCACCGCCTGAACCCGTAGAGTTCAGCGAGTGGCGCGCGTACTGGTTGTCGACGATGAGCCGGACCTACGCGACCTGCTCCGCATGAGCCTGCGCCTCGCCGGCCATGAGGTGAGCGTGGCTTCTGACGGTCACAAAGGCCTCGCCTCGGCACGCGAGCAGCGTCCGGACGTGGTGGTACTCGACGTGATGATGCCCGGCCTGGACGGCTGGACAGTGCTTTCTTCGCTCAAGTCCGACCCCGACCCTGATATCTCCTCCATACCCGTGCTCATGTTGACGGCCCGTGCTGAGGACCTCGACATGGTACGCGGCGGCATTGAAGGGGCTATCCGTTACCTCACCAAACCTTTTGCCATCAGCGACCTGCGCCAGGCGGTTGCCGACGCTGTTGCGGGCGGCCCGGAACCGGAGCAGCGCCGCGCCGCGCAGAACGCCGCGTTGGCCCACTTGGCTCGTCTGGAGCGCGGTACCGGGGCCCCCAAGGACTCCGGGGCGCGGCCCAAGATGAGCCGGCTCGAGCCGGTGAGCGGCGTGCTTACGAACGGCCCCCAGAGCCTGCGTGGCAACTGGCCAACTTGGTTGAGCCCAGAGATCCTGACGCGCCGGGACCAGGAAATACTCGAAATGGTGATCTCCTGCGAGAGCCTGAGCGAGGCACGAGCTCGGCTCCAGGTAAGCCGCAGTTACCTGTATGCCCGTCTGCGCCGGATGGCAAGCAAGCTGGATTTTCAGACCGGCCCGGCCTTGGTCCAGGCCCTCAGAGCAGCCGATGCTGCGCGAGAACGAGAGCTGCGGAGCGGTGGCCCCCCTGCGACGCCCCACTGAGCCCTTGCGACCGTCCTGGGCATCAAAGACCAGATGAGCGCCCCGAGCGTGTGTTGGCCCGCCGGAGTCGAGGGGATGCTCGGTCGTTGTTCGTTCCCGCGGGAAGGGGAGCGAGTCGTATGCGCCGTTTCGGGCGGAGCCGACTCTCTGGCGATGCTGGCCCTGTCAGCGGCTGCGGGTTGTTCAGCCCACGCTGTCCACGTCGACCATGGCCTGCGCCCAGGCGGCCAGGAAGAAGCGGCCGTCGTCGAAGCTGCGGCCAATACGCTTAGCGCGACCTTCGAAGCACTATCTGTTCGAGTCGAGCCCGGGCCAGACCTCGAAGCACGTGCGCGCAAAGCGCGCTACGAGGTTTTACCAGAGGGCATCATGGTCGGCCATACTGCCGACGACCAGGCTGAGACTCTCCTTCTCAACCTGATGCGGGGAGCTGGTCTAGACGGCCTGCGTGGCATGCGAGCCACCGCCAGCGGCCTCCGGAAGGTGCGTCGGCCCATATTGGCCTTGCGGCGGTCCGAGACCGTCGCTTTGGTGACAGCCTTGGGCCTCCGCACGGTCATCGACCCTTCCAACGCGGAAGTGCGTTTTCGTCGCAACCGGGCCCGTCACGAGGTCCTGCCGTTGCTGGCAGATGTCGCAGGGCGCGACACCGTCCCGTTGCTGGCCCGGACCGCGGCATTGCTGGCCGACGATGCGGAGTTGCTTGACTGCCTGGCGCGTGATCTCGACCCGACCGACACTCGTGCTTTGGCGGCGGCACCGCGGCCGCTGGCTAACAGAGCGCTGCGTACTTGGCTCCGTGAAGAGGAGGGCCCGGAACACCACCCCCCGTCCTACGAAGACCTCGAGCGAGCCTGGGCGGTGGTGACTGGTCGAGCCGTCGCCTGCGAGCTCTCAGGCGGGAGGCGGCTCAGCCGGTCCGCCGGTCGCCTGAGACTTGACGGGTCGCAGCAGCGGTAAGGGCAGTATAAGGTTGACTGGTCCATGGCACCCCTGAGCTCCCCAGGCCCTGACGTCGCGTCGGCTTCGGGTGTCCCCCAAGTGGCAGACATCCCGGGTGAGCGCCTTGCCAGGGAGGACCCTGACCTCGGCGAGGTGATCGTCACCGAGGACGAAATCCGAGACAAGATCAGAGAGCTCGGTGCGCGCATAACAGCGGACTATGCGGGCCGGCCCCCGTTGCTGGTGGGGGTGCTGAAGGGAGCGTTCGTCTTCATGAGCGACCTCTCGCGGGCGATCGCCCTATCCGTCGAGTTCGACTTCATGGCCGTCGCCTCGTACGGGAGCAGCACCCGAACGAGCGGCGTCGTGCGGATCGTGAAAGATCTCGACACGGACCTTGCCGGCCGTCACGTTCTGGTCGTCGAGGACATTGTCGATTCGGGGCTGACCCTTGCTTTTCTCCTGCGCAACCTTGCCGCTCGGCAACCTGCGAGCCTTGCGGTTTGCGCGTTGCTCGTCAAAGACACGGAAGTTACTTCACCCGAGCTTTCCTATATCGGGTTCCACATCCCGAGGGACTTCGTAGTCGGTTACGGGCTTGACGTTGCCGAGCGCTACCGGAACCTGCCGTGTATTCGGCGCTACAACGGGCAATTACCCTAAGTGACCGCCGCAGAACTACTTACGCGAGAGAAGGCGACGACGGATGCCGGGTGCCCGGGTACTTGCCCGGCTGACCAGCGAATGTCAACTATCCGAGCATTCGTCGTCGCCTTTTCTGCGCTGACGTGTTCTGCGGCGGGCGCTGACTGTGGATCTTGAGAGGATCGAAGCGGCCGTTCGGGAGATCCTCGCGGCGGTCGGTGAGGATCCCGAACGCGAAGGGCTCCGCGCAACACCGGCCCGCGTGGCGCGCATGTACGCCGAGATTTTCTCCGGTCTCAATGAAGACCCTGGCCAGCACCTCGTCCCCACCTTCGAGGCAGACCACGACGAACTTGTACTTGTGCGCGACATCGCGATCTACAGCGTTTGCGAGCACCATCTCTTGCCATGGTCTGGGAAGGCTCACGTCGCTTACATACCGAACGAAGACGGTCGCGTCACAGGGCTTTCCAAGCTCGTCCGCCTCGTCGACGGTTTCGCCAAGCGGCCTCAGGTGCAGGAGAGGTTGACCACCCAGGTGGCTGACACCCTGGTGCGCGTGCTCGGCGCGAGAGGGGTGTTCGTGGTTGTAGAGGCCGAGCACATGTGCATGTCGATGCGGGGTGTCAAAAAATCCGGCGCAGTTACCGTAACCTCGGCTGTGCGCGGGCACTTCCTGACGAGTGCAGCCGCGCGGGCCGAAGTGCTCGGGCTCATCAGCCGCTAGATCTGGTCACTAAAGGGGCTCGCGGCGGCCAAACGGCTCCTGTCGGCAGCCAATCCATTTTTTCCTCTGTGACCGTATATAAGTTGACCCAGCTGCGCCGGTGAGCCGTTGGTGCCGGCAGCCGGCGCCGCTGGCGCCGGCCGGTGGTGGTGATGGTCCTTGGTTGTAGTGCTCGTCCCGAGCACGCCCTGCGCCAAGAAAACCGCCCCACCGCAGAGGACGAGGACAACGCCCGCCCGATAGAACCAGCGACCGAGCTCCTCATAGAACTCCGGCTCGATCGACATGCCGGGGCCGAAGAGGCGGAAACGGCGGCCGCTCCAGCGTGAGCGGACCGCAGCGTAGAGGCACATGGCACCGTAAGCGCAGATCTGAGTCCCCAGATTTTCGTGCAAATACCCGAGGGCCCACCAGGTCGAATAGGTCAAGCTGGCCATCTTGACCAGCGCCCATAGCCGGAGCCAGGGGATCCATCGCCGGCGCTCCTGCCAAGCCGGGGCCCCCCAGCTCGCCGGCTCAGGTAGCGCTGAGCTCTCAGCCAGGTCTAGTGGGGGCTTCGCAACCGCCGGCGCCGGGGCCCCGAGGGGATCCCAGAGCGCGGCTGTGCCCCGCCCGGTCCCCCGCCCGGCGGCTTGGCCCGGGTCGGGTTGCCACGGCTGGGTAGGAGGCGCGGCGGGCCCAGGCCCCGGTCCTACGGTCACCCCAGCTGTGTCGTCCCCGATTTGGCCCCGCTTGAGGGGCCGGATCGCGTGGAACGTCCAAGGTCTGACACTCGGCGCGACCTGGAGACCTATAAGCTGACGCACTGCGATGGCGCTAGTGATGGGCGTGCTCAATGTAACCCCGGACTCGTTCTATGACGGTGGTCTCTGGGTGGACGAGGAAGCTGCCGTTGGGCGCGGCTGCGCAATGGCCGAAGAGGGCGCCGATGTAATTGACGTCGGGGGAGAGTCCACCAGGCCCGGCGCGTCGGAAGTGGCCGAAAGCGAGGAACTGCGACGCGTCGTACCGGTCGTGCGCGAGCTGGGCCGGCGGTTGGCGGGGCGCGCCCGGATCTCTATCGATACCCGCAAACGTGCCGTAGCCGAAGCGGCGCTCGACGCGGGCGCGAGTATCCTCAACGACGTATCTGCATCTTTGTGGGCGGTGGCGGCAGAGGCCGGGGCAGGCTGGGTCGTGATGCACATGCGCGGTGAGCCGTCCAACATGACCTCGTTTGCCAGCTACGACGACGTTGTCGGGGAGGTCAAGTCGTTCCTTGTCGAGCGGGCGGAGAAAGCCAACGAGGACGGCGTCGGTGAAATTTGGGTGGACCCAGGTATCGGCTTCGCTAAGACGACCGCCCACAACCTGCAGCTCCTGGCCCACTTGGACGAGTTCGTCGCGACGGGGTGGCCGGTTGCGGTCGGGGTTTCGCGCAAGCGCTTCACCGGGGCCATCGCATCCGGGGACGACGCGCAGCCAGCTCCGGGCGAGCAACGCCTGGAGGGATCCCTTTCAGGAGCGGTCTGGTCACTGGTCAACGGCGCTGCCATAGTCCGCGCCCACGATGTGAAAGCGACGGTCGACGCGGCCAAGCTCGTCGGCGTCAAATGACCGCCTCAGCCAACCTGAGAGGGAAGTGGGCCGCCGGCATAAAACCTCGGTTCTTCACCTGGGTGATAAAGGACAAGCTTGCTGTTTGCGAGCGACCCGGTGGCTATGCGCGCAACCACCGGAAAGTGCGCAGACGGGAAGAGATCCTCTGGATTAAGTGCCAAGGCTTCACCCGAGTGGTGTCGCTTCTGGCGTCGCCCCACAATCTCCATGCGTACGACGAAGAGAACCTTGCTTGGTCTCACGTACCGTTTGCAAAGAACGACGACCCTGTTTTGGTACTGCCGGAGCTCTATGAGCAATTGCGCGCCTGGCTTCGGGATGAACAGCGCGTGGTCGTGCACCAGGAGGAAGTCGGTGACACCCTGATGGGCGTTGTGGCCGGCTACTTGCACTGGTGCGGCCTGATCGACCAGGGCGCGCAAGCCGTTGCCATTGTGGAGCGGCTTTTCGGCCGGCAGATGGGCCCAGAGGGACGCGAGCTCGTGGCGATGGTCCCGGCGTTCCCAAAGCCCGGGCCGGTAGCCCGCACAGCTGGTGCCTGAGCCGAGCGACCTCGCCGAGCCGGCGCCGTTGCCATCCCTCGGCACGGGGGCCCGCCCCGGGGCCTGGCGGGACAGCATAGAACTGCGTGGCCTGAGGTTCATCGGGGCCCATGGGGCCCTTCCCGACGAAGCCGTGCGCCCGCAGCCCTTTGAGGTGGACCTCGAGCTCATTGCGGACCTCCGCGAAGCTGGTCGCAGCGATGCGCTCGAGGCCACGGTGGACTACGGCGAGCTTTGCGAAGCGGTCAGGGCTGTCATCGAGGGCGACCATGCGACGCTCCTGGAGCACCTCGCTGAGGCAGTCGCGAGCCGGGCTCTTGCCGTCGCCGGCGAGCGCGCCATAGGGGTCGTCGTCACGGTCCGCAAGCTCAGGCCGCCCGTGCCGGTCGCCCTCGCTTCGGCGGCGGTGCGGATTTGCAGGCCCTGAAGGCCAAGGCCTTTGTCGGGCTCGGCTCCAACCTCGGCGACCGGTTGGCTTACTTGAGAACAGGCCTGACATACCTGCCCGATGTCGTCGCGGTGTCCCCGGTCTATGAGACCGAGCCGGTGGGCGGCCCTCCCGGCCAGGACCGGTACCTCAACTTTGTCGCCGAGCTTTGGTCCAGCGCATCGGCGCGCCAGCTGCTCGAGGCCGGCCAAAAGGCCGAGGCTGCCGCCGGGCGGGCCCGGGACGTACGTTGGGGGCCACGCACCCTCGATGTCGACGTGCTCCTCGTGGGCGACCTGACCGTTGACGAGCCCGATCTCCAGGTCCCACACCCGAGGATGTGGGAGCGTGGTTTCGTCTTGGTGCCGCTTGCGGACCTGGCGCCAGCACTTGTAGGTGACCGCGTCACGGCCGCCATGAGAGCGGGCGTGTCGCTCGCCGGTACGATCTGAGCAACAAATGATAATCACCCACAAACCAGAGGACCTGCGAAACTTTTTGGACGAGGCGCGCGGCTCGGGCAAGCGCGTTGGTTTCCACCCCACAATGGGAGCGCTGCATGGAGGCCATCGCTCCAACATCCGCCGCGCCGCAGCGGAGTGCGACGTGGTTGCGGTCAGCATCTTCGTGAACCCCCTCCAGTTCGGGCCCAACGAGGACCTTGAGTCGTACCCAAGGGACCTTGACAACGATTATGCCCAAGCGGAGGAGGCGGGCGCCGATATCGTCCTGGCTCCCCAAATCGACGCAATGTTCCCCGAAGAGCCTCTGGTTACGGTCTGTGTAAAGCATTTGGGCGACATCCTCGAGGGGCACTACCGCCCGGGTCATTTCGACGGCGTGGCAACGATCGTGTCGAAACTTTTCGGGCTTTCGGGCCCTTGCTACGCCTATTTCGGGGAAAAGGACTACCAGCAGCTCGTAATTGTCCGCCGTTTGGTCGCCGACCTGTCCTCGCCTGTGGTGGTGGTCCCGTGCTCGACGGTGCGCCAACCAGACGGCCTCGCCTTGTCGAGCCGTAACGACTACCTGTCCCCTACCGAGCGTGACGCCGCGCCGGTCCTTTATTGGTCCCTGCTTGCGGGCAAACGCGCCGTGGAAGAGCAGGGCGTGACCAACGTCGCCGATGTTCGCGCCGCGATGGTGGAGGTGGCCGGCCGAGAAAAGCTGTTCCAGCTTGACTATGCCGAAGTAGCAGACCCGTTGTCGCTGGCCGTTCCCCCCGCCATCTCAGGAGAGATCCGTCTGTTGATCGCAGGCCGCATCGGTAAGGTGCGCTTGATCGACAACGTGGCAGCGAGCATAGGGGAGGGTTGAGCTGTGCTTATGGCCATCGATGTCGGAAATACGCAGATCGTCGTCGGGCTCTTCGACGATAATGGCTCGGTGGGTGCGGGCGAGCTGGTCCATCAATGGCGCGTCGCGACTCACCCCGTCTACACCGCCGACGAGTTCGCGTTACAACTGGCTCAGTTACTTGCCCTCGACGGCCTCGATTTCTCGACGGTCACCGGGGCGGTGATCGCCTGTGTGGTGCCCCCGCTCCAGACGGCGCTGCGCGATATGTTGAGCCGCCGGCTGAAGGTGCCTTCTGTGTTCGTCGAGCCGGGCGTGCGCACCGGCATGCCTGTACTCGTCGATAACCCGAAGGAGGTAGGAGCAGACCGGATCGCCGACGCTGTGGCGGCCTTCGAGCGCTACGGGGGGCCGACCATCGTTGTTGATTTCGGCACGGCGACCAACTTCGAGGTCGTGTCCGCAAAGGGCGAGTACCTGGGTGGCGTCCTTTTCCCGGGAGTGGAGCTCTCGTTTAATGCCCTGACCGCGCGGGCCGCGCTGCTGTCGCGTGTGGACATGGCACCGCCGCGGACCATTCTGGGCAAAAGTACTGTGGAACAGCTTCAGTCCGGGATCTTCTACGGTTTTGCCTCCCTGGTCGAAGGGGTCTGCGCGAAGCTGAAGGACGAGGTGGGCCAAGCTACCGTGGTGGCAACGGGGGGGCTGGCCCCGATCATCGTGCCGGCAACGAAGGGCATCGACTACTACGAGCCCTGGCTGACCCTCTACGGCCTGCGCACGATCTACCACCGGAACCGCTCCGATGGCTGAGGACTTCCCGTACCGTTTCGAAGTCACGACCTCTCCAGCCGAACTTCAGGACCGCTTCGCGAACCTGGGCCCCAGTGAGGGATCCGGGCACATCGCCACGGTCGCTGGGCGCATCATGCTGCGGCGTGAGATGGGCAAGCTGACCTTCCTCACGCTCACCGATTGGACAGGTTCGTTGCAATTGTTCGCAGGCGCGCAATGGACAGCCCGGTTCGGCGAGCTCAACAAGCTTTCCCTGGGGGACTGGGTTGGGGCTACCGGGGAGGTCGTCCGCACAAAGACGGGGGAGCTCTCGCTTCGATTGAGCGAATGGGCCCTGCTTGCAGAAGCACGACGCTCTTTTGGCGACAAGTTCCGGGGCATAACCGACGTCGATACCCGCTACCGCCAGCGCTACGCCGACATGTGGGCCAACGAACGAAGCAGCGAGATCTTGTTGTCCCGCAGCCGGGCCATCTCGGTGGTACGCCGCTTCCTCGAGTCCAAGGGCTTTGTCGAGGTCGAGACGCCTGTTTTCCACACGCTCCCCGGAGGGGCTACGGCGAAACCGTTTGTCACGCACCACAATGCCCTCGACATGGACCTGTACCTGCGCATCGCGCTCGAGTTGCACCTGAAGCGCTTGGTGGTGGGCGGGATGGAAAAAGTCTTCGAAATAGGGCGGGTGTTCCGCAACGAGGGCCTTTCCCCTCGTCACAACCCAGAGTTCACGATGCTCGAGCTGTACCAGGCTTACGCCGACTACAACGACATGATGGACCTGACCGAACAGATGGTGGCCGATGTCGCCCGGGAGGTGACCGGGAGCACCCAGGTCGATTACGCGGCCAAAAAATTGGACCTTTCACCGCCATGGAGGCGGGCGACGCTTCTCGAGCTAGTCGCGGAACATTCGGGCCAAGAACTCAGCCTGGAGATGCCGTTGGAGGAGCTCCGGCGCCGTGCGAGCACGCTCGGGGTGCCCGTTCTCCCGTCTTGGGGGCCCGGCAAGATAATCCTTGAAATCTATGAAAAGACGACCGAGCCCAACTTGTGGGGCCCGGTCTTCGTAATGGACTACCCAAAAGAGGTCTCGCCGCTCGCGCGGGACCATCGCAGTTCTCTGGGCCTGGTGGAGCGTTTCGAGCCCGTCGTTGCGGGCCGCGAACTGGGCAATGCTTTCTCCGAGCTCACGGACCCGGTTGTACAGCGAGAGAATTTCGAGGCGCAGGCTAAAGCTCGCGCCGCGGGCGACGACGAGGCCATGCCGGTCGACGAGGACTATCTGCGCGCGCTCGAGTACGGGCTACCACCGACAGGTGGGCTCGGTATCGGCATCGACCGTCTCGTAATGCTGCTCACCGGGGCAGAAACGATACGAGACGTGATCGCGTTCCCCACCCTGCGGCCCGAGCCCAACTAGGGGAGGCGGCGTTAGCTCGCCCGCACCGCCAGGTCGTCGAGGAGGCGGTGGGCGAGGCCTGCCAGCGTTTCGCGCACCGCGGCGACATCGTCATGAGCCCCATTGGTGGCAGTTGACGAGGGAGGCCTCGACGGCGGCGCCATTGTCAGCAACGCCGTCGCCGCGAGGTCGGCCCAGCGTCGGCCCTCCGAGATCGAACCGCGGACGGCGTCTGTGGCAAGGATCATGTCCCTGGCCTTTTCCACCTCGGGCTCGTCGAG
>Ga0182024_10003707_pt1 | contig 36046 bp, 33 predicted proteins | sample P32metaG_FD_120480 | JGI IMG/M metagenome (GOLD analysis project Ga0182024, IMG submission 120480) | Permafrost microbial communities from Stordalen Mire, Sweden - P3-2 metaG (Illumina Assembly) | ecosystem: Environmental > Terrestrial > Soil > Wetlands > Permafrost | place: Sweden: Stordalen...
CGCCGTGGCGGATGAAAAACACGGATCTGCCGTTCGGGATTCGGACGGGGTGAAGCCGGCTTCAGTTCAGATTTTCCGATTTTGTTTTACGAGCCGCGACCAAAGGGAGCGGTTAAAATGTTCGGTTCTTACGAGCCGCGACCAAAGGGAGCGGTTCAAATGTTCCGAGCCGCGACCAAAGGGAGCGGTTATAAAAAAGGAGTTTTGAGGCGCGCCCGTAAGGGAGCGCGTCCTTGTCATTAAAACGCGACAGCGCGAAGCGCTGGTTACAGAACGAAAAACGGGGCCGCCGTTGCGTATCAACCGCTACGGACTGTCTGGCCGCAGCCGGGCGGGATACACCACGGCGCCCCGTTTTTCGCATAGCGCTATTTCTCACCGCCTGTACACCACAACTCCGTGAGGACTTCAGGAACTTCAATAACGGCGGATAGAAAACCTCCGGCGCTTCGATGTGCGGAACTTGCCCAAGATCCGGCAGCTGTACCAGCTCCGCACGCGGCTCCGAACAGGAGCACCTCCCTCCGGCTCAAGCCATGAAGCGGAGGTCGCGGGCGTTGTGATCCGGGAGCCGGCGGACTCATGGATCGGGTGGAAGTTTCAGGCTATCACCCGGCGAGTCCGGCGCAACCCCACTCGCCCCCGAAAAAAGCTCCGGTGAGATCGTTACATCCAAGACTCGCTTGGCTGGATAGGTCCGTGAGGCTAGCGGACGTTGCAACTCTGGGCGGAGGGACGGACGGTCTTGGTGATGGTGAGGACGGCGCGGAGAGCTTCGTTTACGGCTTTGGAGGTAGGGAAGGCCTCATAGACTTCCGGGTCCAGCAGCACCAAGTTGGTGCCGGCGCGATAGAGCTTTGCGTACTTGCCTCGGACGCGGCCCTTCATGTTGGCGAAGTCGTATTCGGGGCGCATTTCACTGGGTTTGCTGTTACGCTTCTTCATAAAAAGTTCTGCCCTCGATCGGGCCGCCAGCGCGCGATGTGCTCATCGTCGCGTCGCGCATGACCACGAGCAGGTCCTGCCATTCAGCTTCCGGGAACCGCTCAATCGCGCGCATCACTGACTCGTGAATCCTGAGCCGGTTGGGCTGGCGAAGGCGCACGATCAAAATGCCGTGGTGTGCTGCGCCACGGTGCTCCGTGAATCCTTTGTCCGTCGTGATCAGCAATCGCCTTTCGGTCGTCGCGACGCTCCACACACTGGGATCGCCTAACCCCTGGTCTGCCGTTCCTCGGATGTCTTTCACGTCGTGACCGAGTTCGCGCAGCCGATTTACCGTCATGCGCGGGATGTTCTCGTCGACGAAGATCTTCATTCCTCAGACGCGGGACCTTCATCCGTCAAAGAGTGACGGCCTGAATCGGCGTCACTTGCTCCTCAGCCAGCTCAGCCGCGTAGTCGAGGCAAGCCATAACATCTTCGCGGGACAGGGAAGGGTACTCGGCTAGAAGTTCCTCCACCGTGTCGCCGTTCGCCAGCATGCGCACAATCTGGTGGACGGGAATCCGCGTGCCCTTCACGCACGCCTGACCGTGGCAGATATTCGGATCGATGGAAATCCGGTCGAACGGCATGTTACGAAGTCCCCAGCTTCAGTCTACCGCTAGGTCATAGGGCTCAGGGACAGCGAATCCGGCGTACACCGTTCGCCCCCGAAAAGCGTCATCATAGAGGCATGAAAGCGGTTCGTATTACGCTACTGGTTTTCGCGCTGGCTCTAATGCTCGGTTGGACAGGGAATTGGACGGCGCGCGCGCAGTATCCGGGACAGTATCCGCCGGGGCAGTATCCTCCGGGACGATATCCGCCGGGGCAGCAGCCGGGTCAATATCCGCCGGGTCAGGGTCCCAACAACCGCGGCAATGACGGACCGCCGACGCTCAAGCGCGGCAAGAACGCCGGCGCCGCCTCGGGTCTGCCGTCCACCACCTATGGAATGATGCGAGCGGTGGCTGGCAGCCAGTTCGTGATGGAAGCCGAGGATCACCGCATCATCACCTACCGGATGTCCTCGCAGACCACGGTCGACAAGGACGGCAAGACCGTCGACATCGCCAGCTTCGGCCCCGGCGAGCACGTTGTCGTCGAGGCGAACCAGGACGACCTGGGCTATTTCACGGCAACCAGCGTCAAGTTCGACAAAGCCGCGACACCCGATGAGCGGACGTACGCCTCCGCGACTTGGGATTTGCCGAAACTCGACGGCAAAGCGGCCTCCGGTTCAGCTTCTTCCGCCGTCCGCGAGCCCGGTGACGACCGTCCGGTGCTGCGCCGGAAGGTGGACAGCTCGACGGACGCGACATCCGCTCCAACTGCTTCCGCTCCTGCGGCATCCGCTTCAACAACGACGCCCGCGAGCAACAATCCGCAAACCGCGCAGGCGAATCCACCAGCAGTCAATCCGCCGCCGGTAAATCCGGATGACCTCCCCGATAACCGGCCCACCACCACCCAACGAACCGGGGACCAATCGACGCGCGACCCCGACGCACCGGTTCTCAAGCGCGGCCGTCCAGCGGCAACCGCCCAGACAGCATCCACAACACCCTCCACAAACCAGCCACAAACGTCCACAAACCAGCCACAAATCGCACCCAATTCCACCACGGCCGCCCCTTCCACGCGCGGCCCCATTGCGCCCAATTCTTCGGAAACCAGTTCAGGGCCGCGGTCGATACTGACGCAATCGAGTGACGATCCGGTGATCGAGAAGGCCCGCGAGGCCGCCTGGGAATTCTCCGGCGGGCTACCCAATTTCTTCTGCCAACAGATAACCACCCGTTACCAGAGCGATCATCCGAAGACTGGATGGGATGCGCTGGACATCGTGACTGCCGACGTGGCGTATGAGAATGGGCAGGAATCCTACAAGAACATCAAGGTGGGCAATAAAGTCGTGAACAAGAATATGGAGGACATCGAGGGAACGCGCTCCACCGGCGAGTTTGCCAGTATCCTGATCGATCTTCTCAGTCCGGATACGGCGGCGGTGTTCCGCCGCACCGGATCGGATACGATTCACGGCCGGTCCACATGGGTCTACAAATTCGACGTGCAGCGCGAGCACTCCCACTGGCGCGTCGAGGCTGCCGCGCAATTGTACTATCCGGCGTATAGCGGCTCGATCTGGATCGACAAGCAAAGCGCCCGGGTCATGCGCATCGAGCAGCAGGCCCGCAGCATGCCGCTGCTGTTTCCCTTTGACACCACCGAGTCGGCCACCGAGTACGATTTCATACGGCTGGCCACGCCGGAATCGTTCCTGCTGCCGGTGGATGCCGAGGTTCTGAGCTGCGTGCGCGGTTCCAGCGTGTGCGCTCGCAATCGCATCGAGTTCCGCAATTACCGGAAGTTCGGCGCTGAATCGAGCGTAACTTTCGAGGCAAAGCCATAAAACAAGGGGAGTAATTGCCTCCGGATGGGTCACAGCAAGGGGCTGGCGCCAGGAGATGCGAGGGAACTCCCTTGGGGGTCCGGGCGCGTGCTAAAATCTTATCTGCGACAGGCACCAGTCGATCAGACTGGGCCGCAACTTGCAACGCCTGAACAACGTCTCTAAGTTATTGGACTGAGGTCAACCCGCAACGCGATTCTAATGCTGAAATACTGTGCTTTTTTTTCACTCTGTGCTGGTCTGGGCCTATCTCAAACTTTTATAACGGGTCAGGGCGCTCGATTGGTGATCGGGCAGACCACCTTTACCTCACAGAATAGTGGGGCTTCCAATAACATTCTGGGCAGCATCAGCGGTTTAGCGTACGCCAACGATAGTACGGGCGGAACGCTTTTCGTCGCGGATTCCAACCGCATCGGACTCCTGCCGATCAACAATCGTGTTCTGATGTTCTCCAACATTGCCCAGACGCTGCCGCAACTTACAGCGGCGCTGCCGCTGTACCAGGCGCGATGCGAGGTCTGCCTCACCCCGGTGGCGGCCAACGTCCTGGGCCAGTCGAGTTTCGGCACAGTCACGGCCGCGACCGCGGCGAATGGTCTGAGCCTGCCCTTGGCTGTCGCCTATGACGGAGTCCACGTGGCGGTGGCCGATACCGCGAACAATCGCGTGCTGATCTGGAACGAATTGCCTACTTCGGTGGGCCAGCCGGCCGACGTTGTGCTGGGCCAGCCGAATTTCACGACCGTCGAGCCTGTGGCGCCCACCTCCAGCAGTCTCCGCGCTCCGCAGGGCGTGTGGTTCCAGGGCCAACAATTGTTTGTCGCCGACACGCAGAACAATCGCGTGCTGATCTGGAATTCGATCCCCACGCAGAACAATCAGCCCGCCAGTATTGTGCTGGGCCAACCCAATTTCACAACGGTTCCGCAATTCGACCAAACCAAGCAGTCTTTGAACTCGTCGGCAACCACGTTGCTCTCACCGACTTCGGTAACCAGCGACGGCAGGCATCTGTTCGTCGCAGATGAAGGGTATAGCCGCGTGCTGATCTGGAATTCGATTCCGACCACCAACACTCAGCCGGCGGATGTCGAGATAGGTCAACAGGATATGGAGACAGCGTTCGGCGATGACACTAGCGATCTGTGCGCCTCCAACGGCAGCGATATGAACGGCAATCCAACCTACCCGAACCTGTGCGCGGCCACTCTGAGCTTCCCGCGCTTTGCACTCTCGGACGGCACGCGCCTGTTTGTCGCCGATGCGGGAAATGACCGCGTGCTGATCTACAATACGATTCCCACTCAGAATGCCGCTCGCGCCGACATCGTCCTGGGAGAGCCGGATGAGTTTTCCGACGTTGTGACCAGCTCCAACACAAGCTTCGGCGGCATAGATCTGACCACTTCGGCTGCGAATGTGACCCCCACTCCCATGTCGCTGGCCTGGGACGGAGCCAATCTGTATGTCTCCGATCCGCTGGATTACCGCGTGCTGGTATTCACGCCTGCCACTCCTAATGTTCAGATCAATGGCGTGGTGAATGCGGCCAGCCAGACGGTTTTCGCCACTGGATCCATCTCGTTTGCCGGCACGATTAACCCCGGCGACACCGTAACGCTGACCATCGACGGCACGAACTACGTCTACACCATCGTTTCCGGCGACACTTTCGACACGATCATGACTAATCTGGCCAACAAGATCAACGGCGCCAACAACGGAGCCGGCGATCCCAACGTGCAGGCGCAGCCGCAATTGGGGACCCAGGTTCTTCTCCTGACGGCGCGACAGGGCGGGGCCAACGGAAACAAGATCACCATCGCCACCTCGCTTTCCGACAGCGCACAGATTACAGCCACAGCGAGCGGTACGAGTCTGACGGGTGGAGCGGCCCAGTCGGTTCTGGGTCCAGGCACGCTTATCTCGATTCTGGGTACCAATCTAGCCGCCCAGACCGCGTCGGCCCCGGCGAATGCTCAAAACCTTCCCGTCGATCTCGGCGGAGTCGAGGTATATATCGACGGACTTCGGTTGCCGCTGGTATTCGTTTCCCCAACGCAGATTAACGCACAGGTGCCATTCGAGCTGGTCGACACCAATAGCAGCAGTTTATTTGTCCGCACCACCAACGCCGATGGCTCGATTACGGTCAGCGATGCCATCGGGCTGCCGATCGCGCCGGATAACCCCGGAATTTTCGCACAGCCGGGTATCGATCCCCGACCCGGAATAGCGTTCCATGGTTCCAGCTTCGCCACCGGAACCATCACGGTCGCTGGAGGTATTAACGCCGGCGACACGGCCACGATCGGGGTAGGCGATCGTCTCTATAGTTACGTAGTGGAAAGCACGGACACGCTGGCCAGCGTCCGCGATGCGCTGATCTCGCTGGTCAACGCCAATCCGCAGGAAGTGGTGACGGCCAGTGCCGCCGCGGCATACACGGCGATTCGTTTGCGGGCGAATGTGCCCGGCCCCGAAGGCGACACGATTCCAATTTCAGGGACAACCACGGCAGCCGCGCCCACTTCAGCCGCGCCCATCAACGTCGCGACGCCGGTTACGACGGGCACCCCGGGCGCCGGTTCGGTGACACTGACCGCCACCAACACGACTTTGTGCTGCGCCAACGTGGCCGGAGCGCCCATCACCAGCGACAATCCGGCGCTGGCCGGTGAGACGATTTATCTTTACGCTACGGGCCTGGGCCTGGTGGGACCGAATGACGCGAAGAACGCGATTAACGACGGCCAAGTCTACACCGGGCCGGCTATGAACGACCCCGTATCGCCCGTTTCAGCGCTCGGCGACGGCGTCTCCGCGACCGTGATTTCCGCGGGACTCAAGGTCGGCGCGATCAGCATCTACGAAGTCGTGCTCGAGTTGAATAGTTCGGCTCCCACCAATCCGCTGGCGCAGATCAGCATCTCACAGGATACTTTCACCAGCAACGTCGTAACCATCCCGGTTTACAATCCGGCTGTTCCTCCCACGGTGGTTTGCAATTAAGCGTACAGGCCGTCGCGACAGATCCTAGGGAAGCCTGATCTCAACCCGCCGATCGCGATTCATCTGCTCCGTGAATCGCCGGTCGACGCTCGATATCGGCGCGTGCCGCTCTTCGTGCTCGCGCGTGGTCCAGTAGATCTGGTCGCCTTCAACGTGATACGTGAGCGCCGCTTGAATGGTGTGATCGTTGAACGCGATCAGATAATAGTCGGCTCTGCGATAGAACGATTCAGTGGAGGTCCCCGGCGTGGGAGGCATCGGCGTCGCGTAGTTCGCTGAACCCGGGTTTTGACCGAACGCCGGCGCCTGCGAGGGATACCCGTAGCCGCTGTCGCCATAGCCGGCGCCGCCGTATCCACTATCGCCGTATGCGCCGGAGCTGTTGTAGGCGTACGGGTCGCTGTAGCCGTACCCATACCCGGAATCGTTCGGGTAATAGCCGTCGGAATAGTAGCCGGGATAACCATAGCCGTAGCCGTAAAATGGATAACCGTAAAATGGGTAGCCATAAAAGGGATAGCCGAACCCGAATCTGAATCCGGTGAAGCCGCGGTTAAGGCCGCCGAATCCGCGATTGAACCCTCCGTTCACCCCGCCGCGAAACGCGCCGCCGGCGGCTACGCCGGGTGATCCACGGAACGCACTGCCGCCGGTCGCGAATCCTCCGGGGCGCGATATGCCGCCTCCCGAAATTCCGCCGCCCATGCGCACGCCGCCCCCGCCGCCGACCGAATGACCTCCACCGCCGCCGCCGTGGCCGCCGCCGCGTTGGGCGAGCATGAATGCAGGGGTGAAAACCGTCCCTAGTACGAGAATGAAAGCGAACCTCAGAATCTTCATATGACTTCCTTTGATTGAAGCTTACTCCTAGTCCAGATCGCGTGCAAGAGGGTCAATTTTCCGTGGGCGTTTTGGTGCCGCCGTCGACCACGATCATCTCGACCGGAGCTTTCCGCGATTCCAGTTTGAGCCCGAGCTCCTGCACGCTCGTGAAGATCGACGGACGCTGCGTTGCATTAGCGGATGCGTTGATTCCGCCCACCTCTTCCATCGAAAGTTCCAGCGGGAAATTGTACGCCCCCGCGAGGCCGGTCTGATCGAGAACGGGACGGCCGGACATCGACGTCAGGTACAGGACAAGCTGCGCCATACTGGTTCGAAGGAACCTGCGCCGGCCGTCGGCGGCGAGATCGACGCCGCCGATCGCGTCGCCTTCGACTTTCTCGAGTTTCGGGCTTTCCTTGACGAAGATGAGCGCATAGATCGGAAGCTCGCGCGTTTCGCGATGAACCTTCAGTTTGAATCGGTCGGCGAGCAAGGCTTGGAGCATCAGTGGAATTTGATCCTTCGGTGTGTTGTCCGGCGCCTTCGCGACGACGTCGTAGCGCTCGGTCCGAATCCACGAAGGACCGTCAATTTGATAGAACTCCACCTGGTACGCAGGGTAAAGGAGATGCGCCAGAGTTGTGTTGATGTAGCTGACCCGGTCGCCGCTGGTGGAGGCCCGGCCTCCGCCCTGCGTCGATGGGGTAGCTGGTCTCACCGACGCGACCTCGAAAGACGGGGCCTGCGCGGATTGCGCCGAAAGAGCGATCGAGAAAAGCGCGCCAGCGCCGAGCGCCATTCGAATCATGCACCCTCCAGGAATCCTACTGATGAAGGACGCGCCCGACGAAACCAGCGTGCAGCCGCCTAGAAAATCTTCTCGTCCGCCGACGGGCCATAGAGTCCCGGCACGGCGACATCGTTCAGCCGCAGATACACGCCCAACTGCGCGCGATGGTGGATCAGGGGATTCATCACGAAACTCCGCAGCACCGCAATCTTGGGGAACGTGAACGCTTTACTCCCCCGGACGATCAAGGTCCACGGCTTCATCAGGGTTCCGTCGCTCGCCCCGGCCAGCGCCGCGCGCGCCTCGGAGACGTTCTTATCGAACAATTCCAGCAGCGCTTTCTGCGTGTTCGTCTCCGGCGGCGGATATCCGGGCTGGTTGCCGATGTCGAGCTCATCCGTGGTGATCGTCATCGTCATCCAGCCGGGAAGTTGCGCGACGTGCAGCGCCAGCGTGCCCATGGGAAACGATTTCGGATGCGGGGTCCAGCCCATCTTGTCATCCGGAATGCGCTCGAGCGTTTTGCGCGTGTTCGCCATTTCCTGATCGAATTCCGGCAGAAGCGCCTGGCTGGTGCTCATGTGAATCTCCTGGCATTTGAGATGTGCTGAAAGCTCATTCTTGAAGATACCGCTCGGCTGTAAAATAGTGGTGCTATGAAACCCATCGACTACGTCATGCTTACGCTGGGCGCAGCGTCCCTGGCCATCGCCGCGCTCGAAAGCATGGGCAAGCTTGAGCTTCGCATCCCTCCCGGCGCGATGCTATTGCTGGCTCTTGTGTTCGTGGGACGAGCGATTCTCAGAATCAAGCTGCGGGGGCGCGAGCGTCAGCGTCAGATGATGTTGAGGGAAATTCCGCGTCGTCCGTTGGGGATTGACGACGATCAGCCCTGACGTTGTGGCGCAGGACCATGCCCTGCGAAGGCGTTTCGCACCAGCGCTAGAGCGCTTTGGCGAGTTCTTCGGCGAACGCGCTACTCGGCCCACCCGCGCCGGCCTTCTTTCCACCCGCGCGCTTGCCGCGGCGCGGCGGGCGTTGATCAACCACGGGGCCTTGGACTTGATTCGGTCCATTCGCCGCACCGGAAGAATGACTCGATCCCGCCTCAGCCATCTGACCGGCTCCCGAATGGGACGCGTGCTCCTGGCCCCCATCCTGGTTTGCGTTAGGAGCCGTAGCATGGGCTGTCCCATGTGACGTCCCCTGGCTCGGGCCATGAGACTGAAACTGCCGCGGCGGTCGACCGTAGCCGCCCCCGCTGGGCCGGTCGGGGCCGCCGGAAAAACCGGGTCCCCCCGGTCGAGCCGGTCCAGCCGGTCCACCCGTTCGGGGCTTAGGCGGCTGCGCCGGATTCGCCCGCAGCATGCGATCCTCCAGAGGAGCGCGGTCGAATCGTCGAATGATCGAGCCCATCTCCTCCGAATTCGGCGCGTCGATAAACGCGAAGCCCTTGGACTCCTGCGTTTCGGGGTTGCGAATCACTTTAATCGCGTCCGCGACCAGGCTTTCGGCTGCCAACCAGCCCCTGATATCGTCCGCAGTCACCCAGGCGGGCAGATTGCCCAAAAATACGGTAAAACTCATTCGGAGATTGTCTTCGACTCCATAAGGTGGGGATTGCTTCGTGAGATTATCCGCGAAGCCACCTCTATGTTAGCACAGGCGGCAAAGCGCGTAAACAGCAATCTCGGGGGAGGAGTTCATCGTTTGAAATCCTCGAAAAATCAGGCCATGGTCTCAAAGGCAGCGGCCGGCTTGCGCGGCTTGCCTACAGCTGTATTCAGCAACTCCAGCGCCGGCAGCATCCCCTTGAACCGTTTCACCAGTTCCCCCTGTAGCTTGGGCGATTCCACCAGGGCTACGGGGAGGGTCGCGTAGAAAACCCAGCGCTTCATTTTGAGCAGATCGGCCGCGGGATGCTCCGGATGGAACCCCTTCGGCACCCGCTGCAGCGATTCGCCATGCAGTTCGCCCAATAGCTTTTCCGCTGGGCGCGCCGCCTTCCGGAACGCTTCATGGTTTTCGGTCAGCCAGCTCCGGACCGCGTAAAGCTGATCGGGCATCGGATCATATAACCCGCCCGCGACGGCGACGCTTTCCGCGGAGATACTGAAGAAGAACCCCGCGCTCCTCGCCATCGCGCGATCCGCTCCGGCGCCGCCGTGCCGTGAAAACGCGGCCGCCAGATGCGTTTTGTACGGCGATTTATCAGCGCTGAAGCGCACGTCGCGATAGATCCGGTACACCGCCTTCTTGGGATCGGTGATGTATTCGGGCGCGAACTTGTGGAACTCGGCGTTGATGGATTCCACCAGCTCGCACATGGGAGCCTTGACCTTGGTATCGAAAATCTCCTTGCGGGGGAGGAACCAATCGCGATCGTTGTGGCGCTTCAGGCCTCGGAAGAATTTGAGTGTGTCGGGTGGGAATCCTGGGAATGTCATGGGAACTCTTGTCGTTGGACCTGTTTTAATGATGGGCCTCAGTTTGCCGAGGCCTTCTCGGCGCTATCAATCATAAGCATCTGTACAGTAATCTTTTGAGGACTAAGCTTCAATCCAAGCTGGTCCTCCAGCGCCCCGAACACCGCCGTGTGTAATGCCTCGCGCGGGTCGGGCGCGCCTGACGACTGATCCGTCTCCACCGTCCACGTAACCTTGAGGTCGTAAACTCCCTTCAGTCCGGTCTGGTCCACCGCCACCTGACCCAGCTTGCCCGCAACATAGCGAGCCAGGTTTTCCATTGTGATTCCCTGTCCGCTCAGCCCGGTGCCGGTCATTCGGAACGTGTCCGGATGTTCCTCGCCGTCGGCTGCGGCCTTCACCTTCGGACCGCCTCTGCCCACCACCAGCGCATACCCGGCCATCTCCTTCGAACCCTGGTGAAGCCTGAGCTTGAACCGATCGGCCAGCAGCGCCTGGAGCATGGGTCTCAACTGCGCCTCGGTGAGGTCCCCCGCAACCGTGGCTTTCGCGGAAACGTCATAGCGATCCGTGTCGCTCCATCCCGGTCCGCCAGAGATATTCCACCCCATTACGCCATAGGCTCGCTGGATCAGCAATTTCAGCGTATAGCCTCTGGCGTCGAATCTCCCCCCGGGACCGACATTGATCGTGACGACACGATCGTTGGCCGTATTCGGCCTGATCGAAGCCACCTCGAATTCCGTAGGCGCCTGCGCTTGTGCTGCGGCAGCGACAACCGCGATGACACCGATCAGGCTTCGCGCAATTCGATTCGCCATGGCTCCCTCTTTATCATTTCAATTTTCGGAAGGCTTCTCGGCACGATCGATCACCAGAACGTCGACCGGTCCCTTCTGCGATTCGAGCTTGAGCCCGAGTTGCTCCTGAATGGCCGTGAAGATGGAAACAGGCGCGGCGTCGGACGGCGGGGGCTTCGGCACACCCGGCGGCAATTGCATGTACTGACTGTCGTCAGGCGTCCACGCCAGATCGATGTCGAAATTCCCGGTCAACCCCGTCTTGTCCACCACCATTCGCCCGACAATATTCCCGAAAGCCAGGGCTACTTCGCCCAGTGGAACGCTTGTCCCCTTTAGTCGGCTGAAACCCACAGCCAGCAGATCGCACTGCGGCCTGGGCGGCTTGCCGGGTTCAGGTTGAACAGCGGATGAATCGGCCCTTGTGCAACCGCCCTCTTTCGACTCGATGAGCCCAGGGCCAAGCTTGCCGTCCTTCTTCGCTAGAACCAGTGCATAGATGGGCACATCCTTGGCCTCGTGATGTATCGTGAGTTGGAAGCGGTCCATTAGCAGCGACTGGAGCATCAACGTGGCTTCCTTCCACTCAATGTCGTGGTCGGCTTTCGCGGAAACACCGTAGCGAATGGAGTCGATCCATGCCGGTCCGCCGGAGATCCGGAAAGGCTGAATTTCCCACGCGAGCTCGATTAGTTCCTTCAATGTGTAATTGACTATAGTGAGTCTTCCACCGGGGGCGAAGGTGAGTCCCAGGCGGCGCGCGGGCGAGCCGGGCGCTGACGGCTTGACGGAGGCGACCTCGAATTGAGGCTTCGCATCCGATTGCGTGCCGTGCGCGAACGCGCCGCTCAAGATCAGAAACACCGCGACTGTTCTGAGGGCGCTCATGATCGTCATCCTATAATCGACACCTTATAATTCCCGGAGCTCTTATAATTGTGTCAGATGCTCTTTCGCCTCCTGGCGATTCCCAATCTTAACTTTTACGTCAACGCCTCGCTGGCCGCACACACGCGATTCGAGATCGGCGGCCCCGCGCGCCTGCTGGCCGACGCCTCCACCGAAACCGCGCTGATCGAAGCCTTGCGTGCGATCGAGGAATCCGGCTGGCGTCACACCGTCATCGGCGGGGGGACCAATCTGATCGTCGACGACGCGGGATTCGATGGAGCGGTCGTCCGCTACACAGGTCGTGGAATCGAGATCGCGGCAACCAACACAGGCGGCGCCACGGTCCGTATTGAGGCTGGCGCGGTGTTGCAGGATATCGTCGACGCGACCATCGCCAGCGGCCTGCGCGGCCTCGAAACCATGACCGGCATTCCCGGTTGGGTCGGCGGCGCGATTTACGGCAATGCGGGCGCCTACGGCCATTCGATCGATGAGCGCGTGGTCAGCGTCCGGTTTTTCGACGGCTCGCACATCCATGAAACCCAGAAGATTCGGGAGATCGACAACTCCGCATGCGAATTTCGATATCGTGAGAGCATCTTCAAACGAAAAAAAGACTGGGTGATTCTGTCGGCAACCCTGCGCCTGGACCCCGCGAACGCGGACGATCTCCGGGCGGCATCGGAGAGCATTCTGAAGATCCGCAACGCCAAGTATCCTCCCACGATGCGCTGCGCCGGGAGCATTTTCAAAAACCTGATGCTCGCCGATCTGCCGGAATCCGCGCGGGTACAAGTGCTTAGGGAAGTCGTGCGCGAAGGCAAAGTTCCCTCGGCATATTTTCTGGAGCAGGCGGGAGCGAAGGGCATGTCGCGCGGTGCTATCAAAGTTGCAGACTATCACGCGAATCTCATTTACAACGACGACGGCGGAACGTCGCGCGAGCTATTGGATCTGATCGCCGAATTGAAACGCCGGGTGCGCGATCAGTTCGGGATCGAGTTGGAAGAAGAAGTCCAATACGTGGGATCTTAACGAGCCGCGACCAAAGGGAGCGGTTATAAAAATAACGGTCCGCGATCTTAGGAGGCGCGACCGAAGGGAGCGGTCAAATCAATTCTTCCGCGACAAGTGAGCTGTAGAAACCCCGAGCGGCCAACACATTTTTTATAACCGTTCCCTTGGCGCAAGCGCAGCTTGGACGCGGCTCGTAAGAATGATCTCGGCTCGTTAAAGCCCGTACCTCTGCAACCGCCGATACAGCGCGCTCCGGCTCAACCCCAACGCGTTCGCCGCGTGACTCACATTGCCGTTGTAGCGGGCCAGCGCCTTCTTGATCAGGAACGCCTCCACCTCTTCCAGGCTCATATCCTCCAGCCGCATCGACCCCTGCGCTCCCGAACGCAGCGCCAGATCGCCCTGCCGGACCATATTTTCCTGTGCCATCAAAACGGCGCGCTCGATCACGTGATTCAGCTCGCGCACATTGCCTTGCCACGGATTTTCCAGCAGCCCCTGCATCGCCGCCTGATCGAATCCCTGCAAATTCTTGCGATAGCGCCGCGCGTGCGCGCTCAGGAAATGCGACGCGAGCAGCGGAATATCCTCGCGCCGTTCCCGCAGCGGCGGCAGATGAATCTCGATCGTGTTCAACCGGAACAGCAGGTCTTGTCTAAATCGCCCCGATGAAACTTCCTCGCCCAGAATCGCGTTGGTCGCGGAGATGACCCGCGCATCCACGCGCCGCGTTTTCGACGACCCCACCCGCTCCATCTCTCCAATTTCGAGAACGCGCAGCAGCTTCGCCTGAAGATTCAGCGGCACGTTGGCGATCTCGTCCAGAAACAGCGTCCCGCCGTCGGCCAATTCGAAACGGCCCACGCGATCCATCTTCGCGTCGGTAAACGCGCCCTTCACGTGGCCGAATAATTCGCTTTCGAAAATCCCTTCGGCGAGCCCGCCTGCGTTCACCGTCACCATGGGACGATTCGCGCGCACCGAAACCGCGTGCAGCGTTCGCGCGACCACTTCCTTGCCGGTGCCCGGCTCGCCGGTGATCAGCACATTCGCGTCCGACGGCCCGACGCGCGAAATCAACTGCAACACCGGCTGCATCGCGGGCGATTCGGCGATCAGCGACGGCCGGCCATCCGTTCGCAGCAGCCGGTTCTCGGCTTCCAGCCGCTGGCCGCGCCGCAGCGCCGCGCTCAACTCAACTTGCGTCTTGACGATGGTCAGCAGCCGCGCGTTGTCCCACGGCTTCTGAATGAAATCGCGCGCGCCGCGCCGCATCGCTTCCACCGCCAGGTCGACGCTCGACCACGCCGTCATCACCACGATCGGCACCATCGCGTCGCCGCCTTGAATGCGCGTGAGCAGATCCAGGCCTTCCTGCCCCGAAGTGGTGTCGCGGGAATAGTTCAGGTCCATCACCACGACGTCGAAATCGCGCGATTCGAGCGCCGCCAGGATTCCCGCGGGTGAAGTGGCTGATTCAATCTCGAATCCTTCGCCCTTCAGCAGCAGGCGCAAAGCCTCAAGCACATCGGGCTGATCGTCAGCGATGAGCACACGCCCATTGCCGCTCGCTCCCGCGCCGCCCTTCATCTCCCGGTCACCGGATTCATAAAACGCACTGTGAGTAAATTGTATCGAAGTGCTGTCGCAATCCTGGGGCCGCGCCTAAATGGCTGAGCATGCGGCAATGCCTCATCGCATCGCTGTCCGATCTTGGGATCATGTGTCCGATGTGGGGCTAGCTTTCCGATGTGGGGCCGGCATCCATGCCGGCGAGCCGGCTTCCGGCCGGCTTCTCTTAGGGCAACTCGCTCCCTCACTCGTACCGCAGCGCGACCACCGGGTCTACGCGAAGCGCCCTTCGAAGGGGCAGCCCGCACGACCCCAGCGCGGCGCAAGTGATGATGATCGCGACCGACGCGAACACCCACGGGTCGGCCGGCTCCACCTGATACAGGAGTCCCGCGACGAATCGGCTTAGCGCGAGCGCAGCCGCGAGCCCGATCGCCAATCCCGCCATCACCGGCTGGAAGGTTTCGCGAAGCACCAGTCCGATCACGTGTCGCCGCGGCGCGCCGATCGCGATTCGAATGCCGATTTCGCGCGTGCGGCGCGCGACGGCGAAGGAAATGACGCCGTACAATCCGGCGGTAGAAAGAATCAGGGCGATCGCCGCGAACCATTCGAGCAGTCCCGCCGCCTGCTCCTGCTGCCAGGTATTGTCCTCGACGAAATGCTCCATGGTGCCCACTTCGGCCACCACTCCGCCCAGATCACGGACCACCCCTGTCACGGCACGCGCGAGCGCCAGCGGATCGCCAGCCGTGCGCACGGCCAATTGTCCCGCCCGCGAATCGTTATGAGAACCCCGTTCCGGCAGCGGACGATACACCATCGGCTCGGGATCGCCAAACACCAACGGGCGCGTGTCGGCAACCACTCCGATCACCTCGAGCGTTTCGCCATCCAGCTTGATCGATTTCCCCACCGGATCCTGTTGCGCAAAGTATCGCCGAGCCAGGGCTCGGTTGATGACGACCTCGGCGACGGCCGCATGCTCCCGATCCTCAAAAACGCGACCCCGGCGCAAAGGTATGCCGAACGTCTCGAAGTAACCCGGCTGCACCACCATTTCATTTACTGCGAATTTCTCCGGCCGCCCGGGAATCTCGAATCCCTCGCGGCTCCGGCCCGTGAGCGAGCTGAACAGTGCTTCCGATCGCACCCCCGGCAGCGCCGCGACCTGGCGACTCAGCTCCGGATAATACGATGGCGAAATGTCTCCGCGCGGCGAAGGCACGCGCAGGATCAGCAGTCTTTCGGGTCGAAAACCCAGATCGATCGACCGGATGCGGTCGAGCGTCTTGATCAGCAGCCCCGCACCCGCCAGCAACACCACCGACAGCGCAACCTCGATGGTCACCAGAGTCTTTCGTCCGCGCTGAGATTCCAGCGTCCCCGTGTGACGCCCCGGGTTATACGCGCGGCGCGCTTGCCACACCGGTGCCAGTCCCGCGAGCAGGCACGCCACCAACGCCGCGACCCCCGCGAACGCCAGCGCGGCCGGATCCACCGCGACGCGATCCAGCCCCGGCAGCAGGCGCGTCTGTTCGATATCCGGCGGCAACACCGCCATCATGGTCTTTACGCCCCACCAGGCCAACGCGCCGCCCAGGATCGCCGCCGCCAGCGCCACCCGCAGGGATTCGCCGAGCAGCAATCTGGTCAATCGCCATTGACTTGCGCCCAGCGCCGCGCGAATCGCCATTTCCCGCCGCCGCGCCTGCGCCCGCACCAGCAGCAGACCCGCTACGTTCGCCGATGCGATCAGCAGCAGCAATCCCGCCGCCGCGGCCAGCAACAGCAGCTCCGGGCGAACCGGTTGTGTCGCGGCTTGTTCCCAGGACCGAACGCGCACGCTCCAGCCTGCTTCCAAGGCGATCGCGCTCAGCGCCGCTTGCGCCTGTTCCACGCTCACGCCCGGCGCCCGCCGCCCGATCGCGATCAATCCGCGCACCTTGCGGTCCTCCCGAATGAAGCCGCGCTCCAGCGGCACGAATGCTTCGAAATTCCCGTAATACATCCAGAAATCCGGAGGCATCACGCCGATCACGGTGTAGCGTTCGATCTCCTTCGTTCGCGCGAAATCGAGCGCAATGTTGCGGCCCAGAATATTCGGATCGCCACCGAAACGCTTCTTCCAAGCCGCGTCGGTCAGGATCACGGAGCGCTCTTCCCCCTCCTGAAAATCGCGTCCCAGCGCGGGAGCCGCCCCCAGCAAGTGAAAGAAATTCGCGGTCACCAGCGCGCCCGGAATCTCTTCCGGATTGTCGATGCCGGTGAGCTCAAAGAATCCGATATCGAAGGCGCCCATCTCTTTTACAGCCGAGCCCTGTAATTCCCAGTCGCGAAAGTCGGGATAGGAAACCGGCGTCGCCCGGCCCTGCGGATCGCGTTCATCGACGATCACCAGTTCGCCGGCCCGCGCAAATGTGAACGGGTGCAGCAGAGTTGGCCGGATCAGGCTGAAGATCGCCGTCGACGCACCGATCCCCAGCGCCATCGTCACCACCGCCGCAAAGCCCCGAGTCATTTACCCGCGCCAATCTTTCTGGAGCATCCCGAAAACGTTCAGGTCGAGATAGCGGCCGCAGCATAGCTCGCCCTCCCGCAGCGTGCCTTCGAGCGTGAACCCGAGACGCCGTGGAATCGCGCAGCTCTTCGTATTACCCGTCGCGCAATGGATTTCGACGCGATTCAGATCCAGTTCTCCAAGCAGATGCGTGATCACAGCCCTGCACGCCTCTGTCACAATCCCGCGTCCTTGGAATTCCCGGCCGAGCCAGTACCCCAGCTCCACTTTCCGATTCGGCCAATTGATCTTATGCGTTCCGATGACACCGGCGAAACGCTCCAAAGGGCCAGGTTGGTTCCCGGCAGCGTTCGGCGACGTTTCCCAGATCCCCGCCGCGAATCCGTTGTTATTCGCAAACTGTTCGAGCGAAGCTTTGATGAAAGCCAGCGTGTCGTCTTCGGTGAGCGTCCCGTCCACCCACGGCAGCCATTCGCGCAGATAGGGGCGCTCTCGGTCGACCAGAGCGAACACGGTCGCGGCGTGGCGCTCCTCAAAAATGCGCAAGTCGAGGCCGGGACGAACAGACACGCGAAACATTAGCTCATTCTACGATGTGGCGCCGGCACTCTGGCCGGCTTCTCTCACGCGTTCGTCACGCTGAGCACGTTCCCATCGGGGTCCTTAAACCATGCCACGCGGACCGTTCCCCCGGGCACGGTCAAGATGCCGAGTTCGTCCTGACTGAAATGTTGATAGATGTTGAAGGTTACACCCTTGTCGCGAAGAGCTTTCACAGTCGTCGAAACATCCGGCACTTGGAATCCGACTATAGTGTGCTCATGCGGCGTAAAGTCGGCAACGATAGAGACGCGTAGAGTGACTCCGCCAATGTTGAACACAGCGGCGACGTTGTCCTCATAGGCCACTGTCAGCCCCAATGTGTCGCGGTAAAACGCGGTGGCGCGTGCGCGGTCTCTCGTGCAGATGATAATGGCAGGCTTGGCTGCCTCCAGAATCCCCATACGCTCCCTTTCACTTGATTGCCGCTGTCTTCGAAACGCGCCGGCGCATCCACTACCGTACGCTCAGCCCCACAATCGTCACATCATCCCCCTGCACCCCCGGGCTGAACCGCAAAACTTCCGACATGATGTGATCGAGCATCCCATCCACATCTCCCCGCGGACCCGCTTGCGCCGCCGCGATCAGCCGCTGCTCGCCGAAATCCGCGCCACTCTCGATTCCCGCTTCGAGTACTCCGTCGGAAAACACGAGCACAACGTCGCCCGGTCCCAGCGCGAGGCTCTTCTCCTCGCACTTGAGCGTTGCGAAGATGCCGATCGGCAGCGCCGTCGCTTCCAGGCGTTCCACGCGGCCCGTCGCGCGCAACAGGATTGCCGCCGGATGGCCGCAGTTGATGTAGCGCAACTCGCGCCCCTGATCCCGATATTCGGCAAAGAACATGGTGGCGAAATATTCAGCAGGCGTCGATTCATGAAACAGTTTGTTCACCGACGTGAGCAGCGCCCTGGGATGCCGCACGCCCAACTCGAGCTGGCTGCGGAAGGACGCCTGTAAGCTCGCGGTGAGCAGAGCGCCCGCGACGCCTTTCCCCGAAACGTCCGCCAGCATCGCGCCCAGACGCCCCGGCCCCAGCTCCAGAAAATCGTAATAATCGCCGCCGACTTCGCGGGCCGGCAAACATCGGCCCCCATACGCGATGGTCTGCATGGTCTGAGCGTGCTGAGGAAGCAGGCGCTGTTGGACATGCCGCGCGATGTCCATCTCGCTTTTCGATTTCTTGCGCTCTTTTGACCGGTCGGCTTGCTTCTCGATGGTCGCCAGCAGCCGCGCGTTGTCCCACGGTTTCTGAATGAAGTCGGCCGCGCCGCGCCGCATGGCCTCCACCGCCAGATCCACGCTGGACCACGCCGTCATGACGATCACCGGCAACATCCCGTCGTTCGACAACAGCTTCTCCAGCAGATCGAGCCCTTCATCGCCCGAAGTGGTATCGCGCGAATAGTTCATGTCCATGAGGACCAGGTCGAAACCGCCGCGCCCGGCCGCCGCTAGAGCCGCGTTCGGAGACTCGACCACTTCGGTCTGATGGCCCGCGCCTTTCAGCAGCAGACGGATGGCTTCGAGAACATCCACCTGGTCGTCGCTCACCAGCACTCGCATCTTAAGTCATCGTCGCGTTTAGCGATGGTCTGGGTCAACCTTGCGAGCCGTGACTTACGAGCCGCGACCAAAGGGAGCGGTTATAAAAATCACGAGCCGTGACCAAAGGGATCTGAGTGGTCACAGCCCGCCATATCGACAACCGTGAGCGGCGCCGGTTCCGGCGCACGAAGACGTGCGGTACGGGGCTGTCGGGATCACTTATTCAAAGCCGCAGTCCAGTTGACGACGACGGTGATGGGAGCGGAGGAGGATTGTCCCGGCGTCGCGGGGATGAGGAAACGGCCGTCCTTACTGACGTCGTAGCTGGCGGCCGCGGCGACCGCCAAACTTGTCTGGAAAAGAGCTTTGGGCACGCCCGCCTCGAATCTCGAGCCGCCTCCTGTACCACTCTTCACTTCCACTGTCATCATTTTCTGGTCGGCGCCGACGAAGAACAGTTCTTTACCATCGCGGCTCCACACCGGCAAGTCCCCGCCGTTGGTGGATACCTGCCATTTGCCGCCGGGATTCGGAAAAGTCTGCACGTAGACTTCATTCCTCCTGGTCTCATCCGACACGTAAGCCAGCCATTTGCCGCTGGGCGACAGCTTGGCATTGGTCTCGTTGAATTCGGTGTGCAAAAGCGGGAAGGGTTTCCGGTCGCCGAAAAGTGGGAGCACCCACACGTCATAATTCGTTTTGGGATCCAGGACTCCTTCGATGATGTACCGGCCATCCCGCGACCAATCCAAGGGCCGCCTGGATCCCGCGGGGCCCGGATCCAGAAAGTCGTCCTGACCGATGCCGCTAGCGGCCTTTTGGTGCACACCGGCCTGTGCGGCGGACGTGTAATAGGCGACGTGGCTGCCATCGGGAGACCACACCGGGAGACCTGTGTTGCTCGTATTGAAAGTGAGGCGGGAAGCGGTACCGCGCGTGAGGTCGTGCAGCCAAACATCGAAGAATCCGGTCTGCCGGTCGCGGCGGTCGACCGCGACAGTGCGGCTGTCGGGAGAAATGGTGGGCCGTTGCATCGGGTCAATTTCCCCGACCGTTCCGAGGGGCTTCCCCTGCCGGTCGAACCAGCTTAGCTGCGAGCCCGATCGTTGAATGCCGGCTCGAAAAGCGAGGATCGAGTTAACCGAGGCTGTAAAAAACCCGAGAACGTTGTTGGCATTCCCCACTTGCTCCGCGACGGGTACGGGATCGCTCACCGGTTCCAGCCGCTCCGCGTCGAATTTCTGAGCCAAAAGTGTTCCCTCGCGGAGGAACAGCAGGTAGCCGTTGCGAGGATCGCTGGAGCGCGCATACACGCCGCCGATTGGCGTGCCCACCAGCCGCTTGGTTGCCTGATCCTCCGGTTTGGCGTCGAGCGATCCCAGGTAAATGCCGCTGTTTTCAACATTCGCACGGCGAAGATACAAAAAGTGCCGCGCATCGGGAAGGAAGGACGGAAGCGTGTGAAAGACTTCATCCCGGGCGGGATCCAGCTTGGTGACCTGTGTCGCCGGCCCGCCGGAGGCAGAGACTCGCCACAAGGGACCGGTACCGCGGCTGCCCACCAGAAGCACGCCGCTCGCGCTCCATGAGCCTGATCCGACCGGCTGCTGAAACTCACACAAAGTGATGGGCGGACCGCCGCCTACGTCGATTTTTTTTAGCTTGGACCCATCCGCATAGGCCAGGAAGCGGCTGTCCGGCGACCAGAATACCGCGGTCACGCCTGCGGTTCCGGGCAACACTCGCGAATCGATCGCATCCAGACTGCGAATCGAAATCTGGCTGTGGCCATCCGCGCCGAAGGCGGTGAACGCAATGCGGCGGCCGTCGGGCGAGAGAGCCATATTCTCCCCGAAAGCGCTCTTCTCCGGCGGCGGGATCTGGAAGCGCATCACCTCAGGCGCTGGAGGCGGCTTCTCGCGGAGGTGAATGAACGAAACGATGCCGAGAGCCGCTAACAAGAGCACAGCGACGCCAGGCCACAGCCATCGCTTATAGGCCGGATCTCGTTCTTCGCGGCCGACCGCCTCGTCCTCCGCATCGAGAAGCAGCCGATAGTCGCCAATCGCCTGCAACCGCTGCTTCGGGTCTTTCTGCAAACATGCGCGGAGCAAGCGGCGCACTTTCAGCGGCACTCGCGTCAGGTCGGGTTCTTCCTTCACCACCGAGGCGAGAATGTCCGTGATGGTCTCGCCGTGGAAGAGTTTCTTGCCCGTCAGCATTTCATACAGCACCACTCCGAACGCCCAGATGTCGGCGCGCTTGTCGACCGGTTTGCCGCGCGCTTGTTCGGGCGACATGTAGGCCGCGGTGCCCAGGATCATGCCCGCGCGCGTCGGCGACATGGTGAAGGTCGGGGAGTTGGTGGCGTCGCTGGTATTGGGATCGGAGAGTTGCACGATGGTCGCCAAGCCAAAATCGAGAACCTTCACCATGCCCTGCGGCGTGATTTTGATATTGGCGGGTTTCAGATCGCGATGGACGATTCCTTTTTCGTGCGCGGCATCCAAGGCGTCGGCGATTTGTCTTGCATAGTCGAGCGCAGTGTCGATGGGCAGCGGACCTGCTTTGATCAGAGAATCGAGACCTTCGCCCTCGACCAGTTCCATGACGAGCGCGCGATCTTCGACTCCGTAGATGGCCGCGATGTTGGGATGATTGAGGGCGGCCAGAGCTTTCGCTTCGCGCTCAAAGCGGGCGAGCCGTTCCGGGTCGCGACCGAAGGCTTCCGGGAGGGTCTTGATGGCTACTTCACGATCGAGCTTGGTGTCTTTGGCGCGATACACCTCGCCCATGCCGCCCGCGCCGATGGGCGCAAGGATCTGGTAGGGTCCCAAGCGAGTTCCGGGAGCCAGAGGCATAGAGTGATGAACGATTCTATCGCACTGGGCCGCTGGTGTCCCGAGTCGTTCGTTCGCCGAAGAATTCCGAAGTGGGGCGGTCCCCCTGGACCGCGGCCGACGCCCTCGTCGGCCTCCGCCTTGAGTTCATTGGTCGAGCCGGACCAGGGGTCCGGCGCGGACGAGCGCGTCCGCCCCACTGTGGCGCTATTTCGAAGCGGCTTCCTGTTTGCGGGCTCCGCCGAGGATGTCCTGCATCGAATAGTTGCCTTCGTGGCACGCGTACTCATACACGGGACCTGAAGTCGCCAGGAACGGATATTCGAGGGTCCACGGTTTGGCGTATGCCGCGGGATCGTCGATGGTGACGCGGTAGAGAATGGTAGAGGCATCGACGCGGCGGAAGCGCTCGATGATCTTGGCGTTCTCCGATGACCCGCGGAACCGGTTCTTCGGGTTGACGTTGACGGTCTCAGCCACCAGCGTGTCGCCTTCCCAATGGCCCACCGAATCGCCGAGCCACTTTTGCAGCTCGGGCGGCCCGTGCTGCGCGTTCATCCGAATCACGCGAACGTCGTGTACCATCTCGACCAGAATCATAACCGCATCGGGAGTCTGGACGATTTCGTAGTTATTGTTGTAGAGCACGGGCAGCATGGGGGGCCCGGATGTGGAGCCGAAACCGATCAGGCAGCGCTCCGAAAGCGGGCGGCGCTTCACGCTGTCGTAGCTCATGCCGGCGAATTGCTCGCCCTGGCCTCCACCGCCCTGCTGGCGGGGCGCCCCGGCGGTCCTGCCCGGCATCTTGCCGTCCGGCGGATCGATAATCAGCGAAGTGCGCTTCACTCCGTCGACGCGCGCGAGCTCGTTTCCGCGATCGACAAACAGGTTGTTGTAGGCGCCGACTCCAGGGCCTCCAGTCCTCTGGTTGAAGCTGCTGGTGACGTCGCTGTCGAGAGTATTGACCTCGAGATCCTTCTTCTCGAAAGCTCGCGCTTCTTCATCTGTAAGGGTGGATTTCCCGGCGAACGAGTCGGGTCGGGCCAGGGGCGTAAGAGTGGCGTTGGTCCAGACGCCTTGCAGGTCGGGGTGGCCGTCGGGGGTGCGCGGGATCGATGGCTTTTTCGAAGCGGCCGTGGACGGTTTCGCCGGCGTGGAGTTAGGAGACTGGCCGGGCAGTAGTGCCGCGATCACGGCCAGCGTACAGATGTTGGCGAGAAATCGATAGTTCATTCGATCCCAATTGTACTCCCGTGCGCGGGAATGCGGGGACGAGTCGGGTGGACCGCGGCGTGGCGCTCCCTGACGGTCGCGGTTCAGAAACGGTGAAGCGGCGCAACCCTCGTAAGATATATGGAGAGCCCGAGTGAAATCGTTGCCCCAAACATTGCCGTCGTCATTGCCGCGAACGTTACCGCAAATGTGGCTGCGAACGTATTCGATCCTGCTGCTGTTCATCGCGTTGAAGGCCGCCGGCAATCTGTCGCTGGCCTGGGGAATGCAACATCTGGAGCGGAATGCTTCGGCGAATCCGCTGTATTATGTGCGCGCGATATTCGATCCGTTTGTCGCGCTCGGCATCGTTATGCTGATCGTCGCATTGCTGACGAGGATGGTCCTGCTGAGCCTGGCGGATTTAAGTTTCGTGCTTCCGGTGACCGCGGTAGGGTACGTTCTGGCGGCGCTGCTCGGCAAAGTGGTTCTGCATGAGGTGGTCACGACGCAGCGCTGGATCGGAACTATTTTGATTTTCGCGGGCGCGGCGTTGGTGAGCTCGACAACGCAGATAACGACGCAGAAGACGACGGGAGAATCGCCCAAATGAAGTGGGTGCTGGTGAGCGTGATGGTGACGGCGACCGTGCTCAGCGACCTGCTGCAAAGCTTCGAGATGAAACGCGCGGGTGAGCAATCGGTGGGAGCACGCGGATTGATCCGCTTGCTCAAAATGATCGCGCACCGGAAGTTCCTGATTCTCGCGATCGTGTGCATGGCGTTCTCCTTCTTCTCCTTCATGGCGCTGGTGCAGGCGGAGCCGCTGAGCTTCGCGGTCCCAGCCTCGGCCGCGAGTTTTGTTTTGGAGACGGTGTTGGCGAAGCTGGTGTTGAAGGAGCAGGTCGGCGTGAAGCGGGCCGTGGGTGCGCTGATTGTGTTGGCGGGGGTAGCGCTTCTGGGCGGGTGAACAGTAGGGACCAGGGGAGCCGAGCACAAGCGGTTATGATTGCTAACGGGATGAAACCAGAACATTGGATCTCAATTGGTCAAGCGGTCGCTACGTTTGTCGGAATGTTTATCGCTTCTAAGCTTGCGATCTGGTCTTCCGCCAAGCAGTTCCGTTCTCAGAAATGGTGGGAACGTCAAGGTGACGTCTACAATCGTCTTCTTGAAAATCTCGCCATAATCAAGCACTGCGTTGCGGCGAAACTTGCGTATGAACGCCGCCCCGACTACATGCTCGGCCCAAGTAAGCTCCTAGTAGAACAGCTAGCAGGAGCCGGCGCGGAGGTCGAAAAGATAGCTGCCATGGGGCCATATTACCTCTCGGATGCCGCTAGTAAGGCCGTCGACAAGTTCGTAGCAGGCTGGGGCATCGACACTGGCTGCGGGCCGGAAGACGAATACGAACGCCATCTGAAAACGGTGTGTGAGTCGATGATGATTATTAGAGAAGAAGCGAACAAGGCGCTAGGCTTGTCCGCTTAGATATGACAGCATCTCTGCTGCGGGGGTCTTCCGGCAGCCTCGATGTTATCCGCAGCGATATATTCCCAAATCTCGTCGAGATCGAGGTCCGCATCCGCACTAAGAACGTGGCCGCTCACGCACGGACGTTCCGGCGCTGTTCGGACTTGCGTTGCAATCTGGCGCGGGCCACGCCCGGGTCGACGACTTCGCCCCGGTCGAGGGCGGCAAGGCGCCGGCCGAGCTCCTTGTTGAATTCCGCCAATTGCGCGGCGCGCGCTGAGTCGCGTTCCTTCAGAAGCCGCATGTTACGTCTGGTGTTTAGCGATCAGCTCTCGAACCTTAGGCACGAGCTCGCGAGGAACCGTCATCACCGTCTCGGAGGATTCAAGGGCAGCCTCGTCCTCCGCCACCGCCTCGGCTTCGGTCTGTTTTTCGTAATGGGCAAGCACCCGTTTCACCCGGTCCTCATTCCATCCCTTTGGAAATTTATTCTGGCTGATCTTCTTGCTCATTGCAGTTTCTTCTTTCTTCGTCTGCGATACGCCGCAAGCGCATTCCCCGTCAGGTCATATGCCGTAATCACAAATACGTCATCAGATCTTCGGTCCGGAACATAAACAACGCGCAAGTACCGGCCTGACGTTGTCTGCCCCGACGCAATCCTGGAGCCTTCTCGACTCGCCCGATCCTCACCCGGTTGCTCCAGGACATCAATAACCTCGGCCTCATCCACCTGGTGGTTGTGAATATGCGGCGACCCGGTGGCAGGGTCAATATAGAATCGCGCATTCAATCTTCTTCGCTCTAATTCTAGCGCCGAAAAGCGTCACTTGCCGACGCGATTCGGAGCGACGGGCACCAGCTGCCCCTGGATGATGTGATATTCCGCGCCCCGCCAGCGGATGCTGTTGCGCGTGAAGCTGGCGATCCAGATGCCAAACGCCACCGCGTCCCACAGCGGAACCAGGAGCATGCTCCTCCATAAGTGCGGCTGGCGCAAGCCGCGTGCTCCAATCACCCAGGTCACGGCCGCGCGCAACGCTACATACACGCCGAGAAAGCCGCCCGCCACGGCCGCGGATGGATAAATCGCGACCGCCACCAGCGACCAAACCAGCCCCTGCGTCAGCAGCAATCCCAAGTGTCCCCAGGGGCGCATGTGGCGCATCACCACGATCCAGCGCAGACGCTTATGCAGCAGGTCGCCGATCGAGTGATAATCCGAAACGGTCGAGACAGTGTAGGGAAGCAGCCGGACTTCGAAACCCTGTTCGGCGATCAGGCGACCGACGAGAAGATCGTCGGCCGGACGATTTTCCAGGGCCGCGTAGCCACCGAATCCGTCGAGCTTCGCGCGGGTGGTCGTGATCGAGGGACCCAGGGTGAACTTGAGCCCCTCCAACTGCCAGTCGACCAGAACGCCCGCGTAAAAATCGGACATCATCCCGGCAGTCTGAAGGCGATCGGCAAAAGTCCGTTCGCCGTGATGGATGTAGAAACAGGTAACCACGCCTACGCCTGGCTCGCGAAGAGGAGCTGTCACAGTGCGCAGATAGTCCGGGCTGACAAGCACGTCGCTATCACTGATCGCCAGGACTTCGTGGCGCGCTTCGACGACCAAACGCGCGAGTTTAGCGACCTTGTCATTCGCGGCAACACGGCCCGATCCGAGCAGCACTCGAATCTCCACGTTCGGAAAATCGCGCTGCAATTTGTCGACGACGGCGCGCACTGCGTCATCCTCGGAATCGACGCACAGGACGAGTTCGTAGACGGGATAGTCCTGCCGGCAAAAACTCGCCAGGTTCTCATAGGCGCCGGGATCCAGTCCGCGAATCGGCTTTAGGATGCTGACCGGAGGCGCGAACGATGGGTCCGAGGCATCTTTCGGTTGTCGAAAAAATCGCCACGCGCTGAACAACGCGATCAAGTAATAAATGAGGGGGATGGCGGCGATCCCCAATACGACGAACGCGACCGTCACGAAACCAGTGTAGTGGGTTGGACCAGACGACAGCCAGATAACCGCCCGGCCCAGAGGGCACCCGGTCGCGGCCCGTTAGACCGGACGGTTAGAGAGAAGCACCTTGCCTCCGCTCGCGAGGACCACATGGAGCCGCTCACTCCCCACGAGTTTTTCGAGACGCGGAATAGCGGACTCGGCGGCCACCAGGTAACAACGGTCCGGCGAAAACCACAATTTCGCCCATTGTGAATCGTCGATGAACACATCGGGAGCGCCGGGCGCGTAGGACCCGTACACCAAATTGTTGAAACGTCCATTGAGCAGCGGGGCGTCGCGATTGGTGTAAAAAAAGATCGACGAGAAAGTGTAATAGTGATGATCTACGATGAGCCGGCCCTCCGGCGCGCGCAACAACGCGTCGGCGAGCGGCCGCGAGGACAGGAACGGGTCGAACGCCACCAGCGCCATTCGCGCCGCCTGAAAGAATAAGACCAGGGAAACGCCCGCCGCCAGAAAAGCCCGCTGCCCGGTGGCTCGGACAGTCCCAATGAACCCCACGGAAAACGCAACGGCAGCAAGCAGCAGAGGCGGACGAAGATAGGCGAAAGACGCGAGCGTCAGATCCCCCATATGCCCGAGCGATAGAGTGTACGCGCCGGGATGGTGGCTCAGCGCCGATGAAATATCGCCGGGCGTGGCGTCGTTTCGCACCAGAAACCACAGGGTCGCTGTGACGATTCCCGCGCACAACATGACGGCCGAAAGCACCCGCGTTCCGCGCGTAACCCACGCGCCTCCCGCAGCCATCGCGGAGCCTGCCAGCAACGCCAATGCCGGGTAGCACGGCATCGAATAATATTCCTGCGTGGTCGAAAATGTGAAGAACACCAGCACGAAACCGATCCAGCACACGGCGAGCAAACGCGTCTTGCCCGCGCGATCAATCGGTCGATACGACAGCCTTGCGGCGGCAGGAAAATACACGCTCCACGGAAACAGCCACATCAGATGTAGTAGCCAGAACCACAGGCGCGGGACTGTGTTGTAATCGCGCGGATAACGCAGGTTCAGGAAACGCAGCACCTGTTCGTTCATGAAATAGAACCACAGAAAGCCGTGATATTCGCCGGGAGCGCTGTGGAGGGTGAGGTCGAAATACGGTGGATTTCGAAGCGCGGCCAGAATGTGCCAAGGCGCGGCGATCAGTAACGCAATCAGCAGGCCGCTCCAGGGATGAATGCGTTTCCACACGGCCCGGTCAAACAATTGGCGGTTGAGCGCGAGGTAAATGACGCCGGCGGCAGTGGGAAAGACGACCCCAATCAGACTCTTGAGGAGCAGACTCACGCCGAGGCTCGCGGCCAGAACGAACGCCCAGCGGCGCGGTTTTGGTTCGTCATCATCCAACACGCGGAGAAAAGCCCACATGGTAAGCGCGATATCGGCGGCCAGCATAACGTCGGGAATCTGGATGCGCGTGAACAGGAACAGGCCGATACAGGTGCCTATTGAGAGCCCGGCAAATAGTCCGGCGCGCCTGCCGAACGCCCACGTCCCGAAGGCAGCGGTGAGCCAGGCGAGCGCCATCGCAGCGAGCGCCACGGGAATGCGTGCGGACCAGTCGTGGACGCCGAAAATCTTGTAGCAGATTGCCATCATCCAGTAGATGAGCGGCGCTTTTTCGAGATAGGCGATCCCATCCAGACGTGCCGTGACCCAATCTCCCGAGGTCAGCATGTTGCGCGCGATCTGCGCCTGCACGGCATCCACGTCATCCATCAGCGAAGGCGGGGAAACCATGCAGCCGAGATAAACGGCGACTGCAAACAGGAGGACGACTAGTGAGACGTAAAGACCTGCTCCGCCGTCCTCCGCTCGCGTTCGGCCAGCGGCGTCGTTTGAATTCGCCATTTTTTCATCCATAGGAAAAGAATCATCAAACCCCACAGATGATAGCCCAGGTTGGCGCGCCGATCCATGTGAGCCTGGACGCAAGCTTCTATTTCGGGGATGTGGAAGAAGCCGTCGTATCGTGCGGAGGCAGCGTTCACGGCATCGCGCAGCAAAGGCCGCAAGGGGCCGCGGAACCATTCATGGGCGGGAATGTCGAAGCCTATTTTCTTCTTCGAGAGAATCGAGGGAGGCAGCTTATCGCGCATCAGATCGCGGAGAATCACCTTTTGCCGGCTGCCCTTCATGCGCAGGTCGTCCGGCAGAGTGGCCGCGAACTCGACGATCCGGTGATCCAGGAACGGAGGCCGCACCTCTACGGCGTGGGCCATGCTGACGCGATCGACTTTTGTGAGTATGTCGCCGGGCAGATAGTATTTTTGATCGAACCAGAGGTAGGCGCTGAGGTTGTCTCCGGCCGCGGCCAACGGAGCGAGGACGGAATCCAGGGCGCGGGGCAACTCCGGCTGAACTAAAGTTCGCTTCTCGCTGTCGGAAAATGTCCCGTTCCAATAGACGTGGGCGCGTTCCGGCCGCATCTGGCATCCTTCAAGAAAGCGCTTCACCTCATAATCTAGGCCAATTTTTTCATCCGAAACCGGCCACAGCCGCGCTGCACTCGCCGCCCACTTCAAGACTGGAGACGGAAAGCGGCGCGCGGTCCGGGCCAGCATGCTGGCACGATACGTCAAGTAACCTGCAAAAAGCTCGTCGGCGCCTTCGCCGCTGAGCGCAACGGTCGCAGTGTTCTTGGTCAGCTTGGAAAGAAACCACGCCGGCAAGGCGCCGGCGTCTGCGGTCGGCTCGTCGCAATAGTATGCGAATTGTTCGATGGCCGCGGGCAGGTCACAATCGGCATTCAGGTCGAGCTCGGCGTGTTCGGTCGCGTAACGCGAGGTCATCTGGCGGATTTGCGACGTCTCATCGAAGCTGTGGCCGCGAAACGTGATCGAGAAGGTCTTCAGGCGCGAGTGGGAAGCCTCCGCTGCGTAATGCAGCAGCGTCGACGAGTCGATGCCCCCGCTCAGCCACAACCCCAGCGGAACATCCGACGCCAAATGCTCGCGCACGGATTGCTTGAGGAGGAAATCGAGCTCCTCCTGTGCGTCGGCTGAGGTTCGTTCTTGGACCGTCCCGCGCGGCAAAGTCCAATAAGGTTCGATCGACACCCGGCCCGCGCGCCATTCCAGCCAGTGTCCCGCCTCGAGCTTTTCAATGCCCTCGACCAACGTCCACGGGTCCGGCACATAGTTGAGCGACAGGTAGCAATCCAGGCCATCCAGACTCAGTTCCCGCTCGATCTCCGGATGGACCAGGATCGACTTCAGCTCGGAGCCGAAATACAGCTCGCTTCCGCGACGCGCGATATACAGCGGCTTGATCCCCATACGGTCGCGCGCCAGAACCAGCCGCTTGTTGAATTCGTTCCATAGCGCGACACCGAACATCCCGCGCAATCGTCGAAAGCAATCCGTGTCCCATTCGAGAAACGCCGCGAGCAGCGTTTCCGTATCGGTCTCGGTGCGGAAGCGATGGCCTAGCTGCTCCAGATCACGGCGGATCTCCCGGTGATTGTAGATCTCCCCATTAAAAGCGATGACAGCGTCTCCACCCTCCCCGCTTTTCAGGACCAGAGGCTGATCCCCGGCGTCCAGGCCTATGATCTTGAGACGCGCCGCACCCAGTGAAATGGCGTGCGACTCGAAAACGCCCTGCTGATTAGGGCCGCGATGAACTAGAGAATCGACGGCGCCGCGGATACGCGCGGGGTTAGGCCCGCTCTGCGTGTGGGTAAACCCGGCGATGCCGCACAAATCAGTGGTCCCCCCGCGCCAGCATAGCATCCGCTGGCACGGAGAGGGAAGTGGCGGCGGACGCACGCGTCCGCTGGTTGCGCGAATTCCGCCACTTTACTTGCGGCTGGAACAGCGACGCGTCCACCCGGTCCTGATACTTCATCGCGATGTTCATCAGCGAATCCAGCAGCGAATCGCTCAGAAGGTGCGGTCGCAATCCAAGATCCACCAGGCGGGAATGCTTGGCGTTGTAATAATGCTCCTCAGCTTCCACGCGCGGCGTGGGCTGGTGCTCAATTTCGACGCGCAGCCCCATTTGACTCGCCGCCGTTTTCACCAGGTGCGCCAGCTCCAGAACGGAGAACTGCTCGGTGAACTGATTAAATACGCGGCACTCGCCGGGTGCTGCGGAATTCAGGCAGGCGAGCTCAATGCAGCGCACTGTGTCACGGATGTCGAGAAATCCGCGCGTCTGGCCGCCCTTGCCGTACACCGTGAGCGGATGTCCGCTGGCCGCCTGCACGCAAAAACGATTGAGAACCGTGCCGAAGATCTCGTCGTAGTCGAAACGATTGATCAGGGCCTCGTCCATGGCCACTTCGCCGGTTACCGTCCCATACACCACTCCCTGGTTGAGATCGGTGGCGCGAATCCCCCAGATCTTGCAGGCGAACATGATGTTGTGGCTGTCGTGAACCTTGGAGAGATGATAAAACGATCCCGGCTGTTTGGGGAACGGCAGAACGTCGCTGCGCCCGTTGTGCTCGATCCGGATGTAGCCCTCTTCGATATCGATGTTCGGCGTGCCGTATTCACCCATGGTGCCGAGCTTGACCAGGTGGCAATCGGGAACAATTTCACGGATGGCAAACAGCAGGTTCAAAGTGCCCACCACGTTGTTCACCTGCGTGAACACGGCGTGCTTGCGGTCGATCATGGAATACGGCGCGGCCCTCTGTTCGGCGAAGTGGACCACGGCGTCCGGCTGGAACGTTTCGATGGTGGAGGCGAGAAAATCGTAATCGGTCACGTCTCCGACGAAACTGTCGATGGTGTGGCCGGTCAGTTCCTGCCAAACGCGGAGGCGCTCGGAGAGCGGGCGAATGGGGGTTAGGGTCTCCGCGCCAATTTCATGATCCCATTGACGGCGGAGAAAGTTGTCGACAATCGAAACCTGGTGCCCTCGATTGGACAGGTATAGCGCGGTCGCCCACCCACAATAACCGTCTCCTCCTAAAACGCAGATTCTCATTCGGTCCTTTCACGTGCGAAGTCGCGAAGCCATCGGCTTGACTACTCTAACCCAGACCCATTAGACATGGATGCGCTTTTTGGATAAAAGGGTTACGGGTATTGATGAAATAATTGATTTGATCTATTCTATGGGCTCGCAGACCCGTCGGGGTATGCCGAACGGCGAACCATACCTCTGAATAGGATCACTCCACGTCCCACGGCTGAACGCGTTTCGTCCCTGGGATCTTCTCAATGCCCACCGGTCGCCGCCGACGCCACGGATACTTTCACTTGAGCTACCGTCCAGCAACATTGGAATCCTCCGCCGCCGTCCCCGGATGCGTCGTTAGCCGTGATTTGCAGCGTGTACTCGCCCGGAGCGCTAAACGTCGCTGTGGTGGTGGCTTTCCCGGCGAAAGTCGTTTTGGGTGGCATTTTGCCATCGACCTTTTCAATTGCCGGCTTGGTCGCCGAGAACTCGACTGGACCCGGTCCGCGGAACAGAGTCCAGGTGACCGATACCGGTGACTTCGGAGGCTGCCTGCCCGGAGACAGCACGTTATCGTCCGCGATCCAAACTGTCAGCGCAAGCGGCTGGCCGGGCTTGGCTTCTCGCGATGTAACGAGGCCACGCGGGCCCTGCACTGTCGGTCCGTTCTGGTCGAAACTCTGGAAGCTGAGGACCGGCGGAGTATTGTTGATCGCGTCGATGAACGGCGAAAGCATCCAATCCGGCTTGAGGCTCGCCGGGATAACCGTCGTCTTGCCGTTGGCGACGATGGTCCAGGTGAGCTTCGCGGATCCGAAATCGCTGGGCACCTTAATGGTGAAGTTTCCCCACATGCGGCCGGCGATGAAATGCGTCGGCTGGCCCCGATCCACGCCACCCGGACCACCCGGCTCGATGCGATTGTTCGGACCGATCGGGATATCGACGTCTTCCTTGAGGTTGCGGTTGTAGTAGCCGAACAACAGGCTGAAGCTTCCGTCGGGATTGGGAAACCAGCCCTCAAAAACCCCGGTGATGCTTTGCCCCGCGTCGTGACGGGGTTCAAGCGGCAGCGGTTGAGCGAATCCCTGAGACGAAACCGCGAGAAACGCGGCCACCAGTACGCCCGCTGTAAGAGTGCTGGCCATAGCCAGCCGCGGACTCCGCGAAATCGGTGTCATAAATCCTGTGCGATCATTCAGGGCGTTCTAATTCTGCATCAGTTCCCTGATCTGCTGCTCCTCGACCTTCGAGGGGTTGTTCTTCAACGCTATTTGCAATTCCTGCATCGCGCCCGAATGGTCGCCTTTTTGGAGCAGAGCCATCGCCAGATGATAGTGGAACGTCGATCGCTCCGGCGCACCGACGAGGCGCGCGAAAGCTTGCACGGCATCGCGAAAGGCGCCGATCGCCTCATCGCTCATACCCTTCTTCAAATAGATCCAGCCCACGGTGTCCATGATATCGGGGGAATTCGGCAGCTTCTGCAAGGCGCGCCGCGCCATGGCGAGCGCCCCGTCCAGATCCACGCCTTCCTCCGCTTTTATAAAGGCGAGATTATTGAGAGCTATGGCATTGTCCGGCTCTCCTTTGAGGAGTTCGTCATAGGCGGGTTTAACCTCGCTTGCCCGGCCGGTTCCGTCGCCAGTTCCGTCGCCAGCTCCATCAAGGATGAGCGCGACGTGCAGGAGTGCCCGGGTATTGTTGGGATCCGCCGCCTTGGCCTGCTGGAACGCGCGGATCGCGTCGTTCAAATTACCCATGCGGTGATGCGCTTCTCCGATTCGGAAATACAGATCGCCGGCCGTCTTGGACTCCTTTGGTCCGCCGTCCAGGGCTCTTTGGAACTCGGCGATGGCCAGATCGTCATTTCCGAAGCGTACGAACAAGTTGCCCAAGGCCGTCCGGAACTCCATGCGGGTTGGATTCTTGTCGGCTGCACTTTGCACGAACCGGATGGCCTCAGCCCGTCTGTCCTGCTCCATGGTGCTCTGCTGCAATATGGCTTCCGCCAGCCCGACGATGCCCCTCAAGTTTCCAGGATCTAATTGGTAAATCCTGCGGAACGCCTCTTCGGCTTCCTGATACTTGCGTTCTTGAATGCACGCAGCGCCCAAGCGGAACAGGGCATCGATCGAGCTGGACGTGGTCGTCCGAGTTTGGCCTCTCAGAAATCCGGGGGCCATGGGGACGAGCAATGCTAAGGCGACGACAACGCCCGGAACGGCCCGCTGGGATCGGGACCGAGGACTGCTGAAATTGGCTGACTTGATTTGCCCCATTCCGTTCTTAACTAATTAATTCGCCGAGCTTAGTTGGGCGAACTGGTGCGGTCATCCGCCGGCGATTTCTTGTGCTTGGCCGCCCACGCACTGTAGTCTTCTTCGGAAATATAGGTGACGTTCACCCACGCATGTCCCATTTCGTCGACCGTCCGGTCGCCAAATCCGACCCACTGATCGGGATCGGGATTGTTTTTATGCGCGACTGTGTTGTCGTACCACGCCTTCACGTGAATGACCGTGCCTTTCGGCAGAACCGGCGCGTCCTCATCGGTGAAAATATAGTTCGTCATCCAGTTGAAGTTGAACTTTCCGACGTTGGCGATCGGCTGAATGGTGCCATCCGGCAGGATCGCTTCAAGCGCCATGGCCGTGCCCCGAAGGTGCATATGCGGCTGATAGTTTTCAAGCCGCGCAGGCGCCTTGAGCACCGTGAATCCCTCGCTCATCGTGATCGAGTTCGGCGGAATATCCAGGCCCGCGACCCCCGCGACGCGCGGTATCGCCTGGAAGCCGGTGAGGTAGGTCCGGTATTTCGGCTCCTGCCCTTTGGGATAGAACCACACGCCCAGCTCGACGTGATCGCGAATGGTTTCGCCGACCGCGTGATAGTGGATGTCCCACCAGATGTGCGCGCCGGGGAGGATCAGCTTTCCACTGCCTTCGCGGTACGCATCATAGCTCTTGCCGACCGCCCATTCCATCAGCGTGCCGGCTTCATTGACCCCGCGCCCGTTGCCGACCGGCTCGGAAAATGCGCGCGCGTCCGGATCGTCCTGCACCAGGTGCGCCAGTGCGTGATGCGTGATCTTGCGCCCGGCCGTGGTGCCGGGACGCATCTCCACTGCACGTACCCATCTCGGTTCCTTGATGTCGATTTGCGCGAGCGGCCTCCACCATTGATCCTGGCTGTTCGCCGGCATCGTGTACGGCTCGGACTTCACCACCAGGTCCGGCGCGCCATACTGTTTCGAGAGTTGCCAGACTTCGTCGCTGGGCCATTGCTTGACCGGGGGCAGATCCTTCTTATCGCCCTCCGGCGCGCCCGAATCCACCCACTTCGCGATGGTCTTGATCTGCGCATCGCTCAGCGACATATCGTTGCTGAAGTGGCGGACTCCGTAGGTTTTGTCGATGTGCCACGGCGGCATGTTCCCGGAGAGTACGCGCTCCTTGATTGACTTTGCCCAAGGCCGCGATTCCTCAAAGGTCACCAGCGACATGGGTGCAGCCGTCCCGGCGCGATGGCAGTCCTGGCATTTTTCCTGTAAGATCCGGACCACCTGGTTCGAGAAGGTCACCTTCTCCGTGGTTGGAGTGTCGGCGCGCATCGAGACGATGAACGGGCCGCAAAACACCACAGCACCCAAGGCCATGGTCCATTGGGCTTTGGCAAACTTGGCACTAAGCATACACGCTCCCTTTGTGCAAAGGGTATCAAATCCCGACGGTGTATGGAAGGGGGCTTGAACTCTCGTCATCCCGGGCGCCAACCACTGTCATCCCGAGCGCCCCACCCTGTCATCCCGAGCGAAGCGAGGGATCTCGCTCCCGTTCCGTGCAAAAAGCGACACTTCGGATTTTCTGGCAGTAAGCGCCGGCTGAAGGGACGGCTGTGCGCGTCAAGGTAGCCGATCGGTGGCCCAACGTCTACTGAGTTCGCCGCGCCACGAGGGCCGATATTTATTTCATCAAGAACATAAGATCACGAAAAGTCCTTCTTGGCAGGCGACAAGATCGCCCGCGCCACATCGTCGACATTTGTATAACCGCTCCCTTTGGTCGCGGCTCGTAAGACCGCGGCTCGGAAATCTGAACTGAAGCCGGCTTCACCCCGTCCGAATCCCGAACGGCAGATCCGTGTTTTTCATCCGCCACGGCGGGGATCCTGTGAGTTCAAG